>Ga0302208_10000564_pt1 | contig 17196 bp, 17 predicted proteins | sample II_Fen_E2_3_FD_194577 | JGI IMG/M metagenome (GOLD analysis project Ga0302208, IMG submission 194577) | Peat permafrost microbial communities from Stordalen Mire near Abisko, Sweden - II_Fen_E2_3 | ecosystem: Environmental > Terrestrial > Soil > Wetlands > Permafrost | place: Sweden: Abisko...
CTTCAACCCGTTTTTCCTTTTCTTTTCCTAAATGATAGGTTTCAGCTACAAACAGCAAAAACTCTTTCACATACATATCTGTATATAATGGATTTTGCTCAGGTAAATAGCCAATCAGACTACTGGTTTTCAATTGATTTTTGCTGACTTCCATACCGCATACTTTAACCGAGCCTGTAGAATAAGAAAGTGCTCCGGTCAATATCTTCATTGTTGTAGTTTTTCCGGCACCGTTTGGTCCCAAAAAACCAACTACTTCGCCTTCAACTATCTCGAAGTTTATATCGTTTAGAACGGTTTGTTCTCCGTACTTTTTACTTAGATGTGAAATACTGATTGACATGTGTTCGTGATTTAGAGCAAATGTACTATTTTATTTATTAATTTAAGTTTATTGGAGCCGAAAAAGTTGTATTGGGATTAAACTTTCGATATCTTAAGTATCTTGACAAGCACCGACAAAATTATATACCAGCTAATTAGCATGGGGAAAGCACTTTGTTGGAAAACTACCAATAAAATTATGCAGACAATCAAAAAGAGATATTGAATCCGATTGCCTTTAAAGGATAGATTCTTAAATTTGAGCGAGAACATCGGAACCTCTGATACGAGAAGATAACAAGAAACAGCAATAAGAATAACTAATATTGCAACATTGTTACTTATCCATGATGAGAATGAATAAACAATTCCGCCCCAAAAAATGGCATTTGCAGGAACAGGAAGTCCCAGAAATGAAGTAGTTTGTCGGGTGTCTACATTAAATTTTGCTAAGCGTAAGGCCGAAAAGACCGGAATCAAAAATGCCAGGTAGGGAAACCACTCATTAATCTTCATTTCGGTCATAAGCGAAAATAGGATAGCCCCTGGCGCCATGCCAAAACTGATAACATCGGCCAATGAATCAAGTTCTTTTCCCATGTGAGAATACGATTTCAATAATCGCGCGCCCAGTCCATCCAGAAAGTCGAAAACAGCAGAAAGCAAAACTGCGATAAATGCACCTTCATAATTACCTTTGAATGCCAGAAGTACAGCTACGCAGCCCGAAAAAAGATTCAGGCAGGTAATAAAGTTCGGAATATGTCTTTTCATTGATTAGAACTTTGCTAGTTATAATTTATTATACGAATTTGGCTGAATACATAATGACCAAATATCGCAGACGAAGTAAGTAATTATTGCGAAGCAAGTTACTCCTTATTTTTTGAATCTATCCAAATTGTCACAGGTCCGTTGTTTACAAGAGCCACTTTCATATCGGCGGCAAACGTTCCTGTTTTTACTTCTTTACCCAGTTTTAAACTCAGTTCACTGCAAAAATGCTCGTAAAGCTGAATTGCAATTTCGTGCTTGGCCGCTTTGATATACGATGGGCGATTTCCCTTTTTTGTCATGGCATGGAGCGTAAACTGACTTACTACCAGAATCTCACCATCAATGTCGGTCACCGAACGGTTCATAACCCCGTTTTCGTCATCAAATATGCGCAATCCCACTGCTTTTCCTGCCAGCCATTCACTGTCTTCTGTGGTGTCAGCTTCTTCAATTCCAACCAATATCAGTAGACCTGCGTTAATGGCTGATTTTATTTTGTTGTCAATTTCTACCGAAGCTTCATTAACCCGTTGAATTAAAATACGCATTTCGTCTATGGTGTGTCAGATTTTGAGCTACAAAATTACAAAAAAATGTCGAGAATAGGGCGGACATAGTTTTTGTAGCCAATCTATTGTATAAACAGCTAATTTAGGGAGTTTTAATGTTCACTGTCCGGGAGTACGGGTCGTATAACTGGCTGAAGGAAACGATTATTTGAGCAGTGAGTCTATTTTTTCGGTCATGGTCTTAAACTCTTCTTCGTTATAGAGTCGGGTCAGCAGCACGATTTTTCCTGTTTTGTCCACAATCACATTGCGGGTTATTCCGGCATCGCGGGTGGCATACAGTGCAAAGATATTGGCGTGTGGATCAAGGCCAATCGGGTAGGTTATGGGGATGGATTTTGCAAATTTCAGCACGGTAGCCAACGGCTCATCGCGGTCTATTGCTACCAGCGCAAAGTCCGGATTTGCTTTGTGTTTTTTCCAGATATCACGTTCGATAAACGGCATCTCATGACGGCACACACTACACCAGCTGGCTGTGAACTGGAGCATAACCACTTTGTCCTTTAAGTCCGATAGCTTTACGGTTTTGCCATCGGTTAGTTTTACGCTGAAGTCGGGAGCTGCGTCGCCAACTTTGACTATATATCCTCTGTCGTCGGTCGATTGACCGTAAAGAAATGGAGTTAGAGTAAGTGCCATAAGTAATATGAATTGTTTCATGTGTAGTCTGATGTTTTGCAGATTGAAAAAGATGATATTTGCTATAATTTTTGTGTTTGCAAAAGTAATCAATCTTCAATCATTGAACTGCTTTTAAAACAAAAAAACCGCTGTAAGGTTTATTATAAAGCATTTCTTTATCCTTTCTTACCGATAAAAATAATAGAAGCAGATGAAACACCTGCTTCTGTTACCTATAATTAATTTTGTTCTATTGATAATCAAGTTCTTATTTGTTTATCAACACATCTTATGCATCAACTCTTAGATATTAATCACTTTTGTTCTTGATATTGTATCGTGCCAACCTGAACCATCATTAAATAAAAAAGAGAATGCTTCTAACGGAATAAAGCGGCATAATGAACGAATGACTATCGTTTTGAAGTTTGGTTTTTCTCCAATTTCTGTAACAACTTTAGTTTTTGTTATGTATTTGGCAATTGACCTCCCTGTTGCTGCCTCAAAACTTGTATAGTATATCATCGACACAATAAAACTCACAAGATACTGAAGAAGCATATTTCCCTCTTTCATATCCGAAAGAGTGGACGGTGAAACTATAGCTAGTATAATTCCGAGTATAAAATAAAAGACAAAAATAAATATCATTATAAAAGCCAAGTCAAGTAAGTAATTCAGGAATCTTTTCCCCTGACTTGCCATTTTTTCATTAATTTCATTCTCAATTTTCTCTAGCTCTAACTGTTTTATAATTTCAGAGTCTTCGGCAAATGATCCGCATGTATCTTCAAAATCAGCTATCTGGTCTGTTAACCCACAAATGATACCTTTTCTCATATCATCCTTTTGATTAATGCAAATGCTGCAAAATTTTAAATGTTCTGTTCTTGTCATAATTATTTATTTTTATCTGATTATTCTCTAAGATCTCAAAACTAATCATTTCATTTGTTACTATAAATCACTTAAACTCATTAGGGATATGCTTCATTTGTTGCTCAATATCCCAACCCGATGGTTTTTCATTCTTCATAAACCATTTTCCTCCATTGTTCTTCCATGCAGCTCGGTATTCTTTTATGGATTCCAAGGTACTGTCTTCTTTACCAAACTGTACCCCACAGCATGGACATATCTGATAAGAAGGACTTTTACCGTCTTCTCCCCAAGGAAAATCTTCGGAACAACAGCCACACACCCTGCATTCATGGGTATTGGGTGAAGAATAGTTTTTTTCTCTTTCTTCTATCCGTTTTTTTGCTTCAATTGTATCTGATATTTGCTTCTTTATTATGTTCTTTGTGATATAATTAGCATAAACAGCAATTAAAGAAGATAAAATAACATAAAAAGGCATTCTCATCCATATCTGACTCCAAGAATACCCACCCATTGGCATTCCGTGTGCTACCAAAACAAACTTTTGACAAAGAATGCACATACCAAGAAATAAAAGAAAATACCAAGGAAAATATTTCATTTTTTTCATTTTTATAATGTTTATGGATATACTGGGAAAGGATTTTTATTTTCAATATTTAATGCATTTATTATAATACCAGACGTATTTAATCCTAAATTAGAAAAATGATTATTAAATATAGATGAGCTAATTTCCGGATCTGGTCCAAGATATGATTTTATTATACCTTCACCTAAACCACCCAAAAATTGAATTACAGGAATAGTCCAAGGATTATTTATCACTTTAGTTGCTACTGCCACTGTACCTTCACCAATTCCGGCAGCTAGACCTGTTCCACCAGTTAATATTGCAACACCAGCGCCAAGCATAAAGTCTGTAGCCGCTTTTGTTTCATTTTGTGTGTATAGATTATAACTTCCATCAGAACCATAATGACTATTGGGATCACTCATAGGGATATTTCCCCATGCTGTCGCACCACTGTTTGCAACCAATACTGCTGCAAACTCTGTCCTCCCGGATATGCCGATTATTAAATGTAAAAAATTGTGCAGTGTCACTGGGATTTGCAATCCCAGTTCTTGTATTCTTTGGATTTACAATCCAGTAGCTTATTCGGCTATAAAATGGATTTGTAATCCGTTTTTTCTTAAACAATCATTACATCTGAGCAATCATCGTTCCCCTTAGAGTTCCAGAAATCCAGTATTCTATATTTGGTATAGCGTCTCGATATGATAAATCAGAAAAGAAAAGCTAAAGCTTTCTTTTCTGATTTACAAATGTAATTATTTCTTCAACAAATAAGAAACAACTACTTGTGTTTTTTTATGCGGATATCCAAGGTAAGGGTCAAGCCTCTAGCACTACGAAGGCTTGAACCATAGATCGAACGATGTTTTCAACTCCGAGATGTTAGACAAGGAACTTGAAAAAATGCAGAATCGTTCAATAAAACAAATATAAAACAGTGTGTTTTACTTACCAAAAAAGCCGTTATCAGAATTGACTGATAACGGCTTTTTTCTTTGTATTTTCATTATTACATTTCCCACTGCTCGCAGGTGGCGATCAGCTCGTCGAATGTTTTTATTTTCGATTTGGCTTGTACTTCGGCTATTTGGGCTTCCACAGCTTCGTCATAGCTTTCTTCTTCCACATCGCGGATAACGCCCAGTGCAATTGGCATATCGGGACCTTCCATCATAGCCAGTTTCATGTGTAGGGTGGTATCCTGGCAAGTCGCGTCGTGAACCAGAATATCGTTTTCTGTAATTCCATTTTCGCCGATAGTCACCACTTTCAGGTTGAAGCCATCAAGTACCAGCCCTTTGGTGCGGTCTTTACCGAAAATCATAGGTTTACCATCTTCAAGTACTATGGTGCGGTCGGCGCGGGTTTCTTTTTCGGCTAACCAGCTATGTGCTCCGTCGTTGAAGATTACGCAATTCACCAGACATTCCACCACCGAAGTTCCTTTGTGCTTTGCGGCTGCTATCATACATTGCTGCGATGTTTTCAAATCCACATCGAGCAGGCGGGCAAAGAAAGTACCGCGGGCTCCGAAGGTAAGTTCTGCCGGACGAAACGGACGCTCTACCGTACCGAAAGGAGACGACTTGGTAACAAATCCTTTTTTAGTGGTAGGTGAATATTGTCCTTTGGTAAGTCCGTAAATCTGGTTGTTGAAAAGCAGCACATTTAAATCCACGTTGCGGCGTACACTGTGAATAAAGTGATTTCCACCGATAGCCAAACAGTCACCGTCGCCGGTAATCTGCCAAACGGTTAGTTTAGGATTGGCTACTTTTACACCGGTGGCTACTGCAGCTCCACGTCCATGAATGGTATGGAAACCATAGCTGCTGGTATAATACGGTAAGCGGGACGAACAACCGATACCGGAGATAACGGCAATATCATGTGGTGCCACTCCGAGGTCTGCCATTACTTTCTGCAATGAATTCAGTACGGCGTAGTCGCCGCAGCCAGGACACCAGCGTACATACTGGTCGCTCTTAAAATCCTTAGCGGTATATTGTATTTTTGTTGATTGTGTAGTTTCCATAATCTGAGAAATTATTTAGTTTTCATGTTCAATCCCACCGGGGTTATTAACTGTGATTTTAACCTCTACGGGTAATCTTAAGTCCCCTTTAGGGGATATAGGGGTTGGTTTTTCTACATCAATTCGGTGAAATCATCTTCTAATTCGGCCACCGTAAAGGGTTGTCCCTGTACTTTGTTATATTGTAAAAATTCTACAGCCGGTACTTTGGATCGAAGGAAAGTCGCAAATTGTCCGCTGTTCAGTTCGCATACCACCACTTTTTTATAACGCTGTATTACTTCAATCGTATTCTTTGGTAGTGGATTGATATAGTTGAAATGCGCCAGTGCTATTTTTTTTCCTGCTTTATTCAGGTTGTTCACAGCAGTCATCAAATGCCCGTGTGTACCGCCCCATCCAATTACCAACATATCTGCACTTTCATCGCCTTCTACTTTTAATTCAGGCAGAGAATTGCTGATATAGTCAACTTTAGCCTGACGTGCATTTACCATTTTTTCGTGGTTCAGTGCATCGGTAGAAATAGCCCCTGTGTTATAATCTTTTTCCAATCCCCCGTTGCGATGTCCGAATCCTTCCATTCCCGGTACACTCCAGTAACGCACTTTTGTCGTTTCGTTTCGCGAAGTAACGTTGTAGTCTGTCATATCCGCTTTCACGTAGTTTGGTTTTATCTTCGGCAGTTCGGCCAGTGTTGGCAATTTCCAAAGCGAAGTTCCGTTTCCGATAAAAGCATCGGTAAGTAAAATTACCGGAGTCATGTGCTCTAATGCTATTTTACTGGCCATGTAGGCATAGTGAAAACAATCGTCGGGAGTCCCTGCTGCTATAACCACTGCAGGGCTTTCGCCATTGCGTCCGTAGAGTGCCTGTAATAAGTCTGTTTGTTCGGTTTTGGTTGGCATCCCGGTGGAAGGTCCGCCGCGCATAACGTCTATAACTACCAATGGCAATTCCGCCATCACTGCCAGCCCTATTGCTTCCGATTTTAAAGCCAGACCGGGTCCCGAGGTATTTGTTACTGCCAGACTTCCGGCAAATGAAGCACCAATGGCCGATGTAATACCGGCAATCTCATCTTCGGCTTGTACCACTTTCACACCCATATCTTTGCGGGCGCTGAGCTCGTGCATAATGTCGGTGGCGGGTGTAATTGGGTAGCTTCCCAGGTAAAGTTGCAACCCTGATTTTTGAGCAGCTGCTATCAGACCCCAGGCTGTTGCTTTATTTCCGCTGATGCTTGTATATTTTCCTTTGGGTGTAACGTGCGATTTCTCTATCAGATAAGTTGAGATAGACAAATGCAGGTTGTTACCATAGTTGAATCCGTCGGTAAGTACCTTTACATTGGCCTCCAGAATTGTTGGCTTTTTGCCGAATTTGTTTTGCAGGAAATGTATTGCCTGATCGATAGGGCGGTTAAACAACCAGCAAATCAAACCCAGCGCAAACATGTTTTTGCTGCGCAACACTGTTTTATTGTCAAATCCGAAAGTTTCCAGGCTACTTTGAGTGAGCGTAGAAAGTGCTGCCGGAATCAATTGTATTGTGTCTGAAATGGACAGTTCTTCAAACGGATTTTCTGTTGTAAATCCGGCTTTATCAAAACCCGATTTATTAAATGTATCAGAATCAAAGATGATAATTCCACCTTTCTTTATGGACTTTGCATTAACCTTCAGTGCAGCGGGGTTCATTACCACCAATACATCCGGATCATCTCCCGGGGTATAGATTTTACTTGATCCTAAATGTACCTGAAATCCTGAAACACCTCCCACTGTACCTTGCGGAGCTCTGATTTCGGAAGGAAAATCAGGGAATGTTGAAATCTCGTTTCCTAAAATGGCCGAAAGATTGGAAAAAAGCGTTCCCGTGAGCTGCATGCCATCGCCTGAGTCTCCGGAAAAACGTACAACTACATTATCCAATTCGGTTGTTTTCGTTTTGTCCATTTCGTTATATAGTTATTGTTAATTTTATTAAAGGTGAACACAAAAGTATACATTATTCTGTAAATATGCAATAAGTTTAACCGATATATGCATATTTGTCGTATTTCTGGTTTATTATGCCGTTTTGGCTGTATTTTTATTCAACTTGACAACTTTCTATTAAAGTTGCTTGTCTGAGATTCCGTAACAACCAAGTTGTAGGTAGTTGGAAATACGTCAAACAAGCAGCCATCTTTCATTCCGAAAATTATCGTAAAATAATGGTCGGTTGAAATAACAAATTAGAACTCGGCATTGTTCGGTGTGCGTGGAAAAGGAATCACATCGCGTATATTCGACATACCGGTAACGAACAATAACAAACGTTCAAATCCAAGTCCGAACCCGGAGTGAGGTGCAGTTCCGAATTTACGGGTTTCAAGATACCACCATATGTCTTTTGTTGGTACGCCCATTTCATCAGCCCGTGTTTTAAGCTTCTCATAGTCTTCCTCACGTTGCGAGCCACCAATGATTTCACCGATTTTAGGGAATAAAACATCCATGGCACGTACGGTTTTTCCATCATCGTTTTGTTTCATATAAAACGATTTGATTTCTTTAGGATAATCGGTCAGGATAACCGGTTTTTTATAATGCTGTTCTACCAGATAGCGTTCGTGTTCCGATTGTAAATCCGTTCCCCAGCTAACCGGGAATTCGAATTTTTGCCCTTTTGCAATAGCAGCTTCCAGAATTTCTACACCTTTTGTGTATGTTACGCGTTCGAAATCGTTGTTTACCACAAAGTTTAATCGCTCCAGCAATTCTTTGTCGTACATGTTGCAAAGGAAATCTAAATCGTCTTTACAGTTATCAATAGCCCATTTTACACAATATTGAATAAAATCCTGAGCAAGTTGCATATTGTCAGCAATTTCGTTGAAAGCTACTTCAGGTTCAATCATCCAGAACTCAGACAAGTGACGTGGTGTGTTTGAATTTTCAGCACGGAAAGTAGGTCCAAAGGTATAAATCGCTCCCATAGACATCGCGGCCAATTCGCCTTCGAGCTGACCTGATACGGTTAAGCTGGCTTGTTTACCAAAGAAATCGTTACTGTAGTCTATCTGTCCTGTTTCGTCTTTTTTCAGGTCATACAGGTTCATGGTGGTTACCTGAAACATCTGTCCGGCACCTTCACAATCCGAAGCTGTAATAATGGGTGTATGAAAATAGAAGAAACCACGCTCGTGAAAGAAAGTGTGGATAGCCATAGCCATGTTATGACGAACACGAAAAATAGCTCCGAATGTATTGGTACGTGGACGCAGGTGCGCTATTTCACGTAAAAATTCCATTGTGTGTCCTTTCTTTTGCAAAGGATAGCTTTCAGGATCGGCAATACCGTATATTTCGATTTTTTCGGCTTGAATCTCTACATGTTGTCCTTGCCCCAGCGACTCTACCAGTTTGCCGGTTACGCTAATACACGCACCAGTGGTAATAGGTTTGAGGAACTCATCCCCAAATTTTTCATTATCAGCTACAACTTGTATATTATTGATGGTCGAACCATCGTTCAACGCAATGAAACTTACATTTTTATTTCCACGGCGGGTTCGAACCCATCCTTTAATGTTAACTTCGGCACCAACATCTGTACGTTTAAGTGCATCAACAATGACCGTTCTGCTCATAATGTTTCTTTTATAGAGATTTTTCTGAATTATTAATTGATTTTTTGAGAGTACAAAAGTACTAATTTCCATTGGAATGTCAACCTGAATAAAAACAAAAAAGCACCATTTCAAATAGAAGTGGTGCTTTGTAAAACCTTTCGGTCATTTTGTTTTATTTTTTAGCATCGCCAATCATGCTCATTGCACAACGGAAGCCTAAGTCATTTCTACATTTGTCTTCATCCAGATAACGACGGGTAGAAGGGTTTAACCAATATACACGGTCTTTCCATGAACCACCTTTGTATACACGAGTTTTGATTGAAATAGACGGACGTAAAACATCAGTAGGGTCAATTTTTATATCGCTTTTTAAACTTGCCAAACCAGTTGAGTCGTTCATAGTAAAATCAATCTGAGAAGTAGCATCACCGTCTTTAAAGTTACGAACATCATCGCCTTTTGCAACTTCAGTCGCAATACGTCCAAGTGAGTCAATTTTGTAGGTTTTATTTCCAAGTTCATCCACACCTGTAGCAATTGGAGTCAAATACACGTTACCTCTAAATGAGTTGTATTCTGCAATATCATCGGTGGTGGTTGAGCGATATACATCCAATACCCACTCATTTACGTTACCTGCCATGTTATACAATCCAAAGTCGTTAGGGAAATACCAGTCAACCGGACATGTGATAGTTGCTTTATCATTGAGTGTTCCTGAAGTACCCATCATATCACCTTTACCTCTCACGAAGTTTGCCTGCATTTGTCCCAATTGTTTTTTAGTTGGGTTACGAACCTGAGCACCAGACCATGGATAAAGTTTTCCTTCGGATACCATTCCGTTTTTATTGCTGGATTTGATAGCATAAGCTGCAAATTCCCATTCAGCTTCTGTAGGAAGACGGAATTCAGAGAAAAGTATACCGTCGGTCATATCTACTTTTCTGTTCTTGCCGAACAAGTCTTTTTTCGGATTCTTGCCGTTCGTTGGTTGGTAGTCGGGTTGTAATAAATATTTCTGAGTATTGAAAACAAATTTGTTTGAAAGTGTCTCAAGGTCAGTTTCTTTTTCCAGTTTTGTGAAATTAGGAGCTGTAATAATACCGGCATCAATTAATGCTTTTTCATTCACGCGGTCAGTACGCCATGTACAATAATCCATTGCTTGTTTCCAGGTTACACCTACTATCGGATATTGATCATAAGCAGGATGTGTAAAGTAGTTTTCCAGATATGGTTCATTATATGCCAATTCTTCACGCCATATTTTGAAGTCGGGTTGAGCGTCCTGTACAAGCTTTGGAGCTGCATGTCCAAATACTATTTTCATCCAGGTTGTATATTCGCGCCAGTCAATGTTTCTGATTTCATATTGATCCATGTAAAATGAACTTACTGTAATTCTACGTGGCTTATTGTCGCGTGGAGCAGTCAGGAACTCACCTTTTTCCCCCATGGTAAACGAACCTCCTTCAATAGCAACCATGCCGGCAGGTATGCGTCCGGTATAGCTCTTCTTAACAGATAAACCGGTACCGGTCTTGTCATTGTACTTCCATCCTGTTACACGTGAATAACCATTATTTGTTGATTTACTTACGCATCCAACCAAGGTTATTGCTAAAGATAATGTTGCTAATTTAGCTATGGTTTTCAATTTCATAAAACGTGTGATATATTAAAGAAAGTTTGATTTATTAAACTATCGTGCAAAAATAGTATTTTTTTTTGGTAAATAGATATTGAGTATTTTTTTTTCGTGCATTCTTTTAAAAAAACTCATCTTAATAACTTGATTTCTACAAAAAACGTATACATTTCTTTAAAAATTTCTATTTTTTTTCATTCTTACAATACTCTCGCTATTATTTCTTACTTTTGTAAATATATAAACCACTTATAATTTGTAAGTTTTTTCCACGAAAAATGAGCAATTTCCCTTTGCAAGTTAATTTAAATCATCGGTTGGTTGACTTATCAGTGCCCGTTGTTATGGGAATCGTCAATGTGACTCCGGATTCTTTTTACAAAGGAAGCAGGTTTGCAAGCGATAAGTCGATTTTGCATGCTGTCGAAAAAATGATTTCTGATGGAGCTAAAATGATTGATATTGGGGGCTACTCCACGCGCCCGCACGCCGAACTTATTTCGCAGGAAGAAGAAATCAGACGTTTATCGGAGGGGTTGGATGTAATTCTCAGCAAATTTCCGGATATAATTGTTTCGGTCGATACTTTCAGATCGGGAGTTGCAAGGCACATGGTGACTAACTATCGGGTAGCCATGATCAATGATGTAAGCGGTGGCACGCTGGATGATCTTATGTTTGAAACTATTGCAGATCTACAGGTAGCTTACGTACTAATGCATATGCGCGGGAATCCGCAGTCTATGCAATCGCTGACGCTTTATGATGACATTGTATCGGAAGTTCTTCATTTTTTGGAAAAAAAACTGGCTCAATTGCGCTTGCTGGGAGTAAACGATGTGGTGGTCGATCCGGGGTTCGGGTTTGCCAAAGACCTGGATCAAAATTATACGTTACTTAGCAAACTGACTTATTTAAAGCAATTGAATGTTCCGATACTTGCCGGCGTTTCGCGAAAATCTATGTTGAGCAAATTGCTGGGTATAGATGCTTCGGAAGCATTAAATGCGACAACAGCAGCCAATATGTTGGCACTGGTTGGTGGCGCATCGATACTAAGGGTTCATGATGTGAAAGAAGCCTGCCAAACAGTAGAAATATATAAAAAGTACATTGAAACAAAATAGATTGGAGTAAACCGGATTGATAAAACGAGTAATCATTTGTTATGGGTTTTCAAATAGGATTTAAAGATATTGTTGATATTTTTTTGGTAGCTATTCTGCTTTACCAAACATTTAAGCTGCTCAAGCGTACGGGGGCAGTGAATATTTTTATTGGTATTTTAGCCTTTATTATTTGTTGGTTTCTGGTGTCTTATATCTTCAAAATGGAACTTTTGGGCGGTATTTTCGACCGTGTGGTAAGTGTGGGAGCCTTCGCTCTTATTGTCCTTTTTCAGGATGAAATAAGAAGATTCTTTTTACGCATAGGATCCAAACGAAAAGGAAGTATTTTCCGAATTTTCAAACGTTTCTTTGGAAATAATTCAAATGAAAAAGAAAAGACGGATTTCGTGCTGGTACAGATTGTACTCGCTTGCCGTAACCTGGCAAAGAGCTCTACAGGTGGACTGATAGTGTTAACAAGAGAAAATAGTCTGGATTTTTACGCACATTCAGGTGAACAGATTAATGCCACGATTAATTCCCGCTTAATAGAGAATATATTCTTTAAAAATAGCCCGTTGCATGATGGTGCTCTCATTGTGTCGGAACGTAAGCTCAAAGCAGCGGCTTGCATCTTACCTATTTCCAAAAATCAGTCTATCCCTAAACGGATGGGGCTACGTCACCGAGCGGCTTTAGGAATCACCGAACATTCTGACGCTATTGCCATAATCATTTCCGAAGAAACCGGGCATATTTCCTGGGCAATAAACGGACAGTTGACGGTGAATGTAAAGCCGGAACAACTGGAACATTTCTTATCCGAAGAGCTGGCTCACTAAATAGATTTTGATTAATTGAGTTTAGCCTCACTTCACCTCAAATAATACAGCCTATAATGTATTTTTAAATCAACTTTTTCAAAGTCTGGTTGTTATATTATAAGTTTAATGTTTTAAAACTATTTAAAAATATAATTATGGGTAAAATTTCAGATGCAGTTAAACCGGGTGTAGTAACCGGAGCTGATCTTCAATTTGTATTTAAGGTAGCCAAAGAGAATGGTTTTGCTATTCCGGCTGTTAATGTGGTAGGTTCTTCTACTGTGAACGCTGTGCTCGAAGCTGCAAAAGTAGCTAATGCTCCTATTATGATTCAGTTCTCCAACGGTGGAGCAGCTTTTAATGCCGGTAAAGGATTAAAGCTGGAGGGACACGAGGCTGCTGTTTTAGGTGCCATAGCCGGAGCAAAGCATATTCATACCTTGGCCGAAGCTTATGGTGTACGTGTGGTGCTTCACACAGACCATGCTGCTAAAAAACTCCTTCCCTGGATTGACGGCTTGCTTGATGCCAGTGAAAAGAACTTTGCTGAAACCGGAAAACCACTTTTCAGTTCGCACATGCTCGACTTATCGGAAGAGCCACTCGAAGAAAACATTGAAATCAGTAAAAAATACCTTGCCCGTATGAGCAAAATGGGTATGACGCTGGAAATTGAACTGGGTATCACCGGTGGTGAAGAGGATGGTGTTGACAACAGTGGTGTTGACAATAGTTTACTTTATACGCAACCCGAAGATGTCTATTATGCCTACAAAGAATTGAGCAAAATATCCCCTAATTTCACCATTGCAGCCTCGTTTGGTAATGTACACGGTGTGTACAAGCCGGGTAACGTGAAATTGATGCCGATCATTCTCAAAAACTCTCAGGATTATATCAAAGCCAAGGACGGTTTATCTGAATCTCACCCTGTAAGCTTTGTATTCCACGGAGGATCGGGTTCAACTCACGAAGAAATTCGCGAAGCAATCGGCTATGGTGTGGTGAAAATGAATATCGATACAGATACTCAGTGGGCATTCTGGGATGGTGTTCGTGGCTTTGAGGCAAAAAACCGTGAGTACTTGCAGGGTCAGATAGGAAATCCTGAAGGAGCCGAAAAACCGAACAAGAAATTCTACGATCCCCGCGTGTGGTTACGCAAAGGCGAAGAATCGCTGATTGCCCGCTTGCAGGTTGCTTTCGAGGACTTAAATGCGATCAATAGCATATAATAAATTGGACAGTTGACAATTAATTTTCAATTTCTTAGAATATAAAAGCGGTCGTTTCATAATAGAAACGACCGCTTATTCTTTGTTGAATTATTTTGATTATCAGAAGAATAGTTCGTTGTTTCCGCTAAACCGGAATCTGGCATCTGTGTCTCAAAAGGTGCAGCTCACCGTTGCATTTGAAGCAATATGCTGGGTTTGTTAATCCTGTGGATAGAAACGCATTTGTTCAAAAACGATGTTTTTATCCTTGCGCAACCGATCAATCAGGAGTTTTAAATCAGTTTCTTCCCAGCGCCGCTGAAACATTTCATCGTGTAGCAGAATAACGATATTGTTTTTTGTAAACGTTTTATTTGTATTCAGCAGTTCCATAATCTGTCGGTACATTTCATCAACACTTTGCACCGGAGTACCGTCTTCTTCGTGATGTTGCCACTCTACATCCCAACCATAAACCTTAAATCCTCTTGCAGCCAGACTGTCAGCTGTGGCCACTGCGTTAATTTCACAATCATCCTGTTTCCTGTTATTAAATCGCCAGGTATTGCAGGCCGGCATACGTATAATCTTATATTGAATTTTCAGGAATTTCTGATTCTTCAGAAAATCCTCGGTAGCTTTATGAGGATTGCTGTAAAACAGATTATATTGATCGTTGCCATGGGTAAAACTATGATTGTACTCATCGATGTAAGGATTCTCTTCGTAATACTTAAAGTAAGTCTCCATATCACGGTCTCCATCAACTTCCGAACCGATTAAAAACACGCTTATTTTTATCTTTTCTGCCAAAATAATACTGTCAATATTCTGACTACCATCCAACGGGCCATCATCAAAAGTCAGATACACATATTGCTTTTGAGGCACTGATGATCCCATTTTGTTGTCTGTTTTACATGAATATAAAACTGACAGTAAAACCACAATGAATGAAAAACTTAAAAGACGACGATTCATATATTTAATTGTATATTTGCTTTAACTTTTTGATTGCTGCACGACTCCTTTTGCGTGGCAAACCAAATCACTTGACTCAGAAATACTTCTTATTATCCTACTTTCTATGCATTAAAATAACGTGGAGGAGCGAAATTTATTTACTGCGATTTGCAGGAATCCATTTGAGTAAAAACTCCTTCACTTTGTCCGGATTGTATCCTTTGCCGGCTTCAAGTATACCACTTTCCTGTACACAAAGTAGTTCCCCTTTATCCGATAGGATTATAAAGAAAGGATAACCATAACTGCTATTTTTTGCGACATACTTACTAAAAATAGCTTCATTTTTATTTTCGGGAGAGTAATTCAGGTGATAATAAAGATAGTTCTTATCCAAAATACTTTTTAGTTCAGCCTGATTGTGAACAAAGTAATTGAAACGTAAACACCAGCTACACCAGTTACCTCCACACTGAATAAAGATATTTTTATGACTCGTCCCGGCTTGTTTTATCAGTTCATTCAATTTTTTCTGAGCATTTTCCTCCGGATGATACGGCTTAGGTAGCGCGCTGCTTTCAGGATATTTAAACGTCTCTTTCGCCTCTGCGGGAGTTTGCGCATTAAGTGCTGAAATGATAAGAGAGAAACTAAAAATTGCAATAAATATTTTCTTCATATACCTTATAAATTAATTTTTATTTGAATAAGCAGATACCATATACTTTTAGATATAGATTTTTCTGATGCAAATATACAGTTTTTTTAATCAAGGACAGATAGTCTAGGGTTTAGAGTGTTTTTTTGAAGCCCTAAAAAAGTAGCGGTCGTCTCAGTTAAGAAACGACCGCTTTATATTTCATTGTCAATTATCAAACTGATAATTGTGAATTGAATTACGCTTTACCTGCACTACCCAAAACGTTAACTGTTTTGTGAGAATAAAGTTTTTTCAATTCATCGCGTGCTGGTCCAAGATATTTGCGTGGGTCGAATTCGCCCGGTTTTGTAGCCAAAACTTCGCGAACAGCAGCAGTCATTGCCAAACGACCATCTGAATCGATATTGATTTTACAAACAGCAGAAGCGGCTGCGCGACGCAATTGCTCTTCAGGAATACCGATTGAATCTTTCAGTGCTCCACCGTATTTATTGATGGTAGCTACATATTCTTGAGGAACAGAAGAAGAACCGTGTAAAACAATAGGAAAACCTGGGATTTGTTTTTCAATTTCTTCCAAAATGTCAAAACGCAATGGTGGTGGAACCAAAATACCGTTTGCATCGCGGGTGCATTGAGCTGGAGTGAATTTGTTTGCACCGTGTGAAGTTCCGATTGAAATTGCTAACGAATCAACGCCAGTACGTGTTACGAAATCAATAACTTCTTCAGGTTGAGTATATGTATGGTGTTCTGCCACTACATCATCCTCAACTCCTGCCAATACTCCAAGTTCACCTTCAACGCTTACGCCGTGAGCGTGTGCGTATTCAACTACTTTTTTAGTCAAAGCAATATTGTCTTCGTAAGAATGGTGTGAACCATCAATCATAACTGAAGAAAAACCTGAATCGATGCAATCTTTGCAAAGCTCAAAAGTATCACCATGGTCTAAGTGCAATACTACTGGGATGTTTAGCCCTAACTCTTTTGCATATTCAACAGCTCCCTGTGCCATGTAGCGAAGCAATGTTTGATTTGCATACTTACGTGCACCACTTGATACCTGAAGAATAACAGGCGATTTAGTTTCAACACAAGCAGCAATGATAGCCTGCAATTGTTCCATATTGTTGAAATTGAAAGCAGGAATAGCATACTTTCCTTCAATTGCTTTCTTGAATAAGTCATTAGTATTGACCAATCCAAGTTCTTTGTAATTTACCATATTCTTTGAATTTTATAGTTTGATAATTTGACCGCAAAAGTAGCATTTTTTTGTCAATTATAAAAGAATAAGTCATTTCAAATTTATAAAATGTATCTTTTGATAGTCTTTAGTTTACAGTTTTTGTTTT
>Ga0302208_10000572_pt1 | contig 17030 bp, 6 predicted proteins | sample II_Fen_E2_3_FD_194577 | JGI IMG/M metagenome (GOLD analysis project Ga0302208, IMG submission 194577) | Peat permafrost microbial communities from Stordalen Mire near Abisko, Sweden - II_Fen_E2_3 | ecosystem: Environmental > Terrestrial > Soil > Wetlands > Permafrost | place: Sweden: Abisko...
CTGACAGCGAAGCTTCCCAAAGGCAACTGGCGTATTTTGCGCATGGGACACACTTCCACCGGGCATACAAATGCTACCGGAGGTGCTGCAAAAGGACTGGAATGTGATAAATTCAGTGAAGCTGCCGTACAGAAACAATTCGACAACTGGTTTGGTGCAGTATTTGCAAAAACAGATTCTGCATTAGCTCACCGGGTATTGAAATTTATGCACATCGACAGTTGGGAATGTGGCAGCCAGAACTGGAGTGAAAGCTTTGCATCAGAATTTAAAGCCCGCAGGGGTTATGACCTAATGCCTTATTTTCCCTTGCTGGCGGGTTACCCAATTGAAAGTGCCGCCACATCAGATAAGGTTTTACTGGATGTCCGGTCTACCATTTCGGACTTGGTATCGGATGTATTCTTCAAAGTTATGCAGAAAAATGCAAAGGCTTACGGGTGTGAAACATCCGCTGAATGTGTGGCTCCAACCTTTGTGAGTGATGGCATGCAGCATTTTAAAGAAGTTGACAGACCTATGGGTGAATTCTGGTTACGCAGTCCGACACATGATAAACCCAATGATATGCTCGATGCCATCAGCGGGGCACATATCTATGGGAAAAATATTATTCAATCCGAGAGTTTCACCCAGTTACGCATCAACTGGGATGAACATCCGGGCATGCTGAAGCCAATACTTGACCGTAACTTTGCCCTTGGAATTAACAAAGTATTCTTCCATGTATTTGTCCATAACCCGTATACCGACCGTGCACCGGGAATGACGCTCGATGGTATCGGCCATTACTTCCAACGCGACCAGACCTGGTGGCATCAGGGCAAAGCGTGGGTTGATTATGTACAACGTTGCCAGGCACTGTTGCAATACGGTCATCCGGTAGCCGATATAGCTGTATTCACAGGGGAAGAGATTCCACGCAGGGCTATCCTGCCTGACCGCCTGGTGCCATCACTGCCCGGTATTTTTGGTGCTGAACGGGTGGAAAGTGAAAACATACGGTTGAAAAATGAAGGACAGCCTTTGCGGGTTATGCCTGCCGGTGTGACCCATTCAGCCAACATGGCCGATCCGGAACAATGGATTAACCCGTTGAACGGATATGCCTACGATTCATTTAATAAGGATGCCCTCTTGCGGTTAGCTGTGGCAGAGGATGGCAAAATATTACTACCTGGCGGGGCAGCTTACAGGGTGTTGGTGATGCCATTACCCCATCCCATGAGTCCAGACAATACACCCTTTTCATCGGAAGTACAGGCTAAAATCAAGGAGTTGAAACAGGCAGGAGTGATTATACCCGATTTGCCCTATAAACAGGCAGATTTCTCTGCAGTTGGCCTTGAACGTGATGTCATTGTTCCTGACGGAATTGCATGGACTCACCGTCGTGGTGCTGATGCGGATATTTATTTTATCTCCAATCAGGAAAACAAAGAACGGTCGTTTGAAATATCCTTACGTATTCAGGGTAAATTGCCGGAGCTTTGGAATCCCGTTACAGGCGAAATCAGTACTCCTGTATCCTTTAAGGCTGAAGCAGGACGAACCATCATGAAGATAAACTTAGCCCGGTATGAATCTACTTTTGTTGTTTTCCAGAATCAAACAACACTAACAAACGTTGTTGATAAACAAGCAACTGCAATAACAGTACCCTTCAGAACAACCGGCAAATGGAAGGTAACATTTTCTGCCATCACTAAAACAGTAGTACGTGATTCCCTTTTCGACTGGAGTAAAGACTCGGACAACCTGATAAAATACTATTCGGGAACTGCAATTTACCATTCAACCTTTGTATGGAAAGAGAATTCTCAACATAAACAGGTATATTTACAGTTGGGTAAAGTAGCTGAAATGGCTACCGTGCGCATCAACGGTGTGGATTGTGGAACTGCCTGGACATCGCCTTTTCAGGTAGACATTACCGGGGCAGTAAAAAATGGAATAAACACCATTGACATTGATGTTGTAAATACCTGGGCCAATGCCATCAACGGATCGGATAAAGGCATGCCTCCTTTCCCGGGAATATGGACAAATGCCAAATACCGTATGCCTGAAGATAAATTACTGGAAGCCGGTTTGCTCGGACCAATATCTTTCATGCTAAAATAAACAAAACACATTACACAATGAAATACGTATCAAAGCTTATTCTTTTAGTATTCCTCACAGTACTTGCAACTGCAACTGCTGAGATAAAACTGCCGGCTATCTTTTCGGATGGTATGCTCATGCAGCAAAAAACAAATGCAAATATATGGGGTAAAGCAACTCCAAAAAGTCAGATAACCCTTACTGTCAGTTGGGATAAAACTAAATTCAGCACCCGGTCTGACGAGCAGGGTAAGTGGAAAATGAGTATCAAAACCCCATCAGCAGGTGGTCCGTATACCCTGACTGTAAGTGATGGGAAACCTTTCACAGTGAAAGACATTCTGATAGGCGAACTCTGGCTTTGTTCCGGGCAGAGCAACATGGAAATGCCCATGAAGGGTTTTAAGAATCAACCTGTGGAAGGATCTAACATGGATATTTTAAAAAGTACGAATCCAAACCTAAGATTGTTTACGGTGAAACGCAATTCTACCATTGAAGCCCAAACGGATGTAACCGGCCAATGGCAGGCTGCATCGCCAGAAACAGTGAGCGAGTTCAGTGCCACCGGGTATTATTTCGGAAGGTTGTTGCAGGAAACATTGCATGTTCCTGTTGGATTGCTTTCCAGTTCCTGGGGAGGTTCTTGCGTGGAAGCTTGGATGACAGAGGATATGCTGCGTGCTTTCCCTTCGGTAAAAATACCAAAAACAGAAAAAGATATAAAAGAAAAGAACCGTACTCCCACTACACTCTATCAGGCCATGATTCATCCGATTATTGGTTTGACGATTAAAGGGGTGATCTGGTACCAGGGTGAAAGCAATTATGACCGTGCAAATACCTATGCCGATATGTTCAGCACCATGATCAAAGAATGGCGTAAGAACTGGGGGCAAAAAGATACAATTCCTTTTTACTATTGTCAGATTGCACCTTTCGAATATTCCATCTTTACTGAAAAGGGCAAAGAAGTGATTAATTCAGCTTACCTGCGGGAAGCACAGGCTAAGGTAGAAAAAAATGTTCCGGCTACCGGCATGGCTGTATTACTCGATGCCGGGCTTGAAAAAGGCATTCACCCGGTAAAGAAACAAATTGCAGGGGAACGGCTCGCATTACTGGCCCTGACCAAAAGCTACAACATGAAGGGTGTTTCAGGTGAAAGTCCGTATTATAAGGGAATGGAGATTCATGGAGACACAGTGCAGGTAAGCTTCGAACGTGCTCCTATGTGGATAGCAGCTAAAAACTTTGAATCAAAACTATTTACGATTGCCGGTGCTGACAAAGTGTTTTATCCTGCCAAAGCCTGGATTGTCCGCAGCAAGATGTATGTAAAAAGTGAAGCCGTTAAAGTACCTGTTGCCGTACGGTATGGTTTTGAGAATTTTGTGGAAGGTGATTTATTCAGCAATGAAGGATTGCCTGTTTCTTCATTCCGAAGTGATAACTGGTAATTTACCGATCATAAAAGTTAGCATACAATTTCCTTGCTTATGAAAATAAAAATCCTGAATTCATTTACCAGCTCCCTCACATTCAACAGGGGTTTTAGGATAAGTTATTTTCTTATTCTCCTCTTCACAGTTTCGATTACCGGGATTTATGCAACAGAGACTAATGTGGCATGGACAACCCCATCCCAAAACTCTTCTGAATCCATGCCATGTGGTGGTGGTGATATCGGGTTGAATGTCTGGGTTGAAAATGGCGATCTGCTGTTTTATCTGGGCCGGAGTGGCACCTATGATGAAAACAATACTTTGCTGAAGCAGGGCAGGTTTCGGATTCGCCTCTCTCCTAACCCTTTCAAGTCACCGGTAGATTTTCGTCAGGAATTAAAACTAAATGATGGTTCTGTTGAAATATCTGCTAACGGAACCACTGTATTATTGTGGGTGGATGTATTTCATCCGGTTGTGCATATAGACATTCAAAGCAAACACAAAGTATCGTCAGAGATCCGCTACGAAAGCTGGCGGTACAAAGACCGGCTAATCCGTAAAGGGGAAGGCCAGCAAAATTCGTACAAGTGGGCTCCACCCAAAGGACTGTTAATGACCCGTGATTCTGTATCTGCAACAGGGAATTCAGTAACATTCTTCCACAGGAATTCTGCCAGTACAATTTTTGATATTGCAGTATCGCAACAAGGAATGGAAAGTGTAAAGTCCCTGTTGTTGAATCCGCTTTCAAACCTGACTTCCGGAGGCAGGGCTTGGGGTGATAATCTCAGGTTTAAAACCACAGAATCCGGAATGTATGCCGGTACGGATTATGAAGCCTGGGTATTTGAAAGCAGCAATCCTTTCACAAAACAACACTTCAACATTGCCTTGCATACGGGTCAGACAGTGGATATAGAGACCTGGGAAAAAGAGCTGGGAAAAACCATGGCTGCCTGTTCACCAACCTCCGATCACAAAAAGACTATTGCCTGGTGGAGTGCCTTTTGGCAACGGAGTTTTATAAACATTTCAGGGGATGCATCCACTCTATCCCTAAATTACACCTTGTTCCGGTACATGCTTGGGTGCAATGCCTACGGTACTTCTCCCACCAAATTCAATGGGGGTCTGTTTGCATTCGATCCTGTCTTTGTAGATTCTACCCAGGCCTTTACTCCCGATTACCGCAAATGGGGAGGTGGAACTTTTACCGCTCAAAACCAACGGTTGGTATACTGGCCCATGCTTAAAAGTGGCGATTATGACCTGATGATCCCCCAGTTCGATTTTTATAACCGGTTGTTGAAAAATGCAGAGCTACGTTCGCAAGTTTATTGGGGACACTCCGGGGCTTGTTTTGCAGAACAACTGGAGAATTTCGGGTTACCGAATCCCAGTGAATACGGGTGGAAACGTCCGAATTATTCAGATAAAGGAGTGGAATACAATGCCTGGCTTGAATATGAATGGGATACCGTCCTCGAATTTTGCCAAATGATTCTTGAAACACGCGATTACAACCATGCTGACATCAGTCGCTATTGGCCATTGATAGAAAGCTCCCTGCGTTTCTTTGACGAACATTACCGGTATCTGGCAATGCATCGTGGCAGGAAAGCACTGGATTCCGATGGTCATTTGATACTCTTTCCGGCTTCGGCATGTGAAACCTACAAAATGGCCAACAATCCTGCCAGCACTATTGCGGCAATGCGCACGGTATTGAAAACCATGGGGAACAAAGATTCCATGCTGGCAACAATCCCACCTGTTCCATTGCGTGAATTGAATGGTAAAACAATGATCTCGCCTGCCAAAACCTGGGAGCGGATCAATAATACCGAAGCCCCACAACTTTATCCGGTCTTTCCATGGCGGATATTCGGAGTTGGAAAAGACAGCCTTCAAATCGCCAGAAATACCTATCTTTACGATCCGGATGTTCAGAAGTTTCGGAGTCATGTAGGTTGGAAACAGGATAATATCTTTGCAGCATGCCTCGGTCTTACCGCCGAAGCCAAACGGCTCACGATGCTTAAACTGGCAAACGGACCGTATCGTTTTCCTGCTTTCTGGGGCCCCGGCTTCGACTGGTCACCTGATCATAACTGGGGTGGTAGTGGTATGATTGGGTTGCAGGAAATGCTTCTTCAAACTACCGCTCAGGGGAAGATTCTTCTTTTCCCGGCATGGACCCGCGAATGGAACGTCCATTTCAAACTCCATGCACCGAAAAACACTACCGTGGAAGCCGAATTAAAAGGTGGCAAAGTAATCAACCTGATTGTGTTGCCCGAAAGCAGAAAGAAAGACATTGTAATAATGAATGAAGATTTGGAGTAGAAACGATTTTTATCTCTAGATAATCAGTCAATTAACTGAATTATTATGAACAAAAATTGAGTTTATAAGATGTTGCCAGTGAATAATCCGTTTTATTTTTACATACTAAAAATAAATAATATAGAATGGATTTTATGAATGGGTTCAGTTATTTTATTTGTTATACTTGTTCTGTTGATACCACCATCTTATCGATACCATATCGGTGGTGTTCCATATATATTCCATATGTGTTCCATATATGATCCATATATATTCCAATATTATAAAGATATGGAATATATATGGAAAATATATGGAAAATGAATGAAGTGTTTATTGTTTAGAAGTGTTATGATGGTGACATCGTGACGAAGAAGAGTAAAAATGTCCCTTTATTCCCTAAGCAGACTTAAGGATGTTTTTTAAAATGATTATATACATAAAGTACTAAAACATAAATGTTTATTTTATTTTTCGGTGCTCTGCACCTTTTATTTAATTTGATATTTAATTCGAACAACGGGACTCTGTCCCTTTTTATTACCTGGACAAAATGTGTAACCCGATATTTTGGTATAAAGGATTTAAACATGAAAAGCAAATAAAGATGCAGAGCATCGATATCTCATTTTGTAACTTTAGGACACATTGCGGATAATCATTATATAAAAAGCATCATCTAAAAAATTAAATTTAAGATGCTCACAACATACTGTAAATGCCAAACAACTGAAAACATGAATACTAGAAAATCACTTTTATTCCTATTGCTTTTTATACTTCCTATGGTTGGTTTTGCCGTTGTGGAGTCATCCGTTGCAGGTTTTATACAACTTCAGGGAAGCGGACGTCAGGTGTATAATTTTAATCCCGGATGGAGATTTTCCAGAGGAGATGTGAAGCATGCCGAAACAACCGCATTCGACGATTCAGCATGGGAAGTGGTTTCAACGCCCCATACGGTGGAGCTCATGCCTGCCGAAGCAAGCGGATGCCGGAATTACCAGGGAATAGCCTGGTATCGCAAGCATTTTGTGGTGCCTGCAGAAGCGAAAGGGAAAGATGTTACCATCCATTTTGAAGCCATCATGGGCAAACAAAATATTTACCTGAACGGGAAATTAGTAAAAGAACATATGGGAGGTTACCTGCCCATCACCATTCCACTGACCGGAAATGGAATCCTTGCCGGCGACACCTGCCTGATTGCCGTGATGGCAGATAACAGTGATGACAAGACTTTTCCTCCGGGCAAACCGCAATACACGTTGGATTTTACCTATCATGGGGGTATTTACCGTGACGCATGGATGATCAGTAAGAACAAGATTGCCATTACGGATGCCATTGAAGCCGGTGAAATTGCAGGGGGTGGTGTATTTGTCCATTATGACAATATCAGTGAAAAAAGTGCCCGGGTTTTCATAAATACGGAAATAAAAAACAACGGAAATAAATCTGAAAACCTGAATCTTGAAACCATTTTACTGAATGCAGGGGGAATTGTTATCAGGAAAATTAATACGGCTATATTCCTTAAACCCGGTGAAGCCAAAACAGTGATTCAACAAGCATTGATTTCAAATCCACATCTATGGTCACCGGACGCACCATATCTATACCGTGTTAATTCGATAATAAAAGAAGGGAAAAAAGCAATTGATGGTGGAACTACCCGCATTGGAATCCGGAAAGCAGAGTTTCGGGGAAAGGATGGTTTTTACCTGAATGGAAAACCTTATGGGCAGTTGATTGGCGCCAACAGGCATCAAGACTTTGCCTATGTGGGCAATGCACTTCCCAATTCGCAGCAATGGAGGGATGCCAAACGGTTGCGCGATGCGGGCTGCACCATCATCCGTACGGCACATTATCCACAGGACCCTGCTTTTATGGATGCCTGTGATGAACTGGGATTGTTTATTATAGTAGCCACCCCGGGCTGGCAATACTGGAATAAAGATCCCAAATTTGAACAACAGGTTTACGATAATACCAGAAATCTGATTCGCAGAGACCGCAACCATACTTCGGTATTGATGTGGGAACCCATCTTGAATGAAACCAGGTATCCACTCAACTTCTCTATCAATTCATTGAAGTTAACCCGTGAGGAATTTCCCTATCCGGGTGCTCCAGTAGCCGTTGCAGATTTACATTCGGAAGGGGTAGCCGACAATTACGAGGTAGTCTATGGCTGGCCGACCGATGAAGGAAAAGCAACACAAAGCATTTTCACGCGTGAATTTGGTGAAAATGTAGATGACTGGTACGGACATAACAATAATAACCGGGCGAGCCGGAGCTGGGGTGAACGTCCGCAAATAGTGCAGGCTTTGTCCCTGGCACAATCCTACGACGCTATGTTTCACACCACCGGACAGTTTATCGGTGGAGCACAATGGCATCCGTTCGACCATCAGCGGGGTTATCATCCCGACCCGTACTGGGGAGGGATATTTGACGCATTCCGGCAACCAAAATATGCTTATTACATGTTTAAAAGTCAGGCAGATCCTGCCATCAAGCATTCTATTGCCGATGATGGTCCGATGGTTTATATAACAAATGAGATGACACCATTCTCGGATGCCGGTGTAGTTGTCTTTAGTAATTGTGATTCGGTGAGGCTTACCGCTTATGAAGGCAAAAGCTGGACAAAACCGGTTCTGCATGAGAAAGGGCATATCCCTTATGCACCCGTAACCTTCGAAAAGGTATTTGATTTCTGGGAAGCCCGTGAATTCTCATATGTTGAAAAGAAATGGCAGAAAGTCAGCCTGCTGGCTGAAGGATTCATTGGAGGGAAAGTGGTCTGTTCCGAAAAGAAGATGCCATCACGCCGTTCCACGAAAATACGCCTGACAGCCGACACTCAAAAACAATCCCTGGTGGCCGATGGTTCCGATTTTATAGTAGTGGTTGCCGAAATAACGGATGACAGCGGGAATGTGCGACGCCTGGCAAAAGATAATATAGTATTCACTGTGGAAGGTGAAGGTGAGATAATAGGCGATGAACATATTGGTGCAAATCCTCGTGCTGTTGAATTTGGCTCTGCCCCTGCATTGATACGTTCAACCAGGAAGGCAGGAAAGATAAAGATCAAAGCACATGTCCAGTTTGAGGGAACACAGGCCCCGACAGCTGCAGAACTTGAAATTGAAAGTATACCTTCCACTATTCCCTTTTGCTTTATAGAACAACAAAAGGTTGCCGAGTTGAAAAGGGAGAATTCACCTTCGAACAAGAAACAGCTTACGGAAGATGAAAAACAAAAGTTGCTGATCGAAGTAGAACGTCAGCAAACAGAATTCGGTGAAAAGAAAATTAAATAGGGCAAAACAACACGCAATCCAAAATAAATAATTTGCTTTAATTGTTGGGAAGGAAATAAGCAACTAATTTTACAATTATCTTACAACTGAAATACTAGAAACAATAAAATATCCCATTTCAGTATCCATTTATCTGTCACCGCTATGCGGCTTGTGGCTGCCACTTTTGTAATAATTCTACCATACTGTCGGTGCTACGCACCTTTTTAAGCCACATAGTGGCGAAAGTTTAGTAGAAAATCAGTTCAAGAATAAATTATTAAGCCGCATAGCGGCGGCATATTATTAAAAAGTTATTTCATTTACTAAATTACCTTCGTAAGCATAATTCTTTCAAATTTAAAAACAGATATGAACTTTAAGAAAATTATAATCCTGACATTCGCCGCATTGCTGAGTGTCTACCCTGATTTATCGGCAAAAGTAATACTGCCCAAGATTCTCGGACACAATATGGTATTGCAACGCCTAAAGACAGTTCCTATCTGGGGGACAGCTAATCCGGGTGAAAAAATAACAGTAGTATTTGGAGGACAGCATAAAGAAACCATGGCAAATGATTCCGGAAAATGGGAAGTAAAACTTAATCCCATGGCAGCTTCCGAATTGTCACGTGAGATGGTCATTACAGGCACTAACACGATCAGGCTTAAAAACATACTGGTAGGTGAAGTCTGGCTTTGCTCGGGACAATCAAACATGGAGTATGCCATGCGTAAAAACAGCAAGATTCAGGGTACAGTAAAAGGAAAGAAACCCTTGGAAGATGATTTATTAACCGCTAACAATACAAATATACGGATCTTTCTGGTAAGAAGAAAATACATGTCGCCCGATTCAACCCACGGAGGTTGGGATGCGGCAAGTGGTGTTGCACTGAAAGACTTTTCGGCGGTAGGATATTTTTATGGCAAGGAATTGTATCAGAAATTACATATCCCCATTGGCATGATTTCATCAGCCGTACCAGGCAGCCGCATTGAACCCTGGATAGAAGCATCTAAAATGGAAGCTTCACCTAAAATGAAAGACGGGAAAGTTTTGGAGCCACTCAATGCCGACAACGGCGATCCCGGAAAGTTTTACACTACGATGATTAAACCGTTAATTCCTTTTCCACTCAGGGGATTCCTGTGGTATCAGGGAGAATCAAATTGTTTCCTGAATGAGAATATCCGCTATGCCTATAAGTTCAAGACACTGATAGAAAGCTGGCGCAGCGATTGGAAAAATGAGACTATGCCTTTCTATTTTGTGCAAATTGCCCCGTACGGGTATTCAATCTCGAAGGATGTTCGTCCACACTCACCGGAGAACCTGCCTGAATTCTGGGAAGCACAGGCTCTTGCCCTTACCATCCCCAACACAGGCATGATCACCATCACCGACCTCGTGGACAGCATTGTGGATATTCATCCTGCCTACAAATGGGAAGTCGGGCGCAGGTTGAGCCTGGTTGCCCTGAATAAGACTTATGGGTTTAAGGACATCATCTGTTCGGGACCAACCTATAAACAGATGAAAATCAAGAACAATAGAATTGAGGTTACTTTCACCAATACAGGCAGCGGATTGGCAAGTCGTAACGGCAAACCACTGACAGGATTCACCATTGCCGGGGCTGATGGTAAGTTTGTGATAGCTCAGGCTGAAACACAAGGAAACAAGTTAATTTTATCGTCTCCGGATGTAAAAGAGCCTCTCAATGTACGCTTTTCATGGACAGAATCGGCAGGTTCTAACTTTATAAATGCCGAAGGATTACCGGCAGTGCCTTTTCGAAGTGACAACCCGTGGGAGAAAATATTTTGATCAGTTGGTTCTATTAAATTGGATTCAGGAGCCTAATTTAAACCATTGTATAAAACTAATTGTTTAATAACAATTAGTTTTATACATTTGTAGCTAGATTTGAACAATCCGGCAATTAAAGAATTACACTGCCTGTAAATACCGACAGGTAGTTAAAGTTTACCTTATTTCAAGCTGATGCAGATTTTCTTAATCATATTTCACGGAGTTTTACGTTCCCAATAGAAGATATTCATTGATTTCAATATGAAAAAGTTACACCTTTCCGTTCTATTTATTTTTCTTGCTTTACAATCAGGCTATTGCAGTATAAACATGATTGTACAGGAATATACCACCGAGAATGGATTGCTTCATAATACCGTTTTTTGTGGAATAAAAGACACGGACGGATTTATGTGGTTTGGAACCTGGTATGGCCTGACCAGTTTTGATGGGGTAAAGTTTAAGAGTTATAACAACAGGGATGACTATAATACAGACATTCCGCCTCATAAACTGCAAACCATTATTGAAGCCAAGGACGGAAACCTGTGGGTCAAAACTGTTGATCACAAGTTATATCTTTTTGACAAACGAAATGAACTGTTTTACGATGTGTTCAATGTCATAAAAAAGAAGTATTCAGTTAGTCCTAAAATAATCAAGATTCAGAAAACCGAGAATGGAGATTTGTTGTTACTTACCAAAAACAAAGATCTCCTGAAGGCTGTTTCTACAGGGAACGGGAGTCTGGATGTGTCACTTTTATATAATTCACAAAGCAAAAGAGAACATAAATTAACTAACAATCTACTAATTGAAGATGTTGCCTTCATAAACTGGATTGGGTTGGATTATAAAATCATATCCTGTAAAAAGGGAAATTCACTGAAGTTAAAGCCTGCTGATTATTTGATTCGAAGGATTCCACTGGCAGTGGGGCAGGAATTTACATGTGCATATTTATCAGACAAGAAATTATGGTTAGGGGATAATTTTGGGAATATCTACAAAATAGATTATAACTCGGGGGCGATTTCAAAAAGGTCCTTAATCAAAGGCAGTTCCATCCAAAATATCGTCAGCAATGATGGAAAAAACCTATATATTTCGATCAGGAATAAAGGGGTTTTCGAATATGATGCACGTACCAGCGGTTTTCAAAAGATAATTCCCTTGTCTGGGAATGATGTTGTGATAAATTCCTACATCGACTCCTATGATAAGCTGTGGTTCGAGATGAGTCAAGGTTCCCTTATTTATTATGATCCGTTTAGCAAACTTGTGAAAAGGTTTAACTTGCCGGTAGGGAATGTAAACAGGGCGCTAAAATTTCAGGATGGGAAAGAACAGGGGATGTTCTTTCTGACTACTTCAGGGGAAGTTGCCTGGTTTGATCGGACAAAAATCTCTGTCACCTTATTGAACAATCAACCAGAACTGACACTCAACGGGGTAAAAAAGCTCTTTTTCGATATTCTTTTAGACAAAGATAATATCCTGTGGTTATCTTCAACCTCGAATGGAGTGATTAAGATCATTTTTCCAAAACAACAGTTCAATCTGTTTCAGTTGCCCTCAACAAATCCATCTTCAACAGACTTTGCAGTAAAAACGGTGCACCAAGCTCGGAATGGGGATATATGGGTAGCAACACGTCAGGCCGAGGTATATCAACTTGACAGGAATAGGAAAGTCAAACATATATTTTCGAAGAGTACCAATTTCATTGGGAACGTCTACAATATCATGGAGGACCGGAAAGGCACAATTTGGTTTTCTACAAAAGGGAACGGGCTTGTGAAAGCAGTTTTGAATGCAGCAAGCCCAACAGGTTATACATTAACACGCTATGTATATGACGAAAAAAATCTACAGTCCATCAGCGGAAATGACGTTTATTACACTTATGAAGATAGCAGCAACCGTATCTGGGTAGGCTTGTTTGGGGGTGGATTAAACCTCATCAGCCAGGAAAAAGGGAAAACAATCTTTAAGAATAAATTTAACAGCTTTGAGCATTATCCTAAGTTTGGGATGTATATGGAGGTCAGGAATATTGCTGAAGACAGAAATGGCCGTATCTGGGTAGGTACGAGCGACGGACTAATGTCATTTGACAGTCATTTCAGGAGTCCGTCTAAAATAGATTTTGAGATTTACAGATCGGATACTTCCGCCTCAAACATTGCCGATAATGATATTTATGTCTTATTTAAAGATGCATCCTCACAAATCTGGATCAGTGTATTCGGTGGAGGATTAAATAAACTGGAGAGTTATAACAAAGAGAAGAAACGCCCTATTTTCAAATCTTACAGTTTAAGGGAAGGGCTAAACACCAATGTCATAGTTTCCATTATCGAGGATAATGAGAATGCACTTTGGCTGGTAACCGAAAATGGGTTAGCCCGGTTTGATAAAAGTAAAGAAACTTGTCGGAATTTCGATCGTTATGATGGTTTCCTGAATGTACAAATGGAACAGGAAAGTGCCATGAAGACACAATCCGGGGATCTTTGGTTTGGAAGCCGTATGGGTATCCTTTCATTCAACCCTCATAAAATTGAAACCTTTAATTCTGATTATAAAACCTACATTGTAGATTTTCTGATATCAAACAGAGACTTAAGAAGTTTCAAAGGCCGACAAATCATGAAGGGTTCTATCCGGTATGCCGATAAGATTATCCTCGACCACACCCAATCGACCTTTGTGATTGAATTCACCGCTTTAAACTTTTATAATCAAAACCGCGTATCTTATAAGTATATTTTGGAAGGTTTTGAGGAAGAATGGCACTATAACGGAAAAAACCGCATAGCTTCGTATCCGAACATACCCCCCGGAAAATATCATTTTAGGGTACAGACCATCGATGAAGCAAATCCTTCTTTAAAATCAGAGCGTTCATTGGAAATCATCATATTACCTCCCTGGTGGTTAACCTGGTGGGCTTATACTTTTTATACGATATTAGCGATCGTATTTGTCTATTTTCTACTCCGGGGAATCTTGTTTTATATCAAAATGCGGAATGATATTTATGTAGAACAACGAGTTTCGGAACTTAAAATCAAATTCTTCACCAATATCTCGCATGAACTGCGCACTCCGTTGACGCTTATTATGGGCCCTATCCAGGAACTGAGGCAAAAGCAGCAACTCACTGAAAGGGGAATACAATATGTTTCGATGATTGAGAAAAATGCCAATCAGATGCTACAACTGGTGAATCAGATACTTGATTTCCGGAAGATACAAAACGGGAAAATGATTTTGCATATATCGCAATTGAACCTGATAGAGCTGGTTGATTCGTTTCAAAATGAGTTTAGCGTAATGTCCGAAGAGAAGGAAATTAGTTTTACTTTTCATTATTTTGAAGAGGAAATACCTGTTTGGGTAGATAAGGATAAACTCGAAATTGTAATCCGAAATATTCTTTCAAATGCTTTCAAGTTCACTCAAAGCGGCGGAAGTATTATAGTTACCGCGGGTTTAAAGGAAGATGGACACCATTGTTTTATAAAAATACAGGATACTGGCATTGGCATTCCCCAGAATAAAATCACTGAGATTTTCGAACGATTCTTTCAGGGGGAACATTCAAGCAATACATACTATCCCGGTACCGGCATAGGGTTAGCACTTTCGAAAGAAATAGTAAACCTGCATCATGGCAATATCATTGCTGAGAGTAAACCCGATCAAGGCACAGTTTTTACTATCGAGCTGAATCTGGGGAAAGATCATTATAATCCTTCAGAAGTAAACTTTTACGTCAGTGATTCGGTGAGTGAATCAGCGGATGAGACTGCCGAAAACGATACTGGTTCGGTTGATGATTTGCTAAATGAGACTACTGAGAATAAAAATGCCCTGCCAACCTTGCTGGTTGTAGAGGACAATAAGGATTTATGCAACCTTCTCAAGTTGCAACTGGAAGATAAATACAAGGTTTATGTTGCAGGCAACGGGGTTGAAGGATTGAAAAAAGTAAACCTGTATCATCCGGACATTGTGGTTACAGACCAGATGATGCCTGAGATGTCCGGTACCGAAATGTTGCAGCAGATACGCAACGACTTCCGGATCAGTCATATTCCAGTCATAATCCTTACCGCCAAAAATGACGATGAGGATAAAATAAAAGCCATAAGCATGGGAGCTAATGCATATATCACAAAACCATTTAATAAGGAATACCTCATAGCCCGTATCGAACAATTACTCAGTGACCGGAAAGTATTCCGGGATAAAATCTGGAATCAGGAGAAATCAGAAGAATTTGAGAAACAGGATTCGTATGAAAACTACCTAATGAAAAAAGACATCCAGTTTCTGGATAAGATTCATCAAGTCATTGAAGAAAATATCGACAACAGTGATTTTAATATTGATACCATAGCCGACAACATCGGGTTGAGCCGTTCGGCTTTCTTCAAAAAGCTTAAAAGTCTTACCGGGCTGGCCCCGGTGGATACCATTAAAGAAATCAGGCTTACCAAATCGATTGAATTGCTTAAAAATACTGATATGACAATTTCAGAAATTGCATTTGCAGTAGGGTTTAAAGAATCAGGCTATTATGGCAAGTGTTTCCGCAAGAAATATGACCAAACGCCGACAGAATACATTAGTAAGTATAGAAAAAAGTGATCATCTGATTACAAAAGGGTTTGTTATTCGTTTTAAGGGTATAAAATAGATCCTAATGAAAATAAATCAATTCCAAAAAGTTTTATCACTTCTGATAATTGCAGTATCGGTGTTGCCAATAATGGCTCAATACCCGATCATTCCTGACTCAGTAAAAACAAGGGCTGCACGTCAGACTAAAGAGTGTGACCTGAAATCGGATATGGCCTGGGAAAAGGCACTTCCGATAGTAGAAAAAGAAGAAAAATCAGGCCGCCCTTACAAACCATGGGCTTCCAAACCTGAAGATTTGTTGAAAGCTGAGATCCCTGCCTTTCCGGGAGCTGAGGGCGGTGGCGCATTTACTTCCGGAGGACGTGACGGTAAAGTGATAATAGTAAGCACTCTGGCAGAAGAGGGTCCCGGATCATTTCGGGAGGCCTGTGAAACAGGTGGTGCCCGTATTATCGTCTTTAATATTTCCGGGATTATCCGGCTAACCACTCCTATTCATGTTCGTGCCCCCTACCTTACTGTTGCCGGACAAACATCCCCGGGTGATGGTATCTGTGTGACCGGTGCTTCATTTTTAATCGATACCCATGATGTAATTTTACGTCATATGCGTTTCCGACGGGGTGCGCAGGATGTTGCATTCAGGGATGATGCCATTGGGGGCAATCCGGTAGGTAATATCATGATTGACCACTGTTCCGCCAGCTGGGGATTGGACGAAAACATGTCCATCTACCGCCATGTATATGAGCGTGGGGCAAGCGGCAAAGGATTAAAACTACCGACTGTCAATGTGACTATCCAAAATTCAATTTTCTCTGAAGCCATGGATTCATACAATCACGCTTTTGGTTCAACCTGTGGCGGGCACAACTGTATGTTTACACGCAACCTGTATGCTTCGAATATCAGCCGTAACTGTTCAATAGGAATGGATGAAGGGTTTAACTTCGTCAACAATGTGATCTTTAACTGGTGGAACCGTTCGATTGATGGAGGAGACTATAACAGCCTGTATAACATCATCAATAATTACTTCAAGCCGGGTCCTATCACTCCGTTGGACAAACCTATTTCATACCGTATTCTTAAACCCGAAGCCGGGAGGGATAAAAGCAAGCCCCTTACATTTGGGAAAGCATTTGTATTCGGAAATATAGTGGAAGGCAATGACAAAGTAACCAGAAATAACTGGGACGGTGGTGTACAACTAGCGGAAGAAGTAAGTGAAAAAGATTATTTACCCGGAATCAGGGTGGATAAACCTTTTGAAATGCCTCCTGTCACTATCATGGATACAAAACAAGCTTACAAGTTTGTCCTTGAAAATGCAGGTGCTACCTTTCCAAAGAGAGATGCG
>Ga0302208_10000575_pt1 | contig 16944 bp, 7 predicted proteins | sample II_Fen_E2_3_FD_194577 | JGI IMG/M metagenome (GOLD analysis project Ga0302208, IMG submission 194577) | Peat permafrost microbial communities from Stordalen Mire near Abisko, Sweden - II_Fen_E2_3 | ecosystem: Environmental > Terrestrial > Soil > Wetlands > Permafrost | place: Sweden: Abisko...
CTCCGGCAGTAACCGTAATTGATCCTGTAGTAGTGTTATCGCCAATAGTATTACCTGCAATGATGCCAATATTAACGTTACCTCCAAGAGATTCAATCCCTTTCCAAACTGCTCCTGCACTATTAGCCCAAGAAAACTTCTGGATAGTATTGTTGTCAATCGTATTGGTGGATCCTATTTTATCTGAATAGATTTTAATCGCTGAAAAAACGTTATCAAAAGCATTTGTTTTTTCCCACAATCCCACACAATGTGGAGCTGAGCCCCCAATATAGTTGTTAGAAATTGTATGTCCGGACCCTCCCACTGTATATAGTCCGGAACCTATCTGAATAGCTGCATATGCTACAGAAGCAGTCGGTATTAATGGAGTTGTTTGGTAAAAGCTATTTCCTGATATAATCCAATTATTGTTCAATGAAGCTGTACTTGAAGATCCATAAAGATAAATACCCGAAGAAGCCACATCTGGAGATAGGAAATCTTTAAAATCATTATCGAGTATTTGATTTCCGTTGTTTGGATAGGTGGTTGATCCGTAGGAGTAAATACAATTAATAGGTTTACCATCTACATTACCGGTAAAGGTGCTGTTCTTAATGATATTGTTGCCATTGCCATTTCCGGTAGTTCCTACATCAAAACTAACGATACCTTTAGCTGCCGTCGTCACATTTCCAGTAAGAAAACAATATTGTATCGTATTCCCATCTGCATTTTGTGCAAAATTGATAGTATTCACCTGATATGATACATTACTTGTACAATTGATCGTCAAATCCTTAATAGAGCCGGTTGCATTTACTCTACCATCAATTGTCACATTTTTCGCACCCTTTAATGTAATCAATGGAAAACTTGCCGGCGCAGCATTCGTAATTCTTACACCTGAAACTGTAGGGTAAATTTTCAGAGAATTCCAGGTACCAGCATTTAAAACTGCTCCAACAGCTGGTTCTGCTGTGCTTCCAGAAAGTGTGACAACGATATCCATATCTTTCTGAGAAGTGCCTATTGCCGTAAAAGCGGCAGCTAAAGTGGAATATTGACCATCTTTGGCTATTGAGCCTGTTACATTTACCTGAGCAGAAGCCTGCCATGAAAAAAGACTCAATAACAGGATCAGCGTTTGAAAAATGACTTTGTGATTCATAATATTATTAGATGTTGATTGTAAAATACATGTATGATTTATTCTATGAAATAACTAGGATTTAATATATTTTTGGGGTACTGATTGAATATCCTTCCTGCATGTCAGGAAATAAATGCCCTTTGACAAATGCCCGACAGTAAGTTGCGTAACTGCATCATCAATATGCCTGTTTATGCTTTCAGCACCCTTGATATCAACAATCTTTAAATCACCATCTCGGTACAGTTGAGGCATTGTAAATGTTAGAATATCAGTTTTTGGATTTGGAGAAAGTTGAACTGGTTTAGATGACGGAATAGAAGAGATCGTGTGAGTAGTCTTTTGCTGATAGACCCGGACATAGTCAACGGACATTGTATCTGGGAATAGTGTTGTAGCATCAGGACTTCCGGGCCAACTTCCGCCAATTGCCAGATTAAGCATTAGATAAAAAGGCTTATGAAATTCCCCTGTACTGTTAATACTGTCTTTAATGTTTCCTTCCCAGAATTTAGTTCCGTCCAGAAACCATTTGATCGCATTTTCAGTCCATTCTATTGAATAAACATGGTACTGTTGCACATCACATGGTACAGTACTACCATATTTTTTATGTCCATTGTTATCCCAATGCATAGTACCATGATTCTTACCTTCATCATTTATTTGTTCCATAATATCAACTTCCCCACATTGAGGCCAACCTACTTGACTTATATTTTGTCCCAGCATCCAGAATGCAGGCCACATGCCTTGACCTCTGGGAAGTTTAATGCGGGCTTCAACTTTTCCATATTTAAAATTGTATTTTTTCTCGGTAGTGATACAGGCTGAAGTATAATCTGACCCTTTATACAACTCTTTTTTACCAATGATCAATAAACTTCCGTTTACTACTTTGCAATTCTCGAGCCTTTTGTTAGTGTAGTACTGCAATTCCTGGTTTCTGATTAATCCAACTTCATGAACCCATTTTGTATTATCCGGTAAACCTAAATAATTAAATTCATCACTCCAAACCAAATTCCATGATTGTCCAAAAACCGGAGTCAGGGTACATAATAATAAAATGACGATGATACTGTTTTTCATATATTTACTTTTTAAAAAGTTGATTGATCATTTGAAAATAATCAAACCGACTATTATTTATTACTCTATTATTTGTTAATTCATTTTAATTCATTTTTATAATGTGTAAAGATAATGGTGTAAATACGTATTGTTTTTTCCTGTTTTGATATTGTTTTTGCTCGTTTTGATATTTTTACAAGAAAATAAACATATATATTTCGAATGTTCTGGTATTATGGATTAAAACATCTTAACGAAGCACCTTTTCTTCAATCGTAGGAAACCCATTTATCATTTTTAATTTATTCATAGACTATTAAATGAGCAGAATTTCTCCGGTAATTCTGTTCTTTTTTTTAAGTTCAAAACAATATTCTTATACCATGTGGAATTATAATGTGGGACTAAATAAAGAAATTGGATCTTTAAAACTTTACTTTTGATTAATTATTACACCTTGATATACTGGACGGAAATACTTTTTTAACACCAGTCTATCATGGTTCAGAGGGTGGTTGAAAGAGGGTTAGTTGAGGGTAAGGAGAGGTTAACCTCATTGAACCCTCAACCAACCCTCTTTCAACTCTCTTTGCCCATAGAACAAGTATAATCGGGAAACCGGACCAGATCTGCTTGATGGATAATATTACGTTCAGTAGAAAGTCAAATCTGGAGAAACGAATTTTAGGGAGCGGGAATAAAAACAAAAAAACAGGATGCAATGTGGAGTTGCATCCTGTCATTAAGCTATTTAATCGAATAGTTTATTTTTTTGCCTGTATACAATCTTTCAGGTAGTTCGGATCCTGGTCGGGGGTACGCATGCCGGCGACTTCGAGGGCTTTGAGCACAAAGACATTCCAGGAGAAGACCCGGGTACTGGGCCACCAGCAGTTGGGAACACTCAGGTCGTAGGGCAGGAACTCATGGCTGAAGGGTTCATCGGGGTTCAGGGTGATTTCTGTTGTGAGCCGGTCTTTGATACGTTTTTCGGCAGGTTTCCAGCCATGCTTCATGCCGGCAATGTACCCGCATATTTCTTCCCGCATCCAGCTGCCTGCATTGTAATAGATGCCGTTATCCCAGAACAGGTTGGGTGAGAAGGGTTTGTCTTTATTCGTAAAATACAGGTTCTTCACATGAAAGATCAACGGTGAATAGCCTTGTTTCGTAGGGACTTTATCCAACGTGTTGTTCACCATCTCCGAGGTCAGGATGGGTTCGTTGAAGAGCCACAGGGATACAAATTCTGGCAACAAGGCATTGAAGGTAATGACATACGGATATGCCTTGTTGTCGATGAGATACCCTCGTTTTTTATCATAGAAAGCCCGGTATCCTGCATTTGCTTTTTCGATGAATTCATTGGTAACCGGCATACCCAGCTCTTTGGCAACACGAAGCGTAACGGCAAGCATTCCCTGGTTGACGGCCAGGTTGGAAGTCCGGTTGGGGTATTCCACGCAGTCATTTTGTCCCAATACAAACCGGGCACTGCTGATACCATCGCCATCAGAGTCAATTTCATTCAGGATATACCGGAAAGCTTTGGTGATTTTATCCATGGGCGGAGGCGTTCCATAGAGCCGTTTGTTGACCAATGCAAACCAGAGGAATTCGAGGGTGGCATCATTTCCTTTCAGCTCCTTGCTGCCCATGGAAGGGGTAATAATGGTTCCGATGGTCCCCGCCTCATTTTGGGTAGCTGCCCATTCGTTGAAAATGCTTACACTGCTTTCCTTGTCGTAGGTACCCATCAGGCTCCAGAAGGAGTCGCGGTTGTACATGTCCGGGGCATAATTGATGCTGGGCACACTGAGGGGTTTGAAGTTCCCGGCACCGGTGATCCACATCAGCATCTGGTAACACGAGTATAGGCATTTCTCTTCGACAGTACCCCTGAACCGCAACCCATCAGCCAGGGAAACCTGGGAAGCAAGACGCACATCGTGCAGGGTTGGTTTTGCAGGTGCCACAAAGATAAAGGTCCGTTTGGTATTCTGAGCTCCCGAAAGAAGTTGATGATAAGGCTGTTCATGGGCTATGGAGCGGATAACTTCCAGGTCTTTTATTTCCAGGGAATAGGGTGTACCCGTTTTTAGGTTCGAGGCGGCTATCAGCAGGTTCGTTATTCCACCTTCGGTATTGGCGATGAAAACAGTTTCTTCCTGATCGGTCCAGAGTAAGGGAGATGACGGGATATTGGTCTGGTAATGGAATCCCTGCACATCGTTGCCCGTGGTGCCTTCATTTTTCCAGAGTCTTAATGACACGGGGAAGGCAGAACGGTGTTTGAAGCGGATGGTGTAAAACCCATCAGGCAAGGGATAAGGTAACCGGAAACCCGCCATATCGGAAGTTGCTTTATTGCCTTGAATGGTATAAATCCCTTTTTCATTGGTCACCACTGCCCCGTTGTACGATTTCCATTCGGTGAGTAAAGGAGTTTTAAACGATATCCTTTTATCCGGATGATTGAAATCGGATAATTCACCAAAGGTGAGCCGGACATAATTATCCACATTGTTACGATCCTCCTGCGAAGCAATACGGTACAGGTTGGCATCACAAATCTCCTGAATGGCACGGAACCCCACCCCGCCCGTTGAAGGACGGCGACGGATATTGCGTGTCCAGAGGTTGCGGTTGCCGGCATCAGTCAGCAATCCGACAGCCAGTGTATCCCCAATCATGTATCCGGCAACCGGGTAAGATTCATGGGCAATGCCGCCTTTGTTATTGGCATTGTCGAAACTCCAGAAACGGGAAGGTATTTCAGGAGAGTCCAACGAAGAACTTACGGAATAGTACAAGAGCGAAAGATTCATCTGGTGCAAGTCAATGCGTTTCTCGACTACCTGTTTATTGACCAGCTCATAGGTTACCCGAATAAATAAATCAGTTTCCAGGTTGGGTAGCTTTACCACTCCCGAGAGAATGATTCCTGAAGCATTCTGAATGGCTGAAGTGCACTTCCAGTTGGTGACAGTTTCCCTTATGGAATGATCTTCGTTTTCAACAGTAATATTTAACTCCCCCGTTTTCATCTGGGTGGATACAGGAATGGAACCATAAAAGAGGTCGACATAAAAGCCTTTTGCGGAATCTCCTTTGAGTTTCAGGTTCAGCTCACTGGCTGAAAGGGAGGAGATGATTATAAGTAAAAGGAGAATTATAGGGCTAAGTTTTAGTTTCATAGGATGGTAGTTTAGATATGTATTTGTCTGAAAAATTATTTATAATTACAAATCAAGAAAACGCTCAAAGCTACTTCGTACGCTTTGAGGTTTGTTCATTTGAGGTTTATTCAGTACTTCTTGATAACTTTTGATATATAGTATTTCCCACTGGAAGTAGTGATTCGAAGGATATAAAAACCATTTGGAACAGTCAACTGAACAGTAGGAGAAGCATCGGAAGTACTAAAAACACTTTTGCCAAGCAGGTCATAGATTTCTTTCCGGGCTATATTCTCGCCGGTTGGGAGAGCAATTTTAAATTCAGTATTAAAGGGGTTCGGGAAAACTTTCAGGGTGGCAATGGTGGTATCGGGTTTCTGGACTTTCAGGGTAAAGAGAGTTGGTAAAAGCTTGATGAGTGCCGGCGAAAGCTCATTGTCATAAATCCTTACTTCATCCACCGATCCTGTAAAATTATACAGTGATGTCCCTTCGTCCTTGCGTGCAATGGTCAGGCTTTTCTGGGTATTCTGAATAAGTCCGGTTTGAGGTTTAAAGGCAGACAGGACGCCATTGCGGTAAAGTTCCGTAGAATACCCGGTATAAACGACAGTAAAATAGTCATATTTTCCAACCTGCAGGAGGCTATCGGCATCCACATCCACGGTAGAGAGATTGGTTTTAACCGTCCAGCGTACTTTTTTACCCGGGGTGATGGAGATTTTATAACGTTCCTCCCAGCTGCCGTGGGAAAGGATAAACTGTTCGGTGTTAGGTAATGCATCGGGTTTCACCCAACAGGAAACCGCTATCTTATCCTGGAAATTAAGGGCAGGATCGTTCGGGGTATAGATATACGAGGCAACGGATGTGAATTGATAGGCTCCGTTTATAAAACCATTGGCACCGGTAGTTGAAACTGCACTTACAGAAACAGCATTTAATGCATTTTGGGCGGCATTTTTGGTATCGCCGTTAAAGGGATAGTACACCAGGGGTGCAGGTTCATTGTTTACCAGCAAATCTTTTACTAAAGCTGATTTGGTAAAGGTCGAAGTCCCGGAGGCATTCGTCACTGTAAGGGTAAGGGTGTAAATCCCGGGGGTATTGGGGAGTGTCCAGCCGGGTGAAAGTGTCAGGTCATTAGACAACGTACCGTTTGAAGTGCTCCAGGAATATGTAAGGTCAGTGGTATTGAGGGTTGCAGACGCTGTGGTGGTGGAACCGATGTGGAAAGGCATTTTATCGGGGAAAGTGATATCCGAGATGACAGGTACGGGCACCAGTTTATCCACTACCCTGACCTGCACCGGAAGTGAAGTGACGGTATCGTTGTTCTCGGACACCTTGCAGGTTAACTGAACCGTTCCGGCAGTTCCCGGAGAAACCCAGGTATACGTACCGGTAGTGGTAGTTGCCACCAGAACATTATTTTGAAACCACTGAAAGGACGGACTTGCTGTCACATTGTTTTCCGGGAGGCAATGCAGGGTGAGGGCATTCAACTTCTGGACAATCGTATCGGATGAGGAAAAAGCCCTGACCCGCAACGGATTTGTATAATTATACCCGGCATGATAGTCGATGACATGACCGTTTACAGATTTAAACCTGCCTTTTACCACGATCGTATTTCCCGAAGGGTAAATGATAATTTGCCGCACACTACCAGCCGGGATATTCAACGGGAAGACACCGGATAGATTCGTTCCCAAAACGGTTTCGGCAATCACATCATAGAGTTCAAAAGTACCCGCAGGGATCGTGATATTCACTGATTGGGAAATTGCAGCCGGGTTATAATAGAGATAAGCCGGAAAAGTTTTATCCCCACGGAAATCAGTCTTGTTCAGGTCAACCTGCAGGATTCCCTCGATATTGGTTTTTGAAATGATGGAACCCAGATACCCCACACTCGAGCCGCTGTACAATGATAAATCGGTTGCAGCCCCGCCCCCGCTGAGGGCATCCCCCATGGCAAAGGGTTGGGTACCATTCCAGTTCTGTTTGATCGATTCATAGGGAATGCAGGATTCCGTATCATTCAGGACAGACCACGCATAACTTGCAGGTTCCTGATTGGCCTGAGGCAATGCATTCCGGTAATACAACCGGCTGGCATTGGCCAGGTTCAGCAGCCACTTTCCCAATGCCCGGGCATACCGTTTATCATATTTGGCTACCGGTGCCAGGGCAGCAGCATGCTGGAAGCCATTCATGCTGAAGGCATAATCATTGCCGGCATCATTGGCTTCGCCGATTAACCCTGAGACATCGTACCCATTCCAATTGCCCTTGATGGTACCCCAACCCCGCAAGGTATTCAGGCCGGACGAAAAGGTCCAGTCCAGCATTTTCTGAAGATTGTAATTGGTTCCCTCCACAGCGTTCATACGGGCAGCAGCTGCAACGCCATACGGCAGTTGAATTTCGTACGAGGGATTGGTAGTCATGCTTTGAAGAAAATCAAGGGCCAGCTCAGCACCTTGCAGGTACTTAGCATTACCGGTCTGGAGGTAGGCCTGGTACATCAGCCACGAGATAGAACCTGATGTCTCCGGTTCAGGGACACTCGTTGTATTTGGGAGCCCTGTCAATAAATTAAACGCCCGGTAGTTCATGGAAGGCGGGTTCCAGGGTTGGACAGTACCGCCCAGTTTAGACAATACTCCCAGTTCCCTGTCGGCAATGGTGGTAAACTGGGTTGCAAAATCGGCATCTGCAGTCGGGTACAAGGCATACAGCTGGTAGAAAAAAACATTGGGCATAATTTCATACCACCAGTCATTGCCGCTGGAAGTGGAATAATTGTTCAGATAGACATTCTGCCCGTTCTGTTTGTTGAAAAAATCCTTGACTTTAGACACCCAGTTGGTATTGAATTGAGTTGTTTTATCCACCCCTGCCAGGGATGCTCCCACCACGGCAGGCAATATGTTGATGGCTTCCGCCACCTGCCCATGATCGAACTGGCCAACGTAACTATCCAGGCGGATGGTTTTAAGGGCAGGGTAATTGATACCGTTGGAAGTACTGATGGCAGACAATGGCAAATAAGTCCCGGTTTTGGAAGTATCGAAGACAAAGTTATCGTAGTTCAATGCCACCTGTTTCCAGTCACGCATGGCATAGGGAGCCGGCATATCGGGCATGAGGTCGATGCGGGGAATGGACAGCTGCTGGGCGGATGTCAGCAAAAATGATCCAATAAAAAGAGTTGAGAAAAGTATTCGTTTCATTTTTTAGTTTTAGATCTTGTTTGTCAAATAACTTTTCCAAAGTTTGGAACTTTGGAAAAGTTGTATTTGAAAAAGTTGTATAAATTTTAATTCGTAGTACGATAAATCAAAAATTCATTCATTTTTAAGGTTACACTTCCCATGAGAATTTTAGAGCCTTTAGGAAGTTGAACGTTATGTTCATTACCAAAGTTTAGAATTACTGTTATCTTATCACCCTGGTATGACCTGGTAAATGTAATCAGGTCTTTGTTCCTTTCCAGCTTCTCATAACTGCCGTATTGAAGGGTTTTTTCTGCATTCCGCAGAACCAGCAATGCCTTGTAAGTATTCAACATGGAATTCTTCAGTTGCAATTCCGTATTTACATTGACCTCCCGGTAATTTTCATTCAACTTTATCCAGGGTGTGCCGGATGTAAACCCAGCATTCGGACTGTCATCCCACTGCATGGGACTGCGGGACTTGTCCCGGTTGTGATTATTCCCTTCCAGAAGAGCCTGATCGGGGGTTTTACCTGCATCAATAGCCAGATCATAGAACGTTTTGCCCTGTATGTCTGCAATTTCCTCAACCGTGTTGGCTGTAATATTTTTCATACCTGTTTCCTCCCCGTAATAAATAAAGGGAACCCCTTTAGCAGTAAGTATAAGTGCTGCCAATGTTTTTGCACGGTCTATATTTCCTCCCGCAAGACGGTCCAATAACCGTGGATTATCATGGCTTCCGAAGAAAAGTGTCGGATATCCGGGCATGTTGTTTTCCATGCTTTGCAACTCCTTAAAAAGCCGTTCTACCGAAAAGGCAGGGATACTTCCGAAATTAAAATTAAACACCACATCCAGGTATTGCGGGGACTGGTATTGCTTCAGGACTACGATCTGGTCATTCCCCACTTCACCTACCGTAAAGCGATCCTTGTATTCGTTGACTGTTGACTTGATGATGGCGATAGCAGTTTTAACCCCCGGTTGATTGATATTATAGACATGCTGCTGCTTTCCTTCTTTAATGGGGTTATCGGTTACCACATCATCGGTATTCAGGAAATTGATCACATCGAACCTGAAACCATCAATCCCCATGTCGAGCCAATAGCGGAGTACCTTTTGAACTTCGCGCACTACTTTCAGGTTCGACCAGTTCAGGTCTGCCATGCGTACAGCAAATTTATGCAGGTAATACTGGTTGGTCAGGGTGTCCAGTTTCCAGGCACCTCCGCCAAAAAAGGATTCCCAGTTATTGGGAGCATCCTTCCAGATATAATAATCGCGATACGGGTTGTCTTTTGATTTGCGGGATTCCTGAAACCACTTGCAGTCGGTGGAAGTATGGTTGAGCACCATATCCATGATGACTTTTATGCCCCGTTTATGGGCTTCATTCAGGAAGTTGGTGAAATCAGCTGCGGTTCCGTACACAGGGTCTACCTGATAGTAGTCGGCGACATCATAGCCATTATCCACCTTACGGGAGGTGAGAAAAGGGGTAAGCCAGATTCCTTTAATGCCCAATGACTGGAGATAGTCCAGCCTGGAGGTCATGCCTTTGAAGTCGCTGACTCCATTCCCATCACTATCCTGAAAGGAGGGCATATAGATCTGATAAAAAACGGTTTCTTTCCACCATGCCTGTTCAGGAACTGTTTGGGCAGTGGCCTGTAATGTCATGAATAAAATTAAATACTTTAGCGTCTGGCGGAACATACTGTGTTGATTTAAGATTGCGATTATTCTTAAACGTGATAAAGGTTGACAGGAAAAAACAAGAGAATAAATAACAAAGGGACCTGACTTATGAATAAGACAAGTCCCTTTTAAAGATGAACGAAAAACTATAGTTTATTTATTTTCGTCCTTGTATAGCTTGGCTACCTGACCATCGGTCAAAGCAACATTATAGACTTTCAGTTCGTCCATGGCACCAATGAAATAATCCCATCCCTGAGGTTTAATAGGAGGTGTTACCCAATCCCATTTAGCGATTACTTCGGCATAAGGAGTACATGCACCTATCATTAATGGCAATACTGTGGCGTATGCTTTAATTGTGCCTGTAAGATTAGGTTTTACTTTATCAGTACCAGTAGCCCATACCATTGTGCTCTTTCCATTAATATAAAACACCAATGTGCCGGTTGTCAAATTCAAACTAACTACGAGTTGTTGCCATGTTCCATTTATTGCAGCACCTCCACCTTCATTATCAGCATCAGTTCCACCTGCAGCAGTAGTGACAGTGAAAAATGGTTTGTTTGCATCTTGAAGATTGAATTTCCATGAGTTCCAATAATTATACGACATAATGTAGTTTCCAGCTCTTGTCGAATCGGGTTTTACCCATACAGAAATCGATAATTGAGAACCTTGAAGGGAGGAAGCAGTATAATCACTGACTTCTAAATGCGAACCCAAACCAAAATGCATAGCTTTACCGACTTTACCAGTAACAAATGTTGGTAAACCAGTATTCGTTCCAAAGACTTGCGAAGCTCCACCAGTTAATTTAGCTGTCCACCCTTTACCTTCAGTTGTAAATTGGTTAGAAGTTACTGTTTCATCAAAGGTCATCCCCATTAATAGGTTTGCTACCGGAATGGCACCATAAGCAGCAGCCATAAACGTAGTTTTTGCTGCCCTTAAATTAACCACCAAATTATCTACTGCCGATTGAGTAATTGCTGTATTTAATGCAGCTGTTTTTGTATTGGTTATAACAGTTTGAAAGGCTGTGATAGCAGCAGCCGGGTAATCGGTTGTTACTGTTGAGCTGGTTGTAAGCGAAGCACAAGAGTCAACTAACGCGGTTAACTTTGTTTGGTCAGCTTTTACAACCGGGTTGTCCGTTTTGGAGCAGCCGGAAATGACTGCAGCAAAAAGTGCGATTGATACACATGCAATAAATGCTTTTTTAATGAGATTTGTTTTCATGATTTTTTTAATTAAATAGTGATTATTAAATTGATAGTTAGTAATTTACTTTTTATTGTAATGCTTTATTAGTATCCAGTTCCGATTGAGGAATTGGAAAATAGAAACGTGGGGCTTTCCATTTGAAATCAGTTCCCAATGCAGCTTCCGCTGTTGCCTGTCCCCAACGCATGAGGTCAAAGAAACGGTGGAATTCAAATCCAAGTTCCTTGCGGCGTTCGTTTTGAATGACAATTCGCATATCGGATTGTGTAGTAGTAGTGGAATCACGGGCCAGATTAACACGCAAACGCACTTTGTTTACTTCAATGGCTGCACTTGCCACCGCAGTCGGTCCTCCTATTTCATTCAGTGCTTCTGCTTTCATTAGTAGAATGTCAGCATAACGCATGGAATGATAAGGAACCGTAGACTGGCTTTTTGAGGCTCCCAGTATGGTGTTTTCGTCATATTTCTTTACCAGATACCCGGTAGCTTCGGACCACGAAGAGGAGAAAGTGGTATTGTTGAGCCAAGGTTTTCCATCCCTGCCAATCGAAGCATCCAAACGTGGATCGTCAGATCCATCTTTGGTCTTCTGAACAAATGCATCTACATAGTTTTGAGTAGGGGCATTGAAATAATATCCTCCTTCAATAGCTGGGGCAAACCATACATTTAAACCATTTCCGATAGATGATGCGGTAGTATTTGCATACCGGATGCCAAAAACGACTTCCGTACTATCTTCTGCACCCGGTTTGAACAGATTGGCGTAATTGCTAAGCAATTTATAGTGGTGTAGGTTTTCTAATGCCTGAATGTTTGTGATACAGTCGGTATATTTTTGTTGATAAAGATCAACTTTTGCAAGTAAACCATAAGCAGCGCCCTGGGTTACCCGGCCTGCATCGGCATTTGGATAGGTTGCGGGCAACACGGCAATAGCTTCAGTTAAATCCTTTTCAATCCGGGCATAAATAGCTGTCACTTCACTTAAAGGAACATTAATAGTGGCAGAGGTAAGTTGAGGTTCAAGCTTTAAAGGTACTTTTCCGAATATGTTCACCAGGTTGAAATATGAATAAGCACGTAAGTATTTTGCTTCTCCTACCAACCTGTTTCTTAAAACAGCATCAAAGCTCATGGGTGCTATGTAGGTAATGGCGTTATTAGCCCGGGCAATCGTTTCGAAAGAGGATTTCCAGAATACATTGAGGACCCCGTTGTCGGCAGCAGCCGAGAAATCATTGATCGCGTTTATGTCGGCCTGGTCGCCGGCATTACCGCCTTTTACTGCGTCGTCCGAGGCTACATCCCCGAATATCCAGAGCGTATTGCCGTACAACGAATTATAAATCCCGGTAACTGCCATGGTCGCAGATTCAGGCGTTGTATAGTAATTGGCAGAAGTATAATCTCCTTTTAGTTCTGCAGTCAAAAAATCAGAGCAAGAAGTGAGCAAACCAAGCACTGCTACAATGATTATATAAAGTATCTTTTTCATGATGGTTTTTATATTAAATAAATGAAGGTTGTAAGTCCTCCAATTATGATTTTTTTGTATGAATTAGTTAGAAGGATATATTAAGTCCGAAAGTGTATGTGATAGCAGTCGGGTATGTACCCCAGTCAATTCCATTGGCACGATCGCCTTCGCTTGCAGAATTGGTGCTGACAGTCATTTCGGGATCAAGACCTGAATATTTTGTAAATGTGAGCAGGTTAGTAGCTGCAACATATGCCCGAATGGTCTGAATCTTAAACTTTTTCGTATTCGGAATGGTATATCCCAATTGAACGTTTTTCAGGCGCAGATAAGAACCATCTTCCAAAAAGCGGGAAGAAGCTTTTACATTATTAGCTTTAGCAGCCCACGAAGCACGCGGTTGGGTGTTGGAAGTTCCTTCTCCGGTCCAGTGTTCCTTGTAATAACGTTCGGTTACATTAAATCCGCGGTAGAAACCTTCGATATCATAATTCACCTGAGAATAAATTTTTTGCCCAAATGCTCCCTGAAAGAATACCAATACATCAAATCCTTTGTAATTTCCTGAAAGGTTAAGCCCTGTTGTTACAGTCGGTATGGCACTTCCCATAAAGACCCGATCCTTTGCATCGATCACGTTATCCTGATTCTGATCAACATATTTCACATCACCTGGTTGTACATTTTTACCCTGGTAGGCCGAAGTCAATACATCAGCTTGATTTTGAAATATTCCGGCCATTTGGTACAGATAAAAGGATCCGACAGGTTGGCCAACATCGGTCTTAGTGGCATATACTCCGGTATCGACAATACCCCCGGGATATGGGGCATCAATATTGAGCACTTTATTTTTAATAATTCCACCATTCCAGGAAATATTGAAGCCGCCGTCTTTGTATTTCTGCCTGAAGAATAATTCAAGATCTATACCCGTGTTCATCATGTTTCCCTTGCTGTTAATCCATGGAGCACTCGCATTCCCTATGGAAGGGGGCAATGCAGCCTGTACTAACATATCTTTGGTAATCTTGTAATAGTAATCGAGACTTGCACCAAATGTGCCTTTAAACATTTCCAAATCCAAACCGACATTAAACTGATTACTGGTCTCCCATTTCAAATCGATATTTCCTAATGAAGTTTGGGTATATCCGTTGTAAGCTGCTCCTCCGAAAGTATAAAAATAATTTTGGGAATACCGATCCAAATAAGCATAGTTCGGAACTTCCTGATTCCCGATAGAACCATATCCGGTGCGAAGTTTCAATTTACTGATATTCTCTATATTTTTAATAAACTCTTCTGTATCCAGATTCCAACCGGCTGAAACGGAGTAGAAAGTTCCCCATTTATTATTCCCAACAAAGTGTGAAGAACCATCGCGTCTTACGATACCGGATAGGTAATATTGCTGGTTGTAATTGTAATTGACATTGGCAAAATAAGAGAGTAAGCTGGAACCATCTTCACCCTGGCTTGCAGAGCTCTTGCCCGTCGAACCTTTGCCTATATACAGGAAATCCGGATTAGTATTGGTAAACTGGCTATCACTGGCAGAAAGGCTATATCCTGATTTTTTAATGGCTTCTACGCCGATTAAGCTGGTCAGGTTATTGTTTTCTCCAAATTTGAGGCTGTGGTTCAAGGTACTGTTAAAGGTCCAGTTTACATTCGTTGCACTCGACACATTCAAACTATTCGGATCATTGATGCGATTCTGGGTTCCCCAGGTCATATTGAATTCCCTCAACTCCTGATTGCTGTAATCCACTCCGAATGTACTTTTCCAGAGTATGTCAGAAGAAAACTTAATAAGCGCATTTCCGGAAGCCAGTAACGATTTTATTTTTTTTGTACGGTCGGTATTGGCAGCTAAACCTTCGGGACTATATCCATCCCCAAAAAAGGAGTTGTATGCCGAATTGCCGTAATACTCGGAAGGCAGATCCACGTAACTTCCTGTTGAATTATATACCGGGATAGCAGGGCTTCTGTAAAGGGCATAACGCACCACACTTCCACCTTCGCCGGCCGAACCATCCCCGGAACTGGATACCATCCTGTTATTGGATAATCCACCGCTGACATTCAGTCCGACATGTAACCATTTCCTGATATCCGAACTAATATTGGATCGTAAACTGAAACGTTCGTAACCGGTATGGTTGATAATACCTACCTGATTAAAATAAGATCCTGAAATCATATACTGAGTTTTTTCATCTCCTCCACTCAGGGATAATTCATAGGACTGAAGAGGGGCATCTTGAAATATTTCGGACAAATGATTGACATTTGGAAAAGCTTTCAAATAGCTCCCTTCAATAAGAGGACGCTGTACCACCGATGACAGATTATCAGCCGTTGCTGCTTCATTGTACATCTGGATATATTGGCCGGTAGTAGCCATCGGAGTCAGATGTCCATGGGTCTGATAACCTAGCTGGGTGTTAAACGTAATTTTAGCAGCACCTGCTTTACCCGATTTAGTGGTGATAAGAATTACTCCGTTTGTTGCACGGGAACCGTAAATAGCAGAGGAGGAAGCATCCTTCAAAATGGTCATGCTTTCAATTTCATTGGGGGAAAGATTATTGAGTGCCCCTTCCACCGGAAATCCATCGACAATGTACAACGGTTCATTGGTTAATCCGATGGAGTTTACCCCACGGATTCGTACCGATACCGCAGCACCCGGAGCACCTGTCTGGTTTGCAACCTCAACACCGGCCACACGGCCCTGTAAAGCCTGTTGTGCCGATGCAACAGGAACTTTCGAAAGTTCATCCCCATCAACTTTGCTGATTGCTCCCAATACATCCCGTTTCTTTTGAACAGAATAGCCCACGACGACCACTTCATCGATAAGTTTGCTTTCCGACACAAGCAGTATACTCAGGCTTTGCGGCCCTGTAATTTTTATTTCTTGAGCCTGGTACCCGATATAGGATACTTTCAGAATTCCATTCAATGGAGCAGCAATCTTGAAGTCCCCGTTCATTCCTGTAATGGTGCCTGTATTAGCCCCTTTTAGTATGACATTTACTCCGATCAGAAGTTCATTGGTAGACGCATCCTTGATAACACCATTAACCTGGAGCAAATTCTGGGCTTGCAGCATAGTTCCGAGTAGAATAAAAGAAAGAAAAAACAGTGTTTTTTTCATAATGACTTGCATTAATAATTAGTACTAGATTTACTATATTTGACTGATATAATTGTGATTATAAAACATAATCTATACTTTAAAAACATTTTGTTCAAAAATATACTGGCTACGAATTTCTATTGATAGGAAATAGAAATACCATTTATAACTAATTCATTATTTTTAAATTCAATTATTTTTCCTGCCGGGATTTCCACCAATATGCTGGCCTGATCGGCAGGTATCGGGATGGGTGTATCCCCAACAATTGACCTGGCTACATATTTTTTTGATACAATATCAAAGACATCTACTTTCCCTGAAGGATGATAGGTTACATTTTTTGAAACCGGGAAGGGATTATAATACAGATAGGTCGGATAAGCGGTATGGGCATAAAAATCGGTCTTGTTGCAATTGAGTCTCAGAATCATTTTTACGTCTGTAGTATCCACAATCGCCCCCATGATTCCTATCGGCGAAGTGCTGTACAGGCTGAACATGCTTTCTTTCGGATTCTTGGGATTCCAGTTCGGTCCATCTCCCAAGGCAACAGGATGTACATCTTTCAGGGAAGGTTTATTGTAACAGTCGGAGTACCGTAACCCTTCATATCCTACCACCGAATGAGTATAGTTTTTCATTTCGGGCAGCCATTGATTCCCGTCCCGGATTTCATTCGGGAAGAACAACCGGGTTGAATTGACATTATTAAGCATCCACTTGCCGATAGCCCGTGCAAATTGTGGCTGATACTTAACCATTGGC
>Ga0302208_10000576_pt1 | contig 16930 bp, 24 predicted proteins | sample II_Fen_E2_3_FD_194577 | JGI IMG/M metagenome (GOLD analysis project Ga0302208, IMG submission 194577) | Peat permafrost microbial communities from Stordalen Mire near Abisko, Sweden - II_Fen_E2_3 | ecosystem: Environmental > Terrestrial > Soil > Wetlands > Permafrost | place: Sweden: Abisko...
CTTCCTTACTATCAAAGGTCCAAACGCGTTGTAAATAAAAACTAGCTAAAAATGATAGCAGGAAAGCAAAACTGGTAGATAAAACTACACCAAAGTGAAACAAACCATGAAAAACAAACAAAAAGATCAAATCAATCGAACCAGCAATCGCTCCCGAAATAAAAAATTTAGGAAAAGACGTTTTTTCAAAAAAACGACAATAAAATTTAGGATAACGGCGACTAACAACCTTACACAGCTTTTGGTAGAAATTATTTAATAGGGGCATAAATTATTAGTTCCAATTAAAGTTAGTAAATATCCAATCAACTAAAGATTTAGTTTCATCAAAACGATTATTCTTACTATTACTATTTAAGACTACGGAAATTACCTCATCCTGACGTTTATCGGAAAACTTACCCACAAAACAATACCCAGCACTTTCAGTATACCCTGTTTTACCACCTAATAAATTAACATCAGTACTTGGTCCGTCGTAGAGTAGATAATCAGTAGAACTGATCTTTTTCTCACGACCTTCTTTAGTAACAAAATTATATTCTTTTTTAGTGGTAGAATTTTTAATCTCTTCATGACTTAAAGCTTCTTTAGCTAATCGAGCCACATCACGGGCGGTGGAAACATTCTTATCAGACAAGCCGGTTGGCTCCGAAAATGAGGTGTTAAAGAGTCCTAACTTATTAGCCTTCTCATTCATCGCTTTAACAAACTCTGCCTCGCTAAGACCAGTTGAATGGGCGAGGGCCATCGTAGCACCATTATCGGAAGCTACTAAACTAGTATTTAACAAATCGGATATTTTAACGGTGTCACCGGAAAATAAATTATTTTTGCCACCGGCAATATTATCACTCTTATCTACAACATATTCTTTATCGAAACCAGGATTGTGATCTAAAAATACTAAAGCGGTCATCAACTTAGTTAAACTAGCAATTGGTTGTTTAGCCGCCGAATTTTTTTCGTATAAGAAAGTATTATTCTTAACTAGTAAGACGGCACCACTTGAAGCCGTTAGATTAAACTCGGGGGTATTCTCTTTTTTAATAATTGCCGGACGAACTAAATTTTCTGGCAAACGAGAGACCGCTGCCGGACGGCACTGACCATAAAACACTAAAGCATTCTCTGGTTTCAAATCAATTTTTGAAAACAACAAAGTAGCTAAACAATTTATAAAAAATGACAAATACATGATAATAATGGAATTAAAGATTTACTGATTCTTCTAAAACTTCGTCTAAGGATTCAACGCGATGTAACTTTTCGTAATCTGGTAAGTCTTCAATTGAAGATACTCCCAAAAATTTAATAAAATCTAAAGTCACAGAATAAAAACTTTCATTTTTTTGCTTATCAACTTTTTCTTCAACTAAACCTCTAATTAACAAATTTCTTAAAATCAAACTACAATTAACCCCGCGAATTCTTTCTAATTCTAATTTAGTAATTGGTCCGCGGTAAGCGATAATAGTTAAAGCTTCTAAACTTGGTTGAGATAATTCCCCGCTAGTTTCATCTTTTAAAAACTTACTAATTAACTCGGTATTTTCTGGAGCAGTAGTTAATTGATATTGACCATTATTTTTGATTAAAATAAAACCACGATTTTGTTCTTTATAATCATGAGCTAATGTTTCTAAAGCTTCTTCAACTTCTTTAGCTTTAGCACCAACTAATTCCGCAATTTCTTTAACGGCCAGTGGTTTACTAGAAATAAATAATAAAGATTCTAACTGAGAAGATAAATTCATAAATTAATTGCTTATATCGTCATTACGAAATACTACGTGGATTTCGCTAAATAACTCATCTTGTTCAAAAACTAATTCTCTTTGTTTAGCTAATTCGAGTACCGCTAAAAAATTAACAATGATTTCCGTTTTACTGCTAGCAGTTTTTAAAAACTGAGAAAAACTAAAACGTAATTTCTTACTTAACATCTCTCGAATATAATCAATACGTTCATCAATACTAATTTTACCAACCAAACTTTTCTCATCAAGTGGTTCTTCTTTGGCCTGTAGTCTATCGAGTAATTCAGCAAAACGGTCGTGTAATAAAACTTGAGTAATTCCAGCTGGTGGCACAAAACTTGGCTTCTCTTTTTTAGGACGACGGAAATTTTTATTTAAAATTACTGGTGAGAATAAAAACTTTTTAGCACCCACGAGTTCAGCAATTTTAGCACTAGCCTCCACGAACTCTTTATACATCTTCAACTGATTTTCTAGTTCGGTAATTTCTTCCTCTTCTTCAGCACTAATTAAATATGGTAACAAAGCCTTCGATTTAATATAAAGTAAACGAGCGGCCATTACTAAGAAATCCGCCATTTCTTCAGGGCCAATATTTTGTGAAGTTTCGACATAAGCCAAAAATTCATCCGCAATTTTAGCCAAAGCAATTTCGGTAATATCCATCTCCTCCTGCTCAATTAATTTAAGCAAGATGCCTAGCGGTCCTTGAAATTTTTCTAAATTAAGCTCCATCATAATTAGTTAGCAAATACTGGTTTAGCTTCCACGGTTTTAGCATCAGCTGACCACACATCGCTACCAATACATTGATAACCAGCAGCATGTAATTTAGTTGGATCAGAATAAGATGGATCATTTTTAGGATCAACATTTTTATTGTCAGTTCTGAAAGTGGCACAAAATTCAAAAGAGGTCTCACTCTTTTTGTGATAAGTAATTGGAGCGTTAGTTTCTGGGTCAACTAAAGAATGAAGGTCTAAATAAATATCACGATTATTTTTTATTTCATCTAGATTCTCTGGTAATTTTTTATATTTGTCGTTATAAGAGTTAACCGCATTCTCTAAACTAGTCATATTATTAACTAAGTTTTGATCTAAACGTTTAGCACGAGTGACTACTGGTGATTCGATAAAGAACCAAGCCGCTACAAAAGCCGCTACAATAATTGTAAGTGATGAAAAAAAGAAAATTTTCATTACTAAACTCTTATCGATGACATTAGTTCTCTTAATATCATAAAAATAAAAAGAAAAAACGGCGGCCGAAATAATTAGCATGGTAATTGCCTTTAAGATAAAACTTAAAGTAAATTCACCAGCTAAAAAATTATTAAGCACACCAATAAAAACACCAAGCATCGTAACGGAAGATACTAGCAAAATAAAATAAGTAAGCCAACGTCTAACACCGGATTCTTTATCAAGCTCAGTGTTACGTAAACCCTTATTAATTAAACTCTGCATCAAGAAGAAAATTGGAGTTGCAATAATTAAAGCGGAAATAGCAAATTTTAAAGAATCACTAACCCAATTACCAGAATTTAAAGCATCGGCCACCGTCTTATCAATAATACCGAAGGCCACCATTCCCACGGAAATCGCCGTAAAAATTAAAGCCACTAAAGATAGCAAGTAATAGAAAGCATACTTAGCATTATTGTTCATATTATTGGAATCATTCTTATTTAGCGAAATCGCTAGAACTAAGAATAATAAAAAAAGTAAAGATAAAAACACGGTGACAAAAATTATCGACATGATTTAGAAGTTAGCGTTCTTTGGAGTACGTGGAAATGGAATCACGTCACGAATATTAGCCATACCAGTTAAATACATAATCGCACGTTCAAAACCTAAACCAAAACCAGCATGATCAACAGAACCATATTTACGTAAATCTAAATACCAATCATAATCTTCAATCTTCATGCCCATGTCAGTCATTCTTTGAACAAGTACGTCATAACGTTCTTCACGTTGACTACCACCAATGATTTCACCAATACCAGGAACTAATAAATCCATCGCCCTAACGGTTTTGCCATCTTCATTTTGTTTCATGTAGAAAGCTTTAATATCTTTTGGATAATTAATTAAAAATACTGGTTTGTTATAAATCTTTTCCGTGATATAACGTTCGTGCTCAGTTTGTAAATCAATGCCCCACTCAACTGGGTAATTAAACTTCTCACCAGATTTAATAAGTAAATCGACAGCTTCAGTGTAAGTGACTCGAGCAAAATCAGCACTAGCTACTTTATTTAATCTTTCAATTAAACCTGGTTCAATAAATTTATCAAAGAATTCCATTTCTTCTGGAAGTTCTCTTAAAACATAATTTATTAAATACTTTAACATCTTCTCAGCTAAGTCCATGTCATCTTCTAAAGTAGCAAAAGCCATTTCTGGCTCCATCATCCAGAACTCAGAAGCATGACGAGTAGTATTAGAATTTTCCGCTCTAAAAGTTGGACCAAAAGTATAAACTTTATTTAAGCCCATAACGAGCGCTTCAGCATTAAGTTGACCAGAAACAGTAAGACCAGCTTTTTTACCAAAAAAATCTTTGGTGTAATCTACTTCACCTTTATCATCTTTAGCTACCTTATCTAATTCTAAAGTAGTGACGTTAAACATTTCACCAGCACCTTCAGCATCAGAAGTAGAAATAATTGGAGTGTGCACATAAGCAAAACCCTCTTCTTGAAAGAATTTATGAATGGCATAACTTAGAACGGAACGAAGACGATAAACAGCCGAAAAAGTATTAGAGCGTCCACGTAAGTGAGCGATTTCACGTAAAAATTCAAAGCTATGTTTTTTCTTTTGTAGTGGGTAATCTTCTGGGGCTTGGTTTAAAATAGTAACGCGAGTGGCTTTAATTTCAAAAGCTTGACCAGCCGCTGGAGATTCCACTAATAAACCTTCAACTTCAACTGAAGAACCGACTGATAATTTTTCCGCTTCAGCAAAATTAGCTAAAGTATTATCGAACACAACTTGAACTCCTTTAAAGAAAGAGCCATCATTAAGTTCCATGAAACCAAATTCCTTAGAGGAACGAACTGTTCTAACCCAAGCACCGATAGTAATATTATTATTTAAATATGTACTAGTTTCGCGGTGTAATTGTTTAATGGTTGTGTAAGACATAGTTTTTATATTTAAATAAATTAAGGTATCAAACGACGAACGTCACGTGGCAAGAAGCAAGCTTCTTTAACACTGCTTAGTCCTAATATTTTCATAATTAAACGAGCGGGACCAATACCAACACCACCATGAGGTGGACAACCGTAACGGAAGAAATTTAAATAATCTTTTAATTCTTCTAAACTCATTCCTTTCTGCAAAGCTTGTTTTTCTAAAATATCAATGCGATGTTCGCGTTGAGCACCGGTAGTAATTTCCACGCCACGATACAATAAATCAAAACTCTTAGTAATATCAGTGTCAGGATATCTCATGTGATAAAAAGCACGAGTTTCAGCTGGATAGTCAGTTACAAAAATAAAATCATGACCTTGCTCTTCTTTAATCAAACGACAGATTTCTCTTTCTTCTTCTGGAGATAAATCACCATCCTTCTCAGAGCTAATACCAGCAGCTTTTAATTTAACTTTAACTTCTGCTAAAGTCATTCTTGGAAAAGGTTGACTTGGTACTTCTATATCTAAATTTAATTCAGCTTTTATTTTTTTAAAACCATTTACTAATAATTTTTCTTCAACATCCATGATGTCATGGTGAGATTCTAAGAAAGCAAATTCAAAATCCCAACCAGTAAACTCAGTCACATGACGAGTAGTAAAAGATTTTTCCGCACGAAAAACTGGACCAAAAGTAAATACTTTTTCTAATCCAGAAGCAATCGCCATTTGTTTGTAAAATTGTGGGGATTGAGATAAATAAGCTTTGCGATCAAAATATTTTACTTCAAAAACTTCAGAACCAGTTTCAGAGGCAGTGCTCATCAAGCATGGCGTATAAATCTGCATAAAACCAAGACGAGAAAATTCTTCACGAAAACCTTCTTCTAATTTACTCCAAGTTTTAAAGATTAATTGTTTATCTTCTTGGCGTAAATCTAACCAACGGTTATCAAAACGTAAATCAACATCAGCTTCGTTATCAGCCTTAGTTAAAACAGGAATTGGTAAATTTTCATCAGCTAAAGATAAAATTTCTAAAGACTCAATTAACAATTCATAGTCTTTAATGCCACTATCATCACCTTTTTTAGCTGGTTTTTCTTGAAGAGTTCCAGAAACAGCCACTACACTTTCTAAAGTTAACTTCTCCGCTTCAGCAAAAGCAGTGCTACTTTCTAAAATAACAAGTTGCATCTGACCGGATAAATCACGTAAATCTATAAAAATAAGACCTTTATGAATACGTAAATTTCTAACCCAACCGGCTAAATTTACATTTCCTTGGCCTTGTTTCTTAGCGTCACTAATCATCATTCTTGACATAAATTTAAAAACTAATTAAATCTTTAAAAAATAGCCTCAAAAAACGTTTTTTATTGGCATTTTACTAGTCAATTTTACCCCTTATTAAGATTTTTAGCAAGAAAAAAAGAGCTTATTGCTAAGCTCTTTTACTTTATTTTTTTTGGCTATTTTGTTAATAGCTACTTACCTGAATGCCCTCAACATAAGTGTTATTATTCATCATGTCTTTGTTCATTCGATTGTTACCAACCGACATTTTTCGGTCAACTTCCCGATATTCTCCAGGAAACACCACTTCGAATATTTTTCGGTCGGGATTACGGCGATATAATTTGCAATGTATTCTAAGTGCGTAGTAAAAAGCCATTGCTTCTTCGGCCGCGCTATCATACAAAATTCCACTTGGACGGGCAATCTGAATACCGCCGGCACCAAGGACTAAATAACTGGGACGATCTTCCTCCCTCTTTTTTTTCGAAAATGCATCTGATGTAGGCATCGTTTTTCCTCCTTTTTTAATTAACGATAAGTTGATTGTCTCTGAGAATAATCCGGTTTGTTTCTAGCCCGCTCTTTGCGTCGCATAGCTTCAATTTCCTTAGTTGGATAAAGTATAGTTACTTTGCCATTTGAATCAATTTTCTTTAATTGAATACCCGGGAAATCTTTAACCAAATTATGACACCGACTAAAAGCGGTTTTGTCATTATAATAGTTATCACCATCAAAGGCTAAATTAAGTCCATCACCAGTAATATGATAACAAACCGCTTCACCGAATATTTGACGATAAATAGCTGCTCTGGTTTCCAAATCTAAAGTCGAAAAGACTTTTCTAGCTCTTTTGCTTTGCAACAAAATTACTTGTTCACTAAGACCTAAGTCTGTCGGCGATACTGCTTCGATCATTTTTTACCCTCCTAAATTTGATTTTTTATTAACTTTTTAAAATACAATATTCATAACTCGCTTATTATACAATAATAGTTGATTTAAGTCAATAGATATAAAAAAGAGCTTCATTATAAAGCTCTTTTAATCTCTTTTGGAAAAGATTTAGTGAGTGGCAAAACAAATGGCCAAATTTCTTTGAATTCTTTGTTGTTTGCGAACTTTTGCGGTCGGAGCCCGGAAAATAGTTTCCGTCTTCAAACCTGTTACTTTAACAACTTTAACGTTCTTAAATACTTTGGCTAATCTTTGCCCTTCTTCGATTGCTGCTGCATCAGGTTTTTGGTAAACATTACCGTTGAAAACCATTTTCAAGCCTTTTCCTGTAACAAAATAATTTGTCATTTTTTTCCCTCCTAATTTAAATGTTAAAAATACTTGTTTGACTATGTTTAAATTATAACATAATAATAAGATAAAGTCAATAGTTATAATAAAGCAATTATGAACTAAAGTCCACCATTAATTTAGCAATTCTGCCTAGTTCCCGCAATAACTCTGTTTCTATTTTAATATTTGGAAAAATATCACTTTCGGTTAACAAACGCAACACTTTAATAGCATCGTTAGAGATTTTAAACAATTCATTTGGTAAATACTTTAACTTATTTTCAGTTAAGCATTTGGGATCAATTAAACCACCTAAACGTAAATTGAAAAAATTATCCCCAGGCTCAATCTTTTGTTGACAGGCCACACAATAATAAAGTTCCGGTTTATAGCCTAAAAGAGTCATTAGTCTAAGTACAAAATAATCATATAACAATTCCCCTTCCTCCTTATTAAGTTCAGTTTCAGTTCGTTTTTCAACAGTCTCTAACCAGGAAATTAAAAAACGATGCAACTCTTCATCTGGGGCTGCTTCTTTTACTTGAGTATCAAATAAAGAAAAGGCCGCTCCAACAAAATATAAAGCATTTAAATCACTTTTAATATTAAGATAAGCTTGTTTAGTAATCGCACTGCCTAAATAATCAAAAGCTTTTCCCTTTAAAATCATCGCATCAACTAAACTAATTGGTTCAATATGCCCAGCTATTTTAGAACGCATCTTTTTGGCTCCTCGAGCTACTAAAGATAATTTACCAAAATTCTTTGTATATAAAACAACGCGACTGTCGCTTTCACGCCAGTCGTTACGTCTAATGATTAAGGCTTCGCTGTTTTGACTCTCCACCATACAATTATCGCTCCTTATCTAAATAACTTTGCAAAATTAAAGCGGCGGCAATTTCGTCACGACCGGCTCGCATTTTTTTAGGGCCGCCCATGGCATCAGCCGCTAAACTACTCAAACGTTCATCAATTTGGATAACGGGAATATTTGTTTGTGATTCCAGTAAAGTCACAAACTTTAAAAAATCAGGATTAATATCGTGCTCTAAACTTGCCATTTGATAAGGACGTCCTAAAACAATTTTAGTTATTTCTTCTTCTTCAATCGTTTGTAAAATACCAGCCACATCAGCCACGGTACCAAGTGGTAAAGCCATATTAAGCTCCTCTTCAGCAGTTGCTAAGCCAATTCTCTTTTCACCCCAATCGATGCCTAGGTATTTTTCCATAAAATTATTTAGTTAATATCTCTGGTCCATTTTCAGTAATGGCAACAGTATGTTCAAAATGAGCACTTAGAGATTTATCAGCCGTAATAATCGTAAAATCATTATCAGCTACGTCTACTTTCCAAGTACCAGCATTAATCATCGGTTCAATAGCAATCACCATGCCTACTTCTAAGACTAAATTTTCTGATGATTTTTTAGGAATAGCGTAGTTAAAAACATTAGGATCTTCATGTGCTAAATAACCAACACCATGACCAACCAAATCGCGCACTACGCCATAGCCATGGGCCTCAGCGATAGATTGAATGGCTGAACCAATATCGTTTAAAGTATTACCTAGTTTAGCTTGTTTAATACCAGCATCCAAACATTCACGAGTAATCTTTAATAATTTTTTAGCCTCCTGACTAATTTTACCAACGGCCACCGTGGCGCACATATCAGTATAAAAACCACCATCCTTAGAAAACTTATTTACCGGGGCTTTAACTTGTTCTCGCACTTTAGAATCAACCGGCCACTCCATACCAATATCTAAATCAATGATATCGCCAGATTTAAGTAAACGGCCAGGAATTGCGGTACCATGAACTACTTCATCGTTAATTGAAGCACATAGAGCGGATGGAAAATAAATACCATCGCCCATATCATAATCTTTAAAAGCCGGACGGCCACCAGCCTCCTTAATTCTTTTAACTAGAATATTTTCTAAAGCTAAAGTAGAAACACCCGGTTTTACTTCGGCCATCATTTCCTGTAGAATTTTCGATAAAATTTTGCCACCCTCACGAATAATTCTAATTTCTTCTGAATTTTTTTTATATACCATATAAATAATTATTTAGTAATTGCTTTTTTATTGGCTCGAACTGACAAGAATAAAAAAATACCAATTAAAGCAAAAGTATTAAGCGGTGCAAACCAAAAAGGATAATGACGACCAAAAGCTTCTAAAATCATAATTGCTCCTAATGTACCAATGGAATACATTGCTCCATTTTTTAAATAAGCAAACTTAGCAATCAAGTCAATGCCACGAATAGTAAACTCACGAACCACATAAGCCCCTAAACCATTACCTAAAATAATAAGTGGCACACTCATAGTGAAGGCAAAAGCACCAATTACACCATCAATTGAAAAAGAGGCGTCAAGTACTTCCAGGTAAATAATTTTAGACCAGGCACTCATGTGACCACTCATTAATTCTTTTTCTTGATCTTCGGCATTTCTTTTAAAACCATCTGTTAAGAAAAAAGCGGAAACACCAATAGTGGCTGCTAAAGCCATAATAGGATTACACCGCAGTGAATAGTAGACTAAAACAGTCGTTAGAATAGAAGCGATAGCATAAAACCAAGCCCCCTGACGATGCAAAAAACCTTCAACTAAAAAAGCGTACTTCTTCTCTTCTAAAAATAACCAAGCTAAAAAAACAAATAACAAATAAATACCGCCACCTAATAATAAGAGTGGTCTAGAAGCTTCAAGCGATGCTGCTACTGCCGCATTACCAGAAAAAGTGGAAGTAATTACCTGCATAATTGATAAACCAGGATTAGCAATCCACACAATTATAAAAGGTAAAAGACCGCGTACGGCGAAAACGGCAAACAACAAACCCCAAAACAAAAAAATCTTACGATACTTCTCTGGTAAAGTTTTTAAGATGTGAGCATTTACGATCGCATTATCAACACTACTGACAATTTCAAAAATACACAAACCGAAAACAACAATTAAAATATTAAATATGGTCATAATTATTCTGATTGAAAGGAGTGAAGAATGTCTTTAATATTCTTTAAATCATTTTCTAAAAGATGTAAGCTTTCACGACGTTCCCAGATACGATAATATTCGCGCTCAATATCAGTACTCGATGAATGTTCGTTAGTCAATAATTTAGCTCGATGTTTTAAGATAATATCTAAAACAAAGTCTTTATTTTCTTCATCTAAATTATCATAAGCTAAGTTATGATGCATAGTTTCCCTAAAATATCGTTTAAGATATTCAGTGCTAACGGAGCGATCATGAGCCTTAGTTAAAAATTCTTGAAAAGTCATATATTTTTTCTTATTACCTTCAAAGTTTACCGCAAAAGAGCATCTGTCGTCAAACAAAAATTCCGCCTTTTTGAAGCGGAATTTTAGAAGTATTTGAGTAAAAATTTAGATACCGTCGTATTCTCTCATAGTAAGTTGAGCCTGAATCTGTTTAACCATTTCAATAACTACAGATACAACGATTAAGATACTAGTACCACCAATAGCCAGTGATTGAATACCAGTGAAGGCCTTAACTACTAATGGCATAACAGCAATTACAGCTAAGAATAAGGCACCAATTAAGATAATCTTATAAGTAGTGTTAGATAAGTAATCACTAGTATGTTTACCTGGACGAATACCAGGAATAAAACCACCTTGTTTCTGTAAATTTTCAGAGATTTGTTCTGGGTGGAAAATAACTTCAGTATAGAAGTAAGTGAAAACAAAAACTAAAACAAAGTATAAGATAGCGTAAATTAATTGATCATTAAACACTTGAATAGTCCATTGTGAGAAACTAGCAATCCAGGCAGTTTTAGCATGCTGGAAATACTGAGCAATCATTGGTGGAAACATAACTACGGAAATCGCAAAAATAATTGGGATTACACCAGCCATATTAACACGTAATGGTAAGTGAGAATTAGTACCACCGTAAGCACGGTTACCTCTAATTTGACGAGCGTATTGAACTGGAATATTACGTTGACCTTCATTGATAATAACTACACCAATAACAGTGATTAAAGCCACAACCGCAAAAGCGATTAAAGTAGTAATTTGAACTTGGTCTAATGTCAAGGAAGCCTGACTAATACTCTTTGGTAAACGAGCCACAATACCAGCAAAGATTAAAAGTGAAATACCATTACCGATTTTCTTCTCACTAATAAGTTCACCGATCCACATCAAGAAGATAGTACCAGCAGTAATAGTGATAATCATGGCCATCATATTAAATCCAGTGAAGGAAGAAATAGTAATCGCTTTTGATTGACGAAGTAAGCTAAGCATTCCGAAAGCTTGCATTGCAGCTAAAGGAACAGTAGCGTAACGAGTCCACATGTTAATTTTTTGTCTACCGGATTCTTCTTTTTGCATTTCTTCTAATTTAGGAATAATCATTCCTAATAATTGGAAAATAATGGAGGAAGTAATATAAGGAGCAATACCCATCATGATGATGGAGAAATTTTCCATACCACCGCCAGCAAAAACGTTAACGAAACTTAAAACTGGATTATTTTCAAAGAAAATTTTAAGATCAGTAGTGTCTACACCAGGAATTGGAATATGAGCAGCTAATCGAAAGATTACTAACATGGCAAGTACAAAAAGTACGCTATTACGTAAATCTTTAACCTTCCACATTTGAATAAGTTTATCAAACATATAATTTATATAAGAAGCTAAAACGATAAAGACGGCAAGTGCCGCCTTTAAAATTATTTAAGTTGAGCAGCTACAGATTCACTCATTTTTAAACCCTCAATCTTAACTTTAACAGTTAATTTTTCAGCACCCAAAACCTTAACTGGAGTACCCTTCTTTAGGATCAAACCTTTTTCAACTAAAGTGTCCTTATTAACTATTTCACCATCCTTATAATTACTATTGATAGCTTTAATAGAGATAACGTGATTTTTTGGTTTAGCAGATTTAAAACCACGAGATTTTGGAGTCTGCAATAATTGCATTCTCATACCTAAACGTTTTAAACCAGAAACACCGGAACGAGACTTTTGTCCTTTAAGACCACGAGTACTGTATGTACCATGACCAGAAGCATTACCACGTCCAACGCGTTTTTTAGTCTTGCTGCTGCCGGAAGCCTTTTTTATTTCATTAAGTGATAACATAGAAAAAAAATTACTTTATAAATTATGCTAGCTTAAATTACATCGAATGCAATTTAAACCTTCGCTATATTTTTCTTACTTTTGGGTCTTTTCAGCTGTCTTTTCAGTCTTAGGAGTTTTAGCTGTTTTTTCAGCTACACGTAAAGAACGTAAAGCTTCAATAGTACAACGAGCATTATTAATCTTGTTGTTAGTACCCATCTGTTTGCTAGTTACATTTTTGATGCCAGCTAATTCTAAAATAGCACGAGCAACACCACCAGCAATAATACCTTTACCGGAACGAGCTGGTTTGAATAATAATTTAGCAGCACCTTCTTTGTGATAAACTTCGTGAGTAATAGTATCGTTAATAGTGTTAACAGTAATCATATCTTTTTTAGCATGATTTACAGCTTTGTTAACAGCCATAGTAACGTCAGCACCTTTTCCAAGTCCAACGCCAACTTTACCCTTTCTATCACCAATAGCGATACAAGCACGGAAGTTCATTCTTTTACCACCAGCCATAACACGAGTTACGCGAGCGATATCTAAAATGCGTTGTTCGAATTCATCACGAGCAGCATCACGACCGCGATCTTGACCACCACGGCGAGGACCACGATTACCACCGCCTTGACCTCCTTGGCCGCCCTTATTACCCTGGTATCCACCAGTTTTTGGAGCACCACCATAGATGTCTTTAGCTACTGTAGCAGAAGCTGAAGCCGGTTTTGCTGATTGATTGTTGTTAGCCTTTTTTTCGTCAGACATATTTGTATTAAAGCATTAAACTAAATTAAAACTGAAGACCGCCTTCGCGAGCTCCATCGGCCACCGCTTTTACTCGGCCATGATATTTATAACAACCACGATCAAAAACTACTGAACTAATATTTTTAGCTTTAGCTTTTTCAGCTAATAACTTACCTAGTTCAAAAGATTTTTCAGTCTTAGCGCCAGCAGTCTTAATTTCTTGAGTCTTAGCACTGACTAAAGTCTGGCTAGTTTCATCATTAATAAGCTGTAAGAACATACCGCGATTGGAACGGAAAACTGATAATCTTGGGCGAATTGCACTGCCACTTACTTTAGCGCGCACACGACCATGTCTTCTATCTTGGCGTTCATTTTTTATTTTATTCTTGTCCATACTATAGAATATTATTTGTAAATTTTAGAATTTTATTTGCCCTTAGCAGCTGATTTACCAGCTTTTCTGCGTAATACTTCTTCAAGATATTTAACACCTTTACCTTTATAAGGTTCTGGTTTTCTAATCTTACGAATTCTTGCAGCTGTTTCACCGATAAGTTTTTTATCAAAACCATTTAAAGTGATGATGTTACCTTCGACTGAAGCTGTAATGCCAACTGGCAATTCAAATTCAATTGGGTGTGAAAAGCCTAAAGCCATATTTAGCTTGTTGCCGCTAACGTTAGCACGATAACCAACACCGTTGATTTCTAATTTTCTAACGAATCCTGCGGAAACGCCTTCAACCATGTTAGCGAATAAAGTGCGGTACAAACCCCACATCGCGCTAGCCTTTTTAGACCCATTTTCATTCTTAGAAACTAAGATTTGAGTCTCTTCAATCTTAACAATAACATCAGAGTTAAAATCTTGTTTTAATTCTCCTTTTGAACCTTTAACGGTAAGTACGTTGCCACTTAAAGTAGCAGTTACACCGGCAGGCAAAATGATTGGTAATTTTCCTAAACGTGACATATAAGGTTATTTGACTAATTAATAAATTTCACCAATAACTTCGCCGCCAATCTTTTGAGCTCTAGCTTCTTTATTGGTCATTAAACCTTTGGAAGTTGAGATGATTGCGATACCAAAGTTATTTAAAACTGTCGGGATATTATCCTTGTCGACATAAACACGTAAGCCTGGTTTGCTAACGCGATTAATAACGCTGATGTGTGACTTGCCGTTCTTCTGATATTTCAAGGAGATCTTTAACTCATCAAAACTGCTGCGTCTTGCATTTAAACCACCTGCTATTACTTCAACACTCTTAATCCAGCCCTCTCTTTCTAAAATCTTAGCGATTTCATATTTGAGTTTGCTCATTGGCATTGAGGTATCGAATTTTTTAACAGCAGAAGCGTTCCGGATGCGAGTGAACATGTCTGCGATTGGATCTGTCATAGAATTTTTTCTTTATTACTTTTTTTCTAAATAATTGGGACTGGAATTACCAGCTTGATTTCTTAATACCTGGTAAATCTCCGTTGTCCGCTAATTCTTTAAAGCAAATACGGCATAAACCGAAATCGCGCATATAGCCGTGGTTACGGCCACAACGCCAACAACGATTTATCTTTCTGGTAGTAAATTTTGGTTTTAGTTTTGCTTTGGCAATTAATGCTTTTCTAGCCATATATATTCTTGTGTCTTTCCGCCACTTGGAGCAGCGAACAGTCGTTAATTATCTAAATTTTATTGCTACTTCTTAAATGGGAAGCCCATTAACTTGAAAAGCTCTAAACCTTCTTCACGGTTCTTAGCAGAAGTGGCAATACAAATCTCTAAACCGTAAATTTTATCAATATCTTCGACTTTTATTTCAGGAAAACATGAGTAATCTTTAATACCAATGGTTAGATTACCTTTGTTGTCCATGTTCTTATCGCTAATACCACGGAAATCGCGAACGCGAGGAAAAGTGATACCAACTAATTTTTCGATGAAATCATACATACGTTTATCACGCATTGTAACCATAGCACCGATAGTCATCCCTTCACGAATTTTAAAAGCGGAGATAGATTTTTTAGCCTTAGTGAAAACAACTTTTTGTCCACTAATTTTAGTCAAACCTTTTTCAACGTCGGCAATGTATTCTTTCTCCTTAGAGAATCTTCCAAAACCAATGTTTAAAACCACCTTTTCTAAGTGCGGAACATTGCGTTCATTCTTATAGCCGAATTTTTCTTCCAGCTGAGGAATGATTTCTTTCTGATATTTTTCTTTTAATCTCATATTATTTAATCTTTTTTAGATTGATTACTCAATGACTTCCTGACACTTTTTACAAACGCGATATTTTTTGGATTTACCGTTTTGTTCTACGATTTTGTAAGCGACACGAGTAGTTTTACCACATTTAGGGCAAACCAAAGCCACATTGGAAGCATTGATAAAAGCTGGGAATTCAATTCTCTGGCCTTTTTCACCTTCACGACGTGGGCGCATGTGCTTGATTAACAAATTCAAGCCTTCAACGCTAACTCTGTTATCGCGAGGCAAAGATTGCAAAATCTTACCACTTTTGCCTTTATCTTTACCGGCAAGGATTTGCACTTTGTCATTTTTCTTAATATTCATAAACTTGTTTATTTTAGATCTTTAAAACATTAAAGCACCTCAGGGGCTAAGGAAGCGATTTTTACAAATCCAGCACGACGAATTTCGCGAGCTACTGGACCAAAAATTCTAGTACCTTTTGGATCTTTCTTTTCTTTGTCGTTGATAACTACGCAAGCGTTGTCATCAAAACGTAAGTAAGAACCATCGACACGACGAATTTCTTTTTTAGTGCGAACAATAACAGCCTTAACAATATCTCCCTTTTTAATTGGAGCATGAGGCGCAGCTGATTTTACTGACGCAATAATAATATCGCCAACATGGGCATATCTTTTTTTGTAACCGCCCAAGACTCTGATACACATCACGTCTTTGGCTCCGGAGTTGTCGGCTACCTTCATTCTGCTTTGAACTTGAATCATACTTTTAGTCTAATTTATAAGCTTCTTTATAGAAGCGAAAAAACTTATTACTTAACAACTCTCCAGCGTTTATCACGGCTCAAAGGACGGCATTCTACGAAAGTTACTTTGTCGCCAGTTCTAAATTCATTCTTTTCATCATGAACTTTGTATTTACGGCTAACAGTATATCGTTTCTTGTACTTTGGGTGGATTTTTACGGTTTCGACCTTGACGACGATAGTTTTGTCGCTCTTATCAGAAACAACTACGCCAGAAAATTTCTTACGAATAATTGTTCTAGCTACTTTCGCCTCATCAGCAACAACTGGCTTAGCTACTTTTGGAGTAACGCTCTTTGGAGCAGCTGCTACCTTTTTAACTTGTTTTTTTTCGGCCATATTTATTAAAATTAGTCTTTCTTATTTAACAAGGTATTGATACGTGCAATGTCTTGTTTTAAAACTCTAATTGAGCGAACATTCTTAAGCTGCTTGTTAGAATCTTTAAAACGTAATTCACGTAACTTCTCTTGAGATTCAACTAGCAATTTTTTTAGCTCAGCTGGA
>Ga0302208_10000583_pt1 | contig 16816 bp, 15 predicted proteins | sample II_Fen_E2_3_FD_194577 | JGI IMG/M metagenome (GOLD analysis project Ga0302208, IMG submission 194577) | Peat permafrost microbial communities from Stordalen Mire near Abisko, Sweden - II_Fen_E2_3 | ecosystem: Environmental > Terrestrial > Soil > Wetlands > Permafrost | place: Sweden: Abisko...
ATTATTAGATCAGATTCCTGTTTCTACTATGGAAGAAATTGAGGTAATACCTGAGAATTTATCGGGTGGAACATTATCCAAAGACAAAGGTGAAGTAAAATGGAAATTTACAATGAAACCTGCTTCAAAGAATGAACTTGAATTAAAATACAAAGTCAAATATCCCAAAGAGCGGACATTATCAATTGAATAATAGTTGAATCATTCAAATTATTTTCCAATAATAAAAGTGCTTATTTCTTCGGGAACAGGCACTTTAACTTAGGAGCATTACATACAAACAAAAAGAAGCAACCATTGCTGGTTGCTTCGTATTTAAAATTCAAGAAATCGTACTATCATTCCGATTATCCTAAAAAGCCTTTTAATAATTTACTTTTAGCGTTAGGTCTCAGTTTACGAATGGCCTTTTCTTTAATCTGACGTACGCGTTCACGGGTCAAACCAAATTCATCACCAATTTCTTCCAGTGTCATTTCAGTTACACCAATACCAAAGAATTTCTTTACGATATCACGCTCCCTGTCAGACAAGGTAAAAGCGAGAACACGTTCTATTTCCTTAGAGAGTGATTCGTTAATCAACACACGATCCGCATTTGGGGAATCATCATTGATCATGACATCCAACAAACTGTTGTCTTCACCTTCCACAAAAGGAGCATCCACTGAAATGTGGCGGCCTGAAACCTTCATGGTGTCGGCAATTTTATCAACCGGAATATCCAATACTTCAGCTAATTCTTCGGGCGAAGGACGACGTTCGTTCTCTTGTTCGAATTTAGAAAAAGCTTTGTTGATTTTGTTTAATGACCCAACCTGGTTCAAAGGCAAACGCACAATACGGGATTGTTCAGCCAAAGCCTGTAAGATTGATTGACGAATCCACCACACAGCATACGAAATAAACTTAAATCCACGTGTTTCGTCGAATTTCTCGGCAGCTTTAATCAGACCAAGGTTGCCTTCATTTATCAAGTCGGGTAGACTGAGGCCTTGATTTTGGTACTGTTTTGCAACGGATACAACGAAACGTAAGTTCGCACGTGTAAGTTTTTCCAACGCCAATCGATCACCGCCCCGTATTCGTTGAGCTAACTCAACTTCTTCTTCGACTGTGATAAGATCTTCCCGTCCAATCTCTTGCAAATACTTGTCAAGGGATGCACTTTCACGATTCGTGATTGATTTTGTTATTTTTAATTGTCTCATTTAATGTGATGAAAATTAGCTTGCAAAAGTAGTTGTTTTTTTCGATTCTACAAAATGAAAAATTCAAAAAGAATTGCAATGTTTGTTTCTATCGTAACAAATTATAAGTTAGTAAGTTTACAAAGAGGTGAATGTTTACCTAAATAGGGATTAAATTTACAAAATTAAACATCAAAAGGAAAATCGGGAAGGAAATTAGTTATTTGATTTGCCTGTAATTAGTTTAACGCATAAAGATTAAAATTGTTTTATAATGTTGATAAAATTAAAAGAACAAACTCAATAAAAATTGAATTTGTTCTTTTATAAGGATATCTCAATTTTATTCCGCGAGGTTTATGGCAAAATAAGTAATCTTTCCGGTTGGATACAGACCTGCAATCAACAATACTTTTTCGGATTCTCCATTGTTGATTACAGCGTTATAGGCTTCCTGCACATCAGGAGCAGTTCTGATCGGTTGATTATTGATTTTAAGAATGATGAACCCGGGCTTAATTCCCTGATCAGCTAATTTACCTTTGGAAAGGGACTTCACTTCCACCCCAAAGTCAACGCCTAATTGTTGTTTCGTTTTATCATTTACTTCTTTATATGTTCCGCCTAAAACATCTTCGCTGTTTTGAGCAGAAACAACTCCAAAATTACCCTGTCTGTTTTTCAGTTCAACATTTAGTTTTTGTTCTTTATTATCCCTGAGAATAGTAATCGTAATTTTATCACCGGGGCGATAACGTCCTATTTGTTCCTGCAATTCGGATACTGATTTCACGTAAACACCGTTTACATTGTTGATAATATCCCCTTCTTTGACCCCTGCTTTCTTAGCAGCACTTTCATCACCCACTTTCCCGACAAAGGCACCTTCCAAGGTCTTAAGATTTTTCTCTTTAGCCAGATCACTGGTGATATCTTTTATTTCAACCCCTAAAACAGCACGCTGGGCCACCCCATATTTCCGAAGATCGGCAACCACTTTTTGCACTATACTAACAGGTATAGCAAATGCATATCCGGCATATGATCCCGTCTGGGAAGCAATAGCCGTATTAATGCCGACCAGTTCCCCATGGGTATTTACCAGGGCACCCCCGCTATTTCCCGGATTTACAGCTGCATCAGTCTGAATAAACGATTCTATTTTCATCTGGGAATTGATGATATTTATATTCCTGGCTTTGGCACTGACAATACCGGCAGTAACGGTCGAAGTCAGATTAAAGGGATTTCCTACTGCTAAAACCCATTCTCCCACTTTCAAGGAATCAGAATTACCAAAAACAATAACCGGTAAATCCTTGGCCTCAATTTTAATCAGGGCAATATCTGTATTGGGATCAGTTCCAATCACTTTTGCTTTAAACGTCCGTTTATCATTTAGCGTCACTTCAATATCTGAAGAACCATCAACGACATGATTGTTCGTTACAATATACCCATCATTTGAAATTATAACTCCCGATCCAGAAGCTTCCTGCATAGGCATTTCTTTAGGTTGATTTTGTCTGGGCACTCCAAAAAAGTATTGAAAGAAAGGATCATTTGGGAATCCTTCCATTTGCTGGGTTCTCATGGGAGTCTTTGTCTTTACATGAACCACAGCATGTATGGTCAGTTCAGCTGCGACTGTAAAGTCGGTTTCCATAGCATTACCTGCATGTGCAAACCTGGCATACCCTACCGGAAGTTGATTTCCTTGAAAGTCTGAACTTTCATGATTGTGAGAAATTAAATTTGTGGTCAAATTTGTAGCTACACTCACTGCTACGACCAATACGAAAAAACCTAATGTTCTCATCCTTTTTGTTGCATTCATAATTTTCATAATTGTATAATTAATAATAGTTGGTTATTTATAGTAACTATCTGAAATTAGATTTCGCTGCGAAAATAAACAAAAGGTATGCCGTCAAGTTTAACTCAGTTAGACATTTGAATATATTTAACACTAGAAAAAATGAGCTTAACGCGTATTAACGAAACAAATTTTCATCGTTAATAAAGTTCAACAAGAGGATATAAAAAAACCATCCTTGTCAGATGGTTTCTTATAGTCATAATGAAAAAGCGTCAGGTTTAGAAAACATCTGACAGGACTTCTTATTTTTTAAAACCATAAACAGCTAAATCGCCCAATTCTTCTTCGATACGCAAAAGTTGATTGTATTTTGCCATACGATCTGAACGACTCAAGGATCCTGTTTTTATTTGACCCGAATTGGTTGCCACAGCAATATCGGCAATGGTTGCATCTTCAGTTTCTCCTGAGCGGTGAGAAGTAACAGAAGTATATCCTGCCCGGTGAGCCATTTCAATTGCATCAAGTGTTTCAGACAAGGTTCCTATCTGGTTAACCTTAATCAGAATGGAATTAGCGCAACCCAAATCAATCCCTTTTTTCAGGTAATCTACATTCGTCACAAACAAATCATCACCTACCAACTGAATCTTACTACCCAATCTGTCAGTCAACAATTTCCATCCATCCCAGTCGCCTTCATTCATCCCATCCTCAATTGAATCAATCGGATAGTTAGCTGCCAGTTCTGCCAGATAATCTACCTGCTGGGCGGAAGTACGTTTAGCACCATTAGGTCCCTCGAACTTAGAATAATCATAAATCCCATCTTTATAAAATTCAGAGGCAGCACAATCCAGCCCGATCATAACATCTTTACCTGCTTTATAGCCGGCCTTTTCGATGGCTGTAATAATTGATTCCAGGGCATCTTCCGTACCCTTTAAGGCAGGAGCAAATCCACCTTCATCCCCGACGGCAGTACTTAGATTACGGTCATGAAGTACCTTCTTGAGTGAATGAAAAACTTCTGCGCCCATACGTAATCCTTCATGAAATGAAGTAGCACCTACCGGGCGAATCATAAATTCCTGAAAAGCTATTGGCGCATCGGAGTGAGACCCACCGTTTATAATATTCATCATAGGCACTGGCAACACAAAAGCATTGGTTCCTCCTATATAACGGTATAACGGCATTTCCAGATATTCTGCGGCAGCTTTTGCTACTGCAAGTGAAACACCTAAAATAGCATTTGCTCCAAGATTTGATTTTGTCTTGGTACCATCCAGTTGAATCATAAGTTTATCAATAGCACGTTGGTGCAATGCACTAATGCCTACCAATGCAGGCCCAAGGATATTATTTACGTTGGCAACGGCTTTTAAAACTCCTTTTCCCATATAACGGCTTTTATCACCATCACGTAATTCTATGGCTTCATTTTCACCTGTTGATGCTCCGGAGGGAACGGAAGCACGACCCATAACACCTGATTCCAAAAAAACTTCTACCTCTACTGTAGGATTTCCACGTGAATCAAGGATTTCGCGGGCAACAATCTTTTCAATTTTACTCATTTTACTTTGAATTATTATTAATCATTTCTGGTTATTGATCTATTACTGTTAATAACGCTCCATAAAAGAAATTGTTCGTAAAATAGAGCTAAAACAGGGTAAGTTAGTTTCAAATAAAAAGTTGTATTTTTGTGTCTAATAATGAAACGAATCAAGAATTGTATGAAAAAGATTATTCTGGTAGTTATTGTTGCCTTATGCATAACATCCTGTACTGAATTGAAGCAGGTTGCTTCCCAGTTATCTTCGGCGCTTCCTGTTGGTTCGACTTCAGGAGTCACAAATGCCGAAAATATTTCAGGCCTTAAAAGCTCTCTCAGTATTGGAATTGAAAAAGCGGTTTCAAATCTTGGGGTTGAAAATGGGTTTTATCAAAATGCAGCTTTTAAAATTAGTTTGCCCAAAGAGGCACAACCCATTCTCGACAACGTAAAGCTCATTCCAGGTGGACAGGCATTGGTTGATAAAGCAGTCCTGTCGATAAACCGTACAGCTGAAGATGCTGTAAAAGAAGCTACCCCTATTTTTAAATCGGCTATTACTTCTATGAGCATTACCGACGCAGTAAGTATTTTATTTGGTAAAGAGAATGCTGCTACCGAGTATCTGCATCGTAATACTTATTCTCAGCTGAAAGCAGCCTTTGCTCCGAAAGTAAGAGCATCCCTGGGTAAACCTTTAGTTGCGAATATATCCACCACACAAACCTGGAATACCCTAAGTTCCGGCTATAATTCGGTTGCTTCAGGTACAATTGGTTCCATTGCCGGTTTGAAAACAGTAAATGTAAACCTGGAAGAGTATGTAACCGAAAAAGCGTTGGATGCTTTGTTTGTGAAAGTAGCTGCCGAAGAAAAAGCAATACGCACTGATCCTGTCGCCCGGGTAAATGATTTATTAAAAAAGGTATTTGGACAGTTGGATAAAAAATAAATCCAATCAAGATCGGGGATATTGATTAGCATAAAAGGAATACAGATATCTGAACTTCTCTTTCTGTATCAGATATTAGTTATCCCCTTCAAAAAACCAACTTCCCAATATTGCCTTTATTTACAGACTAATCAAACTCCACCACCGTTATTCCGGATCCCCCAAAATTTATATGTTCATCATGGAAAGTACGAACACCATTCACGGTCCCCAGGTACTGGCGGGTCATTAGTCGCAAAGCACCGGTTCCGGTACCATGCAGGATACGTACGGAAGCTACTCCAACCATAACAGCATCGTCAATGAAATACATGACTGCCTGCATGGCCTCATCTCCGCGCATTCCACGAATATCTATTTCGGAACTGAAGGTAAGTTTACGTTGCCGTACCTCATCGGTGGTGGTACTTCCCAGTGAATCAAACTTGCGGGCTTCTTTCTTTAGTTGATTGTTGCTGATAGGCTCCAGTTTCGTCAGTTTGACAGTTGATTTCATATTTCCAAATGATACCAAGGCTTGTTTATCTTGCATTTCGAGTATGGTTCCCACAGCTAGCTGACCTTTCAAACGGACAGTGCATCCAACTTTAAGCGTTAGGTGTTCTGCGTTTTGTGTTCCACGTTCCGTGTTCTCTGTTCCGCGTTTATTGGATTCAGAAGGTTTCTTATTTAACTGCAACCTTTGATTCCCACTCTCGAAGTCCCCTTTAGGGGATTTAGGGGTGTATTTTGAGGAAGTTGTTTCATTAATAATTTTTTCCTTAAACTCTTCCAGCTCCTTTCTGGCCGAACGCGTCTTTTCCTTTTCAGCATCAGCCTCTTTAATCTGACGAATGGTATTCTCTATTCTGGCATTCGTATCGGACAACAGGCTTTTAGCCTCATCCTTTGCTTTATTTGTAATGTCTTTGCGTTGTTTGTCGATGGAAGCAGTTTCCAGTTCATATTTCTCCAGCATTTCATCCAACCGTTTTTCTTTCTGACGGATCAGCTGTCGTTTATTTTCCCAATAGCGCTTATCCCTGACAATGTCCTGCAGGTGTTTATCGTAATCGAGATGCTCTGCTCCTACTTTCCCGGCAGCTTCAGCAATCAAATCTTCAGGTAGTCCTATTTTACGGGCTATCTCAATAGCAAAAGAACTACCGGGATTACCGATATCCAGCTGGAAAAGCGGTTGTAAATGCTGCCGGTCGTATAGCATGGCGCCGTTTACGATTCCTTCTGCATCTTCCGCAAAATGCTTTAAATTGGTATAGTGGGTAGTGATAACTCCAAAAGCCAGATTCCGGTTGAAGCGTTCCAATGAAGCTTCGGCTATGGCCCCGCCAATAAGAGGCTCTGTACCTGTCCCGAATTCATCAATCAGCAACAGGGTCTTAGGATTGCTGTTTTTGATAAAGAACTTCATGTTTAGCAAATGTGAACTGTAAGTAGACAAATCATTTTCAATGGATTGCTCATCTCCGATATCAATAAACAATCTATCAAATATCCCGGCGCGGCTGCTATCGTGAAGGGGAACCAGCAATCCGCATTGGATCATATATTGCAAAAGCACGACAGTTTTCAGGCATACTGATTTCCCTCCGGCATTTGGTCCTGAGATTAACAGAATCCGTTGCTTTTCGTTCAACACAATATCCAGGGGAACAATTTCTTTTCCTTGTTTTTTCAGTGAAAGGAATAAGATCGGGTGTACTGCCTTGACCCATTCCAGTTGACAGATGTCATCAACACGGGGTTTTATGGCTTTTATGTCGATAGCAAACAGAGCTTTTGCACGCAGAAAATCTATCTGTCCCAGAAAGTATTGCGACGCATGTATCTCTTCTGAATGTGGACGGACATAATTGGTAAAATCAAGCAATATACGCATGATCTCACGGCGTTCCTCCCCTTCCAGTTCCCGCAACCGGTTATTGGCCTCCACTACCTGGGTCGGTTCAATGAAGACGGTTTTCCCCGTTGCCGATTCATCATGCACTATACCTTTCACCTTGCGTTTAAAAGCAGGTGAGACAGGAATGACCAACCTTCCCTCGCGCATGGTGGGGGCTACATCTTTCTCCACATACCCATCTGTCTGGGCCTGACGCAAAATAGCATTCAGGGTACGCGATATGCTGCTTTGCACCTGAAAAGTATCTTTTCTAATCCTGCCTAGTTCCTGGGATGCATTGTCCTTTATCTTCCCGAACTTATTCAGAATAGCATCAATGCGCTGTATGATAAGTGGAAAAGTATCCACACCGACCACCAGCTCATGCAGATGAGGATAAACCTCTGCTTCATGCTTGGAGAGAAACGATACCAACCGGCGTACGGCTTCCAATGCCCTGCGTAAGTCGAATACTTCCAGTTCATCCAGGAACAATCCTTCGATTCGTATCCGCGACAAGGCAGGACGGACATCATAAAAGTCACCAATAGGTAATTCATCGCTATCGGAAGTCAACACCTGCATCATTTCGTCTGTCTGGCTGATCAAACGCATGATTTCGGAATAGTCGGAAGAGAATTGGATTTCCTCCACCTTTTCTTCACCCAATGTACTCACACACTTGTCCTTCAATAACTGGCGAACCGTACTGAAATCTATCTTTTGTTCGAAATTAGTTGGATATAACATAGAGACCTCTAAATCCTCAAAGGGGACTTTTTAGTTAGTTTTGTGGATTAATTTGATAACTCCCGGATAATTTATATGTTCTTTTCTAAAAATTAAATCAACCTGTTATATCAGTTTTAACAAACTAAATCTTATCGAAATTAGTCTGGTTGCTTTTATAGAGAATGAGTCTTAAAGTCCCCCTTTAGGGGTAAGGGATTCTCTCTCCAATTTCTTCGCTTCTTCCCACAACACATCCATTTCCTCTAGGCTCATGGCCTTCAGATCTTTTCCAATGGTAATGGTTTTTGATTCCAGGTAATTGAAGCGGCTGATAAACTTGCGATTTGTACGTTCTAAGGCGTTTTCCGGGTTGATATTATACAATCTGGCCGCATTTATCAAACTAAACATCAGATCGCCAAATTCAGCCTCCATTTGAACCTTATCCATCGCTCCTATTTCTACTTTCAACTCAGCGAATTCTTCTTCCACTTTATCCCACACCTGTTCGCGTTGTTCCCAGTCGAACCCTGCACTGCGGGCTTTATCCTGGATTCGGTGTGCTTTTATAAGGGCCGGCAAAGTGTCCGGAACACCCGCCAATACCGATTTATTTCCCCCTTTTTCCTTCAGCTTCAACGTCTCCCAGTTCTGCATCACTATTTCGCTGGTTTCAGCTTCCGCTTCGGCAAAAATATGAGGGTGCCTGTAAATGAGTTTTTCACACAACCCTTTACACACATCATAAATGTCAAAATCCTGCGTTTCATTGCCCATTTCGGCATAAAAAACTATGTGCAGCAAGATATCGCCCAACTCTTTACGAATTTCCTTTTTATCATCCTTTAAGATGGCATCAGCCAGTTCATAGGTTTCTTCAATGGTCAGGGTACGTAAACTTTCAAAAGTCTGTTCTTTGTCCCAGGGACACTTGACACGCAGTTCGGTCATTATATCGAGTAACCGCTCAAATTGTTGGAGCTTATCGGTTGTTGTATGCATTTTACTACTATTTTATGAAGTTCATATCACTTAAATTCAGGCAAGTGGCCTGTTTTGTTTTAGGTTAAGCCCTTTTTCAGGAATTCTGATTCTCCTGCAAAGGTAAGCATTTTTAGTTTTGATACCATTCGATTCCACTTTACAATTTAATGCTTACGGTATGAAACATTCTAATCGGTTGGCCTTCTAAAAATATTATCAGCCAATTAAGTTTATTTAACTGTAATCTTATTGTGTTTATAATTTCTTACTCTATTTTTGCAGTGTATTAATTCACTAGGTCACTAGATATATAAAACACATCATTAAAACACTTAATAAGCAATGAATAAAGTTATGATTGACATCAAAAACGTGGATTTCAGTTACACCCGAAACACGAAGCTTTTATCCGGTTTAAGCCTGAAACTCGAAACCGGCAGAATACATGGTCTTTTAGGTAAAAACGGCGAAGGGAAAAGCACGCTGTTAAAACTAATCTCCGGGTTGGTGTTCCCGATTCATGGCGACATCGACGTCATGGGATTCAATCCTCAACTACGGTCTCCGAAAATGTTACAGGATATCTTTTTTCTGCCCGAAGAGATGCCACAACTCACCTTGAGTATTCAAAATTACGAAAGTGTGTATGCCCCTTTTTATCCTAATTTCAGTTCCGAACAGTTCAATCAATACCTCAAGGAATTCGAGATTGAAGATAAAAAAGCAATGTTGAACAAATTGTCCCACGGACAGAAAAAGAAAGTTTTTGTTTCATTCGGTCTGGCTACAAATACAAAATTATTACTCATGGACGAACCTACCAACGGCCTCGATATACCCTCGAAAGGTCAATTTCGCAGAATGGTCGCTTCCGCAGTGGATGAAAGCCGTTGCCTGATAATTTCTACACATCAGGTCCGTGACCTGGATAGTCTGATCGACAGTATCCTGATTATGGAGAACCATGAAATTGTATTTAACGAATCCAATGAAAACATAACCCGGAAACTGCTGTTTAAAGTAGCCGATCACAACGATACTGATGAATCGGTGATTTATTCCGAGGATTCATTGCGCGGACTGTACCAGGTACGTGAAAACACCACCGGCGAAGAAAGCAAACTAGATATTGAGCTATTGTTTAATGCAGTGCTCACAGATAAAAAACGGATTATGAATCTTTTCAAATAAACTCAAAAAACACATTACACAATGAATACAACATTTAGTTTTAACCGCTTAGGGTTATTAATCAAACGCTATTTTATCGAGAACAAACAACGTGAACTAAGTTTCTGGGGAATTGTCATTGTAGTCTTTATGCTTATGCATGAATCTACTGCCGTTGAAATGTTCCTGTATGTTACCGGTTTTATTTTCGCAGCCCGTATGTTCAAGATTTTCAGTTTTACGCCGGGGGGTATGCACTATCTATTAATCCCTGCAACCCATGTTGAAAAGCTGATGACTGCCATCCTACTCAGTACAGTATATTATTTTATCATGATTTTAATTACGTATACTGTCGGATCGTTTCTGGGAACTACCTTGAGTAATGCGATTTTTAGCCTGAACAATACCGTAAACCTTGATTTCTTTCAAATGGATGCCATCTCAAAGGTTTGGGGCCACACGGAGGTTCACCACAAAGGTTTCTGGGGCATCTTGTGCACTTTTACATTAATACAGTCTGTATTTTTAACGGGTTCTCTGTATTTTAAACGAAATGCTATCGGACGAACCATCATGACATTCATTATCCTTTCTATTTTCCTTGGTATTATTGAGTTGATTATATTCAAGCTCACCTTTGGATCATTTGAAATGAATGGTCAATCTTTTAATTTATCCATTTCAGGGAATAACTTATTCCCCGGATTTGAATCAGCTACTCAGTATTTAAAATACCTGCTGATCCCGTTTTTCTGGCTCGTAAGTTATTTCCGATTAACCGAAAAACAAGTATAACACCATGGAATTCAATCAATCACAAGCCATTTATATGCAAATTGGCGATTATATCTGCGAGCAGATATTGTTCGAGCGTTGGAAGGAAGGCGATAGAATTCTGTCGGTAAGGGAATTAGGTGTATCTTTGCAGGTGAATCCTAATACCGTCATGCGTACTTACGACTTTCTGCAAAGCATCGATATTATTTTTAACAAGCGTGGCGTCGGTTATTTTGTTGCCGAACAGGCCAAGAGTACAATTATCGGGTACCGTAGGAAACTATTCCTGGAGCAGGAACTCCCTGTAATTTTCAAGAATATGAATCTATTAGGCATGTCTTTTGACGAAATAAAAGGCAAATATGAAGAATTCTCCAAAAATACACACTAGCTAAAAGTCAGACAAATATGAAAAGGCACAAAAGAATCATTCAGGCATGTGTAGTCATTATTGTAGTTGGTATCGGCTGGGTTCACAACCTGGATAAAAATTCGTTCCTGTATCAACACATCAGTCCGGTAACTGCTGATTGGAAAAACGACCTGCTAAAGACTGACTCTTTACCGGGAAGTGAGAATAAACTCTTTGTATTCACCAAAAACATTATTAATTCAGGCATTGAAAATTTAATTATAAACTTATGAAAACAAGCAATAAATTACTAGTAGGATTGTTAGCTTTGATCGTAATTTGCATTATCATTGCAAATATCACATTGAAGAAACATGTCGATTCAAATACTGCTCCCGGGGTTAAGATTGAAGTCAGCCAGTCTGACAGTGTAGCAACTGCCGATAGCGACAGTGTGGCTATGGACAAGGCTCTTGGAAATGAATAAACAGGATTTCTAAAAAAGAACAGAATGAATAGGATATCGGTTCACACGTTTCTGCATGTCCCCTTCGAAGGGTTGGGATGCATTGAGCAATGGTTACTGAAACATAACCTCATACCCGGTTATACCCGCTTTTACGAAGATTATCAGTTACCTGAAATTGATGCGATTGACTGGCTCATTGTAATGGGTGGGCCTATGGGCGTCTATGAAGAAACAGACTATCCCTGGCTGGCAGTAGAAAAGGCATTTATTCGAAAAGCTATTGACAATGGGAAAACCGTGATTGGCATTTGCCTGGGCTCCCAACTGATTGCAGAAGTGCTGGGTGCAAAGGTGTATCCCAATCAGGTGAAGGAGATCGGCTGGTTTGACATTACCCTCTCTGAGGCTGCCCTGGAAATCCCATTGTTTTCTCATTTTGAGAAACAGTTTCATGCGTTTCACTGGCATGGCGACACATACGATATCCCGCAAGCAAGCGTCAGACTGATGAGTTCAGCCGTATGCCCGAACCAGGCTTTCCTGTATAAAGGCAATGTGCTCGGATTGCAGTTTCACCTGGAAGCAACAGGCCGGTCTTTGCAAGGCATGGTCGATCATGGAGGTGATGAACTGGTTCCCGGGATGACTGTTCAATCCGCTGAAGTTATCTTGGGAGAAACCCGTTTTCTGGCTGATAATAATCAGAAAATGTTTCAGCTGCTTGATTTTTTGGCAACACGTGAATAAGAAGTAAGGGGTAAGAAATCGGTTTCTGGCTCCATCAATAGACATCCGGGTGATACCATGATTCATCTTTAAAACAAAAAAGGATTCCAGTTTTTAATTGGAATCCTTTTTTTTGTATCATGATTTTATTTAATGTTGCCTGTTGATCACTTCCAGTGCCGCATTTACCCATATTTCGAGGTCTTTGGGATATTCCTGCTCAACATTATAGGCTGTGTCCCGCTTCTTACCTAGGCGAACAACGACAGCATCCAATTGGGGAATTGCCATGATATATTGCCCCAACATACCGCGCATATTCACAATTTTCATTCCCCGGTAATTTACCAGCCAGAATTGATACCCATAGAATGTACAAGGCACCGGTCCGCGGGCAGTAGATTCATCCGGGTTGAGCCTTCGGGTATATGTAAGCCAACTGGCAGGAGTGGTAGCTTCCCGGATATAGTTTGAATCAACCACTTGGGTGCCATCCCAGGCTCCTTTATTCAATATCAGCTGACCTAACCGGGCAAAGTCACGGGCATTGGTATTAAAACAGCAATAGGCTTTTTCATTCCCGTTTTTATGATCAAGCGACCAGAGTGCATCTTCTTCCGCCTGAATCGGAGTCCAGATCTTTTCGGAAGCATAGTCCGAAATAGTCTTATCGGTTGCCTTTTGAAGTACAAAGGCTAACAACTGCGATACCCCGCTTTGGTAATGGAAGCGTACACCGGGTTTCTCAATCTGTTTTTCGGTTAACGCCAGCTTCCACAAGTCCTTGCCATAATAAGCCTGGGTAGTCTTCGACATGAGCGAAGTGTACGATTCATCCCATTCTACTCCGGCACTCATAGTCAACAGATCCTTAATTTTCAACACCTTGCCCTGATACGAAGTCCATTGAGGCAAGAAATCGCTGACTGGCTGCTCCACGCTTTTAATATAACCATCCGTGATAGCACAACCTACCAACAGCGAAATAATACTCTTCGACATGGAAAAGGAATTACTCAAACTCAAGGGTGTATAGTTGCTCCAGTATTGCTCCAGGATAATCTTATTATGTTGGATCACTACAAAGGCAACAGTGCCGTATTTCTTAAAGTCAGCTTCAAAGGCAGGGGCTATTTGTTTATTATCATAGTCTGCCGCAAACTGCCAGGGATGGGGATTATCCGCTTTGACGACCCGGTTTTCAAAGATGCCGTATTGGTCAATTTTAGGCTTTAAATGCAGGATAGCCCGTCGCATGTAATAATTGGAAGGGATCAACAAAAAAAGCAGTACACCGGTGAGGATCAACAAAAGCAGGTAAAATATTGCCTTTTTGAGTCTGGTATAATTGTAAGCAGTCATAACAAATTAAAAGTTTAAGTTATATATCCTGATGAAAACAATGTAAACAAGTCATTGTGAATCATTAAAATAAAGATATGTAGTAGGAACGATATATTGTCCCGTTTACTTCTTAAAAAAAAGACTAAAACAGCTTTTCTAAATAAGGGAATTAGAAATTTAATATGGGGGAGTTTGGTTTTCTACGAAGGTTAACATCTAAATATAAGGGCTTTGTTTTAAAAACCTTTCCGATAAACCGGAATGTACCATATTTTTGTTTTTTTACCCCTTAGTAGAAATGTTAAGTAAAAAGATCTAACCCTTATTCCCCTATTTAAATTTAAAATAATACGATATTATTTAGTTTCTGTTACTTATGTAAAGTTGGTTCGCGGTATTGCGACTAACATTTGATATTTAATTCATTAAGAACAATACGGATCTTTTCGTAAGTAGTAATCGTATTAGGTACCAGCGGTAGACGTAATTTGTTTTCAATAAGGCCCATGACAGCCAGCATGCTCTTTACTCCGGCCGGATTGCCTTCCACAAAGAGCAACTGAATCAACTCATTAAAGTGGTGGTGAATCTGACGGGCATTGTTGTAATCGCCCTGTAAAGCAAGGCGGACCATGCGGCTGAATTCACGTGGAAAGGCATTCCCGATCACAGAGATAACCCCCACGGCACCCAGGGTGATCAATGGAAAAGTAATTCCATCATCCCCTGATATAACCATAAAGTCTTTCGGTTTATTTTTAATGATCTCATCTATCTGCGGAAAATTACCCGAGGCCTCTTTCACGGCAACAATATTCGCAAATTCCTTTGCCAGTCGCAAAGTGGTTTCAGCAGACATGTTAACTCCGGTGCGTCCGGGCACATTGTAAAGAATAATGGGAAGTTTCGAAGCCTTTGCTATGGCTGAAAAGTGCTGGTAAATTCCTTCCTGTGAAGGTTTATTATAATACGGGGTGACCGACAGTATTGCATCAACTCCCTTAAAATCGGAGGTTTGCAGTTTTTCCACTAAGGCTTTGGTATTGTTTCCTCCAACACCTAACACTATGGGTAAACGGCCTGCATTTGTTTCCAGTACGAAACGGGTGATATCTTCCTTTTCCTGATCAGTCAGGGTGGGTGTTTCTGCAGTAGTTCCGCAAACCACCAGATAATCCGTTCCGTTTTTTATTAGATGCTCCACCAACCGGGCTAAGGCATCGTAATCAATAGATTCATCATTTTTGAAGGGTGTTATCAGAGCAACACCCATTCCAGTCAGTTTATTATTAATCATCGGTAGAAGAAATACAATTTGTTTGCAAAAGTACAGTTTTAATCTGTAGTTTGTATGCTTTTCAGGTAAAAAATAATCTGATTATAGAGGTATGTTTCTTCAGCTGTACTTTCTGATAGTTCTGTCGATTCCGGTTCGACAGGCATCTGGTCGATATCCAGCACAAAATCATACAGGGGCAAATTGCTTTTCCGCAACCCGGTTTTAAAGGATGCTTTCGCATACAGCGCCAGATACTCCAACGGAAGTATCTGCCGGGTCGATAAGTCGATTAATAAATCGAACTCCGTATACTGCAGCTCATTAATAAACGATTCAAGGGGCCTATGGAAAAAGTCAGTTTGTTTATGGTGCAGGATCCTGAAATCCGGATAGATGGCTGTTACTATTTCCTTTTTATCGATAAAGCCCCAGGCGGTCACTTTCTTCCCATCCTGTTGCATTTGGTTGATGATTCGGTGGATATACGGATTTTTCTCTGTATAATCACTTTCAAACAACAGCAGGATTGTTTTTGCCTTGGCATAACTCACAAAACGATGTTCACGGGGTGTCAGTTTTAGATACGTACGGGCACGCTTGAGAAATAAATAAGTATTTAAATTTTCGAACATAATAGTATTTTTTTAGTCTGCATCGTCCGATGGAGATGCTGCTTGAATCATTTCCAGGAAGGTGGTCTCATCAATCAGTTTCACCCCCAGGCTCTCAGCTTTCTTTAATTTTTCCGGGCCCATATTCTCCCCGGCCAGTATAAAGGACGTTTTCGAAGATACACTCCCAACGTTTTTACCCCCGTTCCGTTCTATCAGGGTCTTATACTCATCCCGCGAATGAAGTGAAAAAGTTCCACTGATCACTACCGAGAGTCCTGATAATGACGTACCGTGCGCCTGTAATTTTTCTTCCGAGAGGCTCATCTGCAAGCCCGCCTCTTTCAACCGGATTACCATTTCCACATTCAGCGGATCTTTGAAATATGCCACCACACTTTGGGCAATACGTTCACCGATCTCATCCACTGTAATTAATGCTTCAAAAGTAGCCTGTTCCAGCACTTCTATTGTTTTGAAAGCATACGCCAGTTTCTTGGCAATTGTTTCCCCTACAAACCGGATGCCCAGTGCAAAGACAACCCTTTCGAAAGGCACTTCCTTGGATTTTTCCGATCCTGCCTGTATATTATAGGCAGATTTGGTACCCAATCGTTCTAACCTGATCAGATCAGGGATTTTAAGACTGTAAATATCGGCAATATTATGCAATAAATCATTCTGATACAACAAATTTATAGTCTCACTGCCCAAGCCATCGATATTCATGGCTTTCCGGCTCACAAAATGCTCCATTTTACCTTTTATCTGAGGCGGGCAGGCATTTTCATTGGGACAATAATGGGCTGCCTCCCCTTCGAAACGTACCAGGTCAGCACCGCATTCGGGACATTTTTTAATAAAGGTCACTTTATCGCCGATCATAAACCGTGCCTCTTTATCCACTGCTGTTATCTTCGGAATGATTTCGCCTCCTTTTTCTACGAACACCATATCGCCGATAT
>Ga0302208_10000584_pt1 | contig 16792 bp, 9 predicted proteins | sample II_Fen_E2_3_FD_194577 | JGI IMG/M metagenome (GOLD analysis project Ga0302208, IMG submission 194577) | Peat permafrost microbial communities from Stordalen Mire near Abisko, Sweden - II_Fen_E2_3 | ecosystem: Environmental > Terrestrial > Soil > Wetlands > Permafrost | place: Sweden: Abisko...
GAATAATGGACCTGAAATTTCGACTGTTGGATACCTGAGTCGAAGAAAATTAATGCTTACTCTTTTCAATCAATAACAATCGAAGTTAGTTCGATTGTTTATAGGGACACTATTTAGGTGTCCTTTTTTTTTGTTTTACACAGAACGGTTTTATACAGACTTGTTTTGCAGAGTCTTCGTAATCCATTATTTTATAATGTTTTATGTATATTGATAACGCAAAACAGCTAAAAAAGAAAATAATCGTTCAGAAATACTCAAAATAATTTGAGTGAGAGCAGGGGTATTATCAGACCAATGCGTTATTCATACAGAGCAGCCATTTATGAAATGCTGATTCTTACAATTCTGTTAATAGGATAAAATTCATAAAATGAAAATTATATGATTTTATCGGCAGAACAGAAAATACTAAATTATCCTTTAAATCACCCTAAAAATCACAATCATGAAAGTCATCACCTAATCTTTCTCAACTTATTCGTATGCTGTATTTTCAATCAGCTTCATTCCAATACCTCTTGAAAACTACGTTATTGCTGAATAACTGTGATAGCAAGTTTGTTCCCTCGTTACAATGTAATTGTTTTCGCAAAACAATGCCTCACTGTAATGCATAGTAAATATCTTTAAATCTTTGTTTTACTATAACAATTTTTCAAATCACAAAATCTATGAAACAAACCACGATTTTAGTAAAGGACGAAAGAGTTCCTTTATTTATGTCAATAAACAGAACTTTAAAGTTCGGACTATTCTTGTTGTTAGGACTTATGCTTAGTGCGGCAACCAGTCTTTATGCTCAGGATACTCAAATATCAATAACAGCACGTAACACTTCGGTACGCGAGGTGCTAAAAATGATTGAAGCGAAATCAGATTATCATTTTGCGTACAACAACAAACTCATTGATGTAACACGAAAGGTAGATGTGATAGTTACCAATGAAAAAATTAGTGATATCTTGAAAAAGATTTTTGTCAACACAGACATAACTTTCAAGGTGTTGGATCATCAAATTATTTTAGCATCTCCCAAAGAAATGGGAGAGCCAGTTGGTAAAGCCAGCTCTGAGAAGGTCTCGGGTAAGATTACAGATGAGAGCGGGCAACCATTACCGGGTGTAAGCGTTTTAGTGAAAGGCACTAAGCAGGCCACTATTACTGACGTTAATGGAAGCTATGTTATCAACAATATACCAAAGAACGGTATCTTGCAATTCTCATTTATTGGAATGTTGACTTACGAGGTGAAAGTTGGTAGCCAATCGGTTATCAGTGTTGCTTTACAAGATGCAAGCAAAGGCTTAAGCGAAGTGGTAGTTGTCGGTTATGGTGTAACTACTAAGAAAAGCCTCGTTTCTGCTGTAGCATCGGTTAAACCGGAGGACATGAATAAAGGTGCAATTACCGATGTAGGACAACTACTACAAGGCAAAGCTGCCGGTTTGAATATCACGGTGAGCGGTGACCCGACCCGTAAATCAAGCGTAATTCTTCGTGGAGCATCAACGTTAAACAGCTCAATGGAGCCGTTTTATGTAATTGACGGGATTCCTGGCGGAGATATTTCACTTATTGCCCCCGATGATATTGAAACGATTGATGTGTTGAAAGATGCATCAGCAACCTCGATTTATGGTAACCGTGGAGCTAATGGTGTTATTATGATTTCTACCAAAAGAGGGAAGAAGGGGAACACACATATTGCTTATAACGGATATGCCGGAATAGAAAATGTATCCAACAGTCTGAAACTAATGAATGCTTCACAGCTACGGACTTTTGCAACTGCAACAGGTCAAAACCTCACCGAAGACACCGGTGCAGATACCAATTGGCAAAAAGAAATTCAGCGTGGAACAGCTTATTCAACAAACCACAACTTATCATTTAGCGGCGGTACTGAACATAATACTTATAGTGCCAGCATTAACTACACCAATAAGCAAGGTATTATTCAGGAAAGTAATCAGAATAAAATCATTGCTCGTTTGACATTTGACCAAATGGCATTTAATGATAAAGTAAAATTTGGAATTTCTTTAGCAAACGCTAAGGTGACTTCGGATCATGTGCCACAGCTGGGAACTGTTCTTTTGCAGGCATCCAGCCATTTACCAACTTCTTCTGTGAAGAACGCAGATGGAACTTACTTTGAAAACTTTACCAAAGCAGGCTATTTTAATCCTGCAGCTATTATCAATTACGGACAAGATCAGACAAAAAACAATAATCTAATGGCTTCATTTACAACTAATGTAAAATTACCATTTGGTTTCACTTATGACTTGAGTCTTTCTTACCAGAATTACAGTTCATTACATGGGGAGTATTATGACTCATATTTATATGCTTATAATGGTTCAGTGTTTTATAATAATCCGGAACCTCCGGCAGTTCGTTCTATCGTAAACTTTGGTAAAGGTGGAACTGCCTTGCGTAACAATTACCAAACAACTAATCAGGTATTAGAGAATTGGTTCACCTGGAGTAAAACTTTTGGAGCTCATTCAGTAAATGCTGTTTTAGGTTATTCATATCAGGATGACGTGTATGGTGATGGTTTTCAGGCGACGAATATTAATTTCCCCGTAAATACAATGGGATTCAATAATTTGGCTCTGGGTAATTATTCTGCTATTACAGGTGCAAAGGTTGATTTCGGTTCAGATCAAGCCTATTCGAAATCCCGTATGATCTCCTATTTCGGGCGTTTGAATTACAACTTCAATGATAAATATTATCTTCAAGCTTCTCTTCGCAGAGATGGTGGTTCTGTATTTGGTAAAAATTATCAGTGGGGCTATTTCCCATCGGTAGGCTTATCGTGGAGAGCCGGACAGGAAAAATTTATTCAGGACCTGGATATATTTGAGGATTTAAAAATTCGTGCAAGTTATGGTGTTACAGGTAATTCAACTGGTTTTAATGCTTATTCTGCACAATTTCTTATCAGTTCAATGGGTAATTTTTATTCAAATGGAACATCGCTCATGTCCTATGGACCAAACAAGGCTGCAAATCCGGATTTGAGATGGGAGAAAACGGCAACAGCCAATATTGGTGCAGATGTTTCTGTGTTAAAGGGACGTTTGAGCTTTACTTTTGATTATTATAATAAAAACACTACGGATATGATTTTTGGCGGATACAGAACTGATATTATGTTAGTTCCAGCTGGTTCAATCGTTGCAAATGGAGGTAGTATGAATAACAAAGGTATTGAACTATCCGTAACTGCTGTTCCTGTGAAAACCAACGATTTTACATGGAAAACATCGTTGAATCTGTCTCACAATAAAAATACAATCACAAAACTGACCAGTCCTTTCTTTGCCGGAGGTGATTCAATAAAAATCACTCAGCCTGATGGTGGTGGACAAACAGGAAGTACACTTCAAATTATGAAAGAAGGACATCCTCTGGGTCAATTCTTTACATTGATTTATCAGGGGAAAGATGCTAGTGGTATATCACAATATTTAGCTAAAGACGGATCCTTGACAACAAATCCAACTCAGGCCGATTATCGTTATGCCGGAAGTCCTCAACCTAAGTTAAATTACGGTTGGACAAATACATTTACGTATAAAAACCTTGATTTGAGTGTATTCTTCCGTGGCGTGTACGGAAATAAGATTTTTAACGCAACCCGCGCAGACTTATTCAGACCATCTACTGTTGCATTTACCAATATTCTGGTTGATGCAGGAAATGAATCGGCTAAGGATAACAATGCTTATAAATATTCTTCACGCTTTATCGAGGATGGAAGCTACTTCCGGTTGGAGAATATGACATTAGGCTATACATTCAAGAGTCCGGTTAAATATATTGAAAGCCTTCGTCTATATGGAACCGTAAATAATCTTTTTGTAATAACAAGCTATAAAGGAGTGGATCCCGAAATATCTATGGGAGGACAAGCACCGGGTATAGATTCAAACAATTTCTACCCTAAAACTCGCACCTTTCTGTTTGGTTTGAACATTATTTTATAAGTAACGAATAAATATTATAATCATGAAAAAGAGATTTAAATATATCATACTTCCGGCGCTAATGTCAATTATACTTGTGTCATGTAGTGATTTAAATGTGCCGGTAACTACACAAATTACTCCGGATGCTTATCCGCAGGACTCTGTTCAATTTGCTGCTTCGGCAGGAGTTGTTTATGCAACCTTAAGAGGTAATTACTCGCTTGATTTTTTCTTTATGCAAACCTTGAGTACCGATGAGGCTATTTTGCCAGCCAGAGGTGGTAACTGGTACGATAACCAAAATTACCGTATGCTTCATTATCATTCATGGACAAAAGATCACCCATGGACTGGAAGCTGTTGGAACTGGCTTTCTCAGATTATTGGCTACGATAACCAGACAATGTACATCTTAAATAAAAATATGCCGGTAGGAACCAACAAAACCCGTACATTGGCAGAGTTAAAAATGGTACGTGCATTGGCCTATTTTTGGATGATGGATATGTACGGAAATGTACCTATTGTAACAACTTATGGAGATTTTGAATCGAAAGCAAAATCAGACCGTAAAGACGTGTTTAACTTTATCGAAGCCGAGATTAAGGATTGTTTACCTAACTTGAGTACTACCACGGGTACAACTACCTATGGACGTCCTACACAATATATGGCATACTCTCTTCTCGCAAAAATGTATCTGAATGCTGAGTATTACACTGGTACTGCCCGCTACAGCGATTGTGTAACGGCATGCGATAATGTAATCAGCTCAGGTAAATTTACATTGTCAACGACAAGTAATTACTTGCAAATGTTTTATCCAAATAACGGACCAACAACACCGGAATTTATTTTTGCTATTCCATACGATCCTTCTTTTGCTGCGTTACCAGGAACAAATGGTCAAATGTATCATGCCCGCTATGACGTGCCTCGTTCGGAAACCAAGAAATTTGGATTACCATTTACACCTAGTGCAGCGGAGAGTACTTTGCCGGAATTTTATGCATATTTCAATGATGCAAATGATATTCGGAATAAACAATGGCTTACCGGAAAGCAATATATGAATGATGGTGTAACACCAGTTATGGTTACAACCACCAAGAAAGGATATGACCAGTTCTATACAGGGACTGATGGTGGTGCAGCATATACTTATCAGGTTGAGCTTACACCTGCTATTGTTCTTCGTCAGGATGCAACCTTGTTTGACTGTGGTAATGACGAAATAGCGTGGAACATGGGTTATCGTAATATTAAATTCTTTCCGGATGCTACTTCTACCAGCAGAAATCAAAATAATGATGCACCCGTATTCCGTTATTCGGATATTATCTTGATGAAAGCAGAAGCTATTCTACGCGGAGGAACAGCAACTCTGGGACAGACAGCTTTGTCGTTGGTAAATACACTTCGTGCAAATAGAACTACAACTGCTGCATGGTCAAGTGTTTCATTGGAAGATATTTATTCGGAAAGATGTCGCGAGTTTGCTATGGAAACATGGCATCGTAACGATATGATTCGCTTTGGAAAATATGAAGGATCTTGGGGCTTTAAGACCAATGCAGAGACTTATCGCCGTATCTTCCCAATACCAACAGCAGTTTTGAATATAAATCCGAAAATGACTCAAAATCCGGGTTATTAATCTAATTAGTAAACCCCCTGGAAAGTTATAATATTGCTTTTCAGGGGGGTATTACTATTTTTATACCTCCAATTTCAAGTATCCTTTTTTTGCACGTTGCGAAAATGAATCTCATGTTCGAATTCCAAATGGCAACCGAATAAAAACTTTTATCAGTAAAAGAAATTACACTTTTATGAATACTTCACAATCTCCCACCGCTACTCGCCTTTTGTCGTTGGATGCACTACGTGGCTTTGACATGATGTGGATAATCAGCGGAGAAATTATCTTTCACGCATTAGCTAAAGCTTCCGATGAACCCCTCTTTGGTTGGATGTCCAATCAGTTGCAACATTCTACCTGGAATGGATTTACTTTTTACGATATGATTTTCCCGCTGTTCATTTTTATTGCCGGCGTATCCATGCCTTATTCCTTGGGCAAACAACTTGAAAATCCTATTGAGGATGATCTCAAAAAAACCAGGAAAAATATTTACCGTTCACTCGTTAAACGTACACTCATTCTTATCGTTTGTGGTATGGTAGTGAACGGACTTCTCAAATGGACTGATTATGAACATACCCGTTTTGCAAGCGTGTTGGGGCGTATTGCCCTATCGGGTTTCTTTGCCGGAATTATTTTTCTCAACTCAAAATTACGTACGCAGCTCATCTGGTTTTTCGGTTTGTTGCTGGGTTATTGGGCCATTATGATGCTGATACCGGTACCGGGTCATGGAGCCGGTGTATTAACTCCCGAAGGCAATCTGGCGGGATATATTGACAGATTATTTTTACCCGGAAAACTTCACCGGATTGTATACGATCCCGAAGGCTTATTATCAACTATTCCTGCTATTTGCACTTCGCTGCTTGGCGTTTTTACCGGGCGCTTTCTCCGAATGAATGCTCCGAAATGGACAATGTTCAGCAAAAGTATCGTTATCTTAGTGGTCGGAATTCTTCTATTGGTTATTGGGTTGTTGTGGAATAACGTTTTTCCTGTCAATAAACCCATGTGGACCAGCTCTTTTGTTTGTTTTGCTGGAGGTTGGAGTCTGATACTTTTATTTGTGTTCTACTTTGTTATAGATGTAGTTGGACGAAAAAACTGGGCAATGCCTTTTGTGTGGATAGGAATGAACTCAATTTTAATTTATATGGCTGCTCATGGAGTGGTGAATTTTGAATCGACTGCTTCCTTTTTGTTTGGTGGGATTATAAAAGACGCTCCTGAACTCTGGCAACCTGTTTGGTTAGGTGTGGGAATATTGTTGATTCAACTTGCTTTGCTCTATTTTTTGTACAGGAAAAAATGGTTTTTGAAAGTTTAATATTATTAGAATATGTATTTACATAAATCAATGTTGACACTTGTTCTTTCTGCAATAGTTGCGTTTTCGTATGCGCAATTGGACAAGAGAGCTTCAGAAAATTTGTTGCAACGCATTTTGCCAAAACATGCCAATCAGTTTGTAATTGAGCAGATTGACACTTTAAGCAAGGATACTTTTCAGGTTTCGAGCCGGGATGGAAAAATTGTACTTGCAGGCAACAATGGAGTAAGCATTGCTTCGGCACTGTATTATTACCTGAATGAATACTGCCATTGCCAGATAACCTGGAATGGTGAAAACCTCAATTTGCCTGCAAAATTACCTTTAGTTCCGACAAAAATAAAGAAGTCGTCGCCCTACGAATACCGTTATTATCTGAACTATTGTACCTACAATTACAGCATGAGTTGGTGGGATTGGCAGCGCTGGGAAAAAGAAATTGACTGGATGGCATTGCATGGTATCAATATGCCGTTGGCTATTACCGGCGAAGAGTACGTGTGGAACGAAGTGTACAAAGAAATGGGATTTACCAACGAAGAGCTAAGCACATTCTTTTGCGGACCATCCTATTTTTCCTGGTTTTGGATGGGAAATCTTGATGGTTGGGGTGGTCCGCTACCTCAAAGTTGGATGATAAGCCACAAAGACCTTCAACTAAAAATTTTGAAACGGGAACGCGAGCTGGGCATGAAACCTGTGTTGTCTGCTTTTACAGGCCATGTTCCGGCAGCTTTCCGACAGAAATATCCGAATGCCAAACTCAAGCAAACCAATTGGAACAATGGTTTCCCGGATACCTATATTCTCGATTCTGAAGACCCGTTATTTGCCGAAATAGGGAAAAAATATCTTGAGAAGCAAACGGAGATTTTTGGGACTGATCACCTCTATTCAGCCGATACATTTAATGAAAATGAGCCACCATCGGACAACCCGGAATTTCTTTCAAAACTTAGTGCACGGGTGTACGACGGTATGCATCAAGTCGACCCCAAAGCAGTGTGGGTGATGCAGGGTTGGCTTTTTTTTAGCGACAGGAAGTTTTGGCATGCGCCGCAAATTAAAGCATTGTTAGATGCTGTTCCTAATGATAGAATGATTATTCTCGATTTAATTACTGAATATGAGCCCGTTTGGAAACGAACTGAAGCCTATTATGGTAAACCGTGGATTTGGAATATGCTACACAATTTCGGTGGAAATATCAGCTTATTTGGACAAATGGAAACTGTAGCAACACAACCCGCCTCCACACTCAATGATGCTCAATCGGGAAAATTGAAAGGCATTGGTCTGACCATGGAAGCCATTGAACAGACACCGGTGCTTTATGAACTTATGACTGCAAATACCTGGCGTACCACACCGATTAATATCAATTTATGGTTAGGTCAATACATTCGTAATCGCTATGGGAAAGGAACAACGAAATCAAATGGTGATATGCTTAAAGCCTGGTTAATATTGAAAAATACTGTTTACAACGGGAAAGAAATACGCGATGGAGCAGAATCCATTCTCACCGGTCGTCCTACTATGGATTCGGCTACCCGATGGACGAAAACGAAACTAAATTACGAACGGCGGGAACTTATTCCGGCGTGGGATTTATTCATTAAATCGTCGGCTGTTTATGGCAAAAGCGATGGTTTTCAGTATGATATTGTTGATCTTACCCGTCAGGTGCTGGCAAATTATGCTCGTCCGTTACAAGTAAAATGGGTAAAAGCATACGAAGATAAGGACTTGACTTCGTTTAAGAGATATAGCAATCAATATATCGAATTGATTGACGATATGGATAAATTACTGGCTACCAGAAAAGATTTTCTGCTGGGTAAATGGATTGCAGATGCCCGACGATGTGGCACTACAGATGCCGAAAAAGCACTTTATGAGCAAAATGCCCGTAACCTGATTACGCTTTGGGGAGATGCCGATAGTCCGCTACATGAGTATTCCTGCCGCCAATGGAGTGGATTAATGACCGATTTCTACAAAGTGCGTTGGCAAAAATTCTTTGAAGCTACAGCTTTGGCAATAGAAGCGGGTAAACCGGTAGATGTTGCGGCTTTTGATAAGGAAATAGCTCAATGGGAGTGGAAATGGGTAAATACCCAAAGGAGTTTTTCAACGCAAACTTCGGGAAATAGTGCTGAGATTGCAAAGATAATGTACCTGAAGTACAGAGCAAAAATGTAATTTGATATGATTATTCATAAAACTCTTAAAAATTAATATATAGATGAAGACTAGATTTTATACCGTGTTGATTATGTTTTTTGGAACATTTCAATTAAATTTTGTTGTTGCACAGCAAGTTGTTGTAGAGAAAAATTCAGCGCGAACAATTGCAGTAGATTACAAAAACAGTGAAATGAGAAGTAAAGTTTTTCAGGAATGTGTGGGTGCAGGGCGTGCAAATGAAGGTTTGCGTGCCGATTGGCAACAACAATTGACTTTGGCAAAAAAGGATATTGGCTTTAAATACATCCGTTTTCATGGTTTGCTCCATGATGATATGTATGTCTATTCCGAGGACGAAAATGGAACTCCGGTTTACAATTGGCAATATGTCGATAAATTGTATGATTTCTTGCTTAGTATCGGGGTGAGACCATTTGTTGAACTGGGTTTCATGCCATCGGCTTTGGCAAGTGATAATAAAACGGTGTTTTGGTGGAAGGGAAACATCACTCCACCCAAATCCTACGAAAAATGGTCGGCTCTGATTACCGCACTGGTAAAACATTTTGAGGAAAGATATGGCAGATCAGAAGTGGAAAAATGGTATTTTGAGGTATGGAATGAACCAAATTTGAAAGAGTTCTACTCAAGTAACAGAGAGGAATATTTTAAACTGTATGAAGTTTCTGCAAAAGCTGTCAAAAGTGTTTCTTCAACTTATCGTGTTGGCGGTCCTGCCACTTCGAGCAGTACATGGATGAAAGAAACACTGGAATTCTTTTCGTACCATCCAACATTAGTCGATTTTATCTCAACTCATGCTTACGGCACAAAATCTGTTTTTGATGAATTTGGGAAAAGGAGGACTCAAATGAGGGATGCCGATGGAATCCCAATCGCTGTTCGCAAACTTCGCATGGATGTTGATGAATCGCCGTTGAAAGGTAGAGAGATTCATATCACGGAATGGAACTCTTCGCCAAATCCCAAAGATCCCTTGCACGATACGTATCAAAATGCAAGTTACGCATTAAACGTGTTGAAAAAAACAGAGCATTTGGTAAATTCAATGTCATATTGGACATTTTCTGATATCTTCGAGGAAGCAGGTCCTCCCGTAACGCCTTTCCATGGTGGTTTTGGTCTTCTGACTTTGCAAAGTGTCAAAAAACCAACATATTATGCATACAAGTTTCTCAATAACCTGGGTGATACTGAGTTGATAAATAAAGATGCAAGTTCATGGGTTTGTAAAGATAAAAATGGTAATATTCAGGCTCTTTTTTGGGATTATACTTTGTTGTCCCCCGACTCATCGTACAATCAGCAGTTCTATAGTAGGATAATTCCATCTAAGAAGTTAGGTTGGGTTAATCTTGATATTATGAATGTTCCAAATGGTAAATATCAAATATCTGTGTACCGCACAGGGTATAAAAAAAATGATTCATTTACGGCGTACAAAGAAATTGGAGCACCAAAAAGTCTTTCTGTAAATCAGGAATTAGATATCAAAAAAGCATCTGATGGAACAGCCGATATAAGTGAAATGGTTGAAGTAAAAGGAGGCAGACTTTTGAAAACATTTGAAATGAGAGAAAACGATGTCTTTTTCGTTCAGTTTTCGAAAGTTCAATAAATAAATACTTAATTACTAAAACATTCGTATGGTGTTATTTACATCAAGGAAATGACCTGCAAAGAGTTTTGCGACGAAATAGAATTTATAAAATGAATGATTGATACCAAAAAGGGATTGAAAGAACTCAAATAAAGATGAATCATGAAGCTAAACGCTAAGAAATTGTTTTTCATGCTGATACTGTTTTTTTTGAACAGTATCGGCCTTTCAGTTCTCGCACAACCTGTTGTTGTCGACAAAACGGCTTATAACTTTTATGTTGTCTCCGATATCGGTCGAAATGGTTATTACAAACAAAAAGCTGTGGCTGAGGCGATGGGCAATTTGACCGAAACAGTACACCCGAAATTCATCATTGCGAGTGGAGATACCTTTCACTACAATGGAGTTCGAAGCACATCAGATCCTTTGTGGATGACGAATTTCGAGAGTATTTACAGCCATCCGGAGTTGTTGATTGATTGGTATCCGTTATTTGGTAATCATGAATATCGTGGAAATACGCAAGCCATGATTGACTATTCAAAAATTAGTCGTCGTTGGAATATGCCGGCACATTATTATACGTTTACAAAGAAAATTGATAAAGAAAACAGTGTTCGGTTTGTATGTCTTGATACACCTCCTTTTCTTAAAGAGTATCAACTTTTACCCGATCAGTTTCCGGATATTGCTAAACAAGATACTCGTAAGCAGTTAGTGTGGATAGATAGTGTGTTGACCGTTTCGCACGAAAAATGGGTAATTGTGGTCGGTCATCATCCTATTTATTCTGTCGATACCCGGCATGGAAACACTCAGGAATTGATAGAACAGCTTGATCCGATTCTACGCAAACATCATGTCGATTTCTATTTTGCCGGACATATTCACTGTGCTCAGCATATTCAAAAGAACGGAATGGATTACATTGTCAGTGCATCCGGCTCGTTGGGTGCTCCGGCAACTTCTGGTACAGACTCAAAGTATGTAAATTCAGCTGAAGGATTTACTATTTGTTCCGTGAAGAGCGGCACGTTTGAATTTATCTTCGTCAACGAAAAAGGTGAAGAGCTTTATCGGTATAAAAAGACAAAATAAAAATCATACTAAATAACTAATTGATATTCAAATAATATGAAAAAACATTTTTTTACAGGATTTGCTCTGCTTATGACTACAATTGTTATGGGTCAAGCCAAAGTAGTAAATATTTGCGATTTGGGAGCGAAATCGAGCAATACTACAGAAAATACAGCTATCATACAGAAAGCGATTGACGATGTATCAGCATCTGGTGGTGGACGTGTTGTGATTCCTCCGGGACGATTTGTAACCGGAGTGTTAATCCTTAAATCCAATGTGGAAATTCATTTGGAAAAATACGCAGTATTGGCTGGTAGTCCGCGAAGAATTGATTATGGAAAATCGGATGCATCGGCACTTTTGCTGGCCGATAAAGCAAATAATATTGCTATTACCGGCTATGGCGTAATCGATGGTCAGGGCGAAGAGGTATTGAAAGATTTGTATCGACATTTGAACGCCGGAACTATTGAGGATAAGGAGTGGAAAACCGAGAACCCGTGGCATCAGGTGCGCCCCGAAGAACGCAATCGTCCAAAAATTATTAATTTTGAGCATTGCCGGAATATTCTGATTAAAGGTATTACGATTAAAAATGCCTTGTGCTGGGTTCAACGCTACAATCAATGTTCTGATATTTTGATGGATAGCATTCAAGTGGAAAGTAATGTGTATTGGAATAACGATGGTGTTGATTTCGTTGATTGTAAAGATGTGAAACTCACCAATAGTTTTTTTAATGCTGATGACGATGGTATTTGCCTGAAATCGGAAGACCGAAACAGCCGTTGTGAAAATATTTATGTGGCTAATTGCGTAGTTCGTTCCAGTGCCAATGGCGTTAAGTTAGGTACCGGATCGCAGGGTGGTTTTAAAAATATTACGATAAAAGATATCAAAGTGTTTGATACTTTCCGCTCGGCCATTGCTCTCGAATGTGTGGATGGCGGGGTGCTCGAAAACGTTGATGTAAGAAATATCAAAGCTACCAATACCGGAAATGCCATATTGATTCGTCTGGGTCATCGTAATAAAGATTCGGTGGTGAGTCAGCTTCGTAATGTCTACATTGGCAATATGGAAGTGGAAGTGCCGAAAACAAAACCGGATATTGGCTACAATATGGAAGGTCCGTTGAAAAAATATCCACACAACGTTTTTCCCTCTTCAATAACAGGAATCCCCGGACATCCGGTTCAGAATGTGGTTATTGAGAACGTAAATATTGTGTATCAGGGTGGAGCCGACCGCAAAGTAGCTTGTTTTGGATTGGATTCGTTGGCTAAGGTTCCTGAATGCATAAATAGTTATCCCGAATTTTCGATGTTTGGAGAGTTGCCGGCCTGGGGATTTTATGTAAGACATACCGATGGTTTGCAACTTAAGAATGTGACTGTAAGTTATAAAGATGAAGATTTCCGTCCGGCTTACGTATTTGACGATGTAGCAGGTTTACAGTTGAATAATGTTTCAGTACCCACTGCAACTGAAATGCCGGTTATTGTTTTCAGAAACACTAAAAAGCCAGTGTTGGAAAATGTGAAACTACCTGTTGATCCTAAAAAAGGAATTCTTGTTTTAAAGAAATAGAAATTGGATTGTTGTGTTATATTTGTTCTCTTATGTATCGAAAATCATGAAATACTCCCTTTGCATTTTCATATTGCTCGCATCATTTACAGCTTATGCCGGAAATAAGCAATCTGTAGACTTGCTCCCGTTTGTCAATACTTATGTTGGGACTTCTCCTTCTACCACCGACAATGCCGGGAAGCATGGCAAACAAACCGAGGAGTACGGGCAAACGCTTCCGGCTGTGCTGGTGCCGAATGGTATGAACTTTATGACAGCACAAACTCGTGATACGGAAAAGAAATGTATTGCGCCCTATTACTACAAAGATTCATTGATGCAGGGCTTTCGGAATTCACACTGGATAGTGGGAGGGTGTACGCAGGATTATGGTAGTATGACGCTAATGCCAATGCTCGACAAAATGACTTTTCAACCGGAGCAAAGGGCTTCGCATTTTAGTCGGAAGAATGAAATTTCTACACCTGCTTATTATTCCACTTTGCTGGATGATTATCATATTCAGGCCGAAATGACAGCCACTACGCGTTGTGCTATTTTTCGTTTTACTTTTCAAAAAGCGGGTATGGCTTATATTGCAGTAAATCCAAATAGCGATGAAGGTGAGGGCACTATTCATGTTGATGCCAAAAATGGTATCATCACGGGTAGTAATCCGGTGCACCGCATCTACCAGGGATGGGGCAAACCGGCCGGATTTGCAGGATATTTTGTGGTGAAAATTGAAAAGACGATATCCGGATATGGTGTTTTTCAGGAAGATAAGATTGAAGAACAACGCACAGAACTATCAAATGTACCTCGTTTGGGTGGATATGTTGGTTTCCCTGTCAAAGCAGGTGAAACGGTCATTGTAAAAATGGCGTCTTCCTTTACGGACATAGAACACGCTGAAAAAAACATGCAGGCTGAAATTCCGCATTCGGATTTCAACAAGGTAAGAACCGCTCTGGAAAAATGCTGGAACAGCGCCTTGTCGAAAGTGAGTGTTACTAGCCGTGAACTTACCGCCAAACGAAAATTCTATACGGCAATGTATCATTCCCTTTTTCTGCCAAGGGTGATGAATGATGTGGATGGAGCCTATCCGGCTTTTTCTAAAGGCAATATTTTATATACTCAAAAAGGGAGGAACTATTACGATGATTTTAGCATGTGGGATACCTATAGGGCATTGCATCCGCTGATGAATATCATTAGCCCGAACGAATCTGCCGACATGATGGAATCATTGGTTGATAAATACCGGCAGGGTGGTTGGTTCCCTATTTTCCCTTGCTGGAACAGTTATACAGCCGCGATGATTGGCGACCATTGTGCCTCAGTCATTGCCGATGCATACGTAAAAGGGATTACCGGTTTTGATGTACAAAAAGCATACGAAGGCTTGCGGAAAAATGCATTTGAATCGCCGGAAAATTTCGAGGATTACAAAAATGGTATGGGTCGTCGTGCACTTTCATCTTACCTCAAATATGGTTACGTACCGTTGGAAGATTCGGTGAAAGAAGCCTTTCATACCAACGAGCAAGTATCCCGCACGCTCGAATATGCTTACGATGATTATGCCCTTTCGCGTTTGGCAACCAAACTTGGTAAAACCGCTGACGCTGCTATTTTGAAACAGCGTGCGCAAAACTACCGCAATGTAATTGACCCGACAACAGGGTATGCACGTGGTCGATATGCTAATGGTGAGTTTATTAAAACTTTCAATCCGTTTACATTTGCCTATTACGTTACAGAAGGTTATCCTGCTCATTACACATGGTATGTTCCGCAAGATATTCCCGGTTTGAAAACTTTGATGGGAGGTGAAGATATTTTTCGGAGCAAACTGGACTCTATGTTTACAGAAAACCGATACTGGCACGGCAATGAACCTTGTCATCAGGTTGCATTCCTTTTCAATTATACGAACGAGGTTTGGCGCACTCAAAAATATGTAAACAGCATTTTGAAAACCGAATACAAAGATGTTCCGGGGGGCTTGTCGGGAAATGATGATGCCGGACAAATGTCGGCCTGGTATGTTTTTGCAGCCTTGGGATTTTACCCGGTTATGCCTTCCACTCCTTATTATATGATTTCGGGACCAACATTTGAGCGGGCTTCCATTTCTTTACCGGGAGGAAAATCATTTACCCTGATTGCAAAAAATCAGGCACTGAAAAATATGTATATTCAGTCGGTAACTCTCAATGGAAAGCCCTACAGGAATAATTATATTTCTCATTTTGATATCGTAAATGGTGGAGAAATGGTTTTCGTTATGGGAAATAAACCTTCAAACTGGGGCGTAGGGAAAATACCTCCGGTCGAGTAGCACAAAGAACAGATAACGAACCAGGGATACTGCAATTTTACAGACAATTTATGAAAACAATCGTAAAAAATATCTTTATGTCGAAACGAATTAAAACACTGATTTTTATTTCAGTTTGTCTTTTTTCGGAATTTACAGTTTTTGCCCAGTGCTACTCTTCGTACATCGACCCGTTTATCGGTTCTGAGAAAAAGGGCAACGTATTTATAGGACCCTCTTGTCCGTTTGGTATGGTAAAGCCGGGTCCCGATTGCAGCAAAGCGTCTAACAGTGGTTATGTGCCTGATACGACGCAGACTATTTATGGTTTTAGTCAGGTGCATGTAAGTGGTACCGGCGGTGGACCAAAGTATGGGAACATTGCCGTGATGCCATATTCTGGAAATTTTGAATCGAAAAATCAGGAATCTTTACGGGCAAATGAAATCACCAGAGTTGGCTATTACAGTGTTTTATTAAAGAAATGGAATATTCGTACCGAAATTACCACGTCGCCCAAAGTGGCTTTTTACCGTTTTCTTTTCAGTAAAAAGGAAAACGGTATTAAAATTGATTTAGGAGATTTCCTTGGCGAAAAGTCTATTCCTGATTCTCGCGAAGCACAACAATTTGTGGGTTCTGAAATTCAGATTTTATCTGATACAAAAATTCAGGGCTACAGCCGTGTCATGGGCGGTTGGAACAATGGTGCAGCTTATACGGTTTATTTTTATGCTGTTTTTGACAAACCATTTAAGAACTTTACAACATGGAAAGGGCAGAAGTTTTTCGTCGGACAAACTTCGCAATTTGATTCCGGTGAAAAAACAGGAGCTTTATTGACTTTTGGTACAAATGAATCAGATACTATTCAAATGAAAATCGGGATATCATTTGTCAGTGCGTCGAAAGCAGAACAGAATGTAACGAATGAAATTCCTCACTGGAGTTTCCAAAAAACATTACAGGAAACTCAGGACAAATGGGAGACTCTGATGAAGAAGATCGATATTTCGTCTGATGCGACGCATAA
>Ga0302208_10000588_pt1 | contig 16736 bp, 8 predicted proteins | sample II_Fen_E2_3_FD_194577 | JGI IMG/M metagenome (GOLD analysis project Ga0302208, IMG submission 194577) | Peat permafrost microbial communities from Stordalen Mire near Abisko, Sweden - II_Fen_E2_3 | ecosystem: Environmental > Terrestrial > Soil > Wetlands > Permafrost | place: Sweden: Abisko...
CTATGCCTGTAAAGAATATCTTTGACAGTACGATTAATCCGGCTGTTTGCCAGAATGTGATAACCGGACCGTGAAATAACATTGGAATTAAGGAATTCCACAGGTACATGGTGATAAACAATACTAAAATAATCAGGCCAATCCGGAGAATGGTAAAGCCTATAAATTTGAATAATTTTGATGCTTTCATATTAATTGTTTTTTAATAAGTTGTATAATTCATTTAAATTTTCCCTGAGAGCCAGTACGGCATATCTTTTACGGGAGATAAGGGTGTTTACGCCAACGTCGGTTTCTAATGATATCTCATTGAAACTCTTTTCTTCAAACTCGGTAGCCCTGAAAACACTGCTTTGTTCTTTGGGTAATTCCGACAATGTTTTTTCAATAATTTTCCAGATCAGGCTTTTTAGTTCTTCGTCTTCGTGGGTAGTCCCCAGTTCAGGAAGTATATCTACCAGCGAAACCGGACCGTCATCATCATCAACATAGTTTTCAATCATGCTGAATGCAACAGGTTTCTTCTTACGAAATAAATCGGTGATGCGGTTATCTGCAACTTTATAGAGCCAGGCTGTCAGGTTTTCTATTAAAATGCTATTCTGAAATCCGATTGTGAGTTGATAGAAAACATCCTGCAAAATATCTTCAGCGTCTAAATTATCGGTTATCTTCTTACTGATATACCCGAGCAGACGTTTCCGCTCGGTTCTATAAACATGTTCAATCTTATCCGATTCTTTTATATTCATTCTTGTGGCTCTTTATATCTGTAGACGTATAAGTCTGAATTATATTTTAAAAAAGGATGAAATAAAATAATTAAATTTGTATTTGTCAGACATTAAATAAGTTATAACTTTATCCTGGACTTCGAACTATTCTACTGAACAAAATTATTGCAAAAGCACACAATTAAAAAGGACAAAACTGTGAATGTCCGGTTTTTCACGACGAAAATAGTTAAAAGAAGGAGTAAGAGGTAAGAAGCGAGGAATGAGTAAGCAAAGTCTAGTCGGTAGTCTGAGAAGTGAGGAATGAGTAAATAGTCGGTAGTTTCTAAGAAGTAAGGAGTTACAGCTTACTTCTTCTCAAAGACAGGATAATGTGATTAGAATGATCAAAAAAATAATGATGAAAATTGTCATAAATAAACAAAAATAATTACATTTACACCCTTAATACATTTACAATTTACAATTCAATGACGTTAAGTTAGAATTTTGATTTATACATTTTGTGAAACTTTGAGTCTTAGAGACTTTGTGGCAAAATAGGCAAGAAAAGAATAATACTCAGTCACAAAAAAACTAATTTTCATTAAGATAAACACTAACTAATCGGCATTGATTTACAAATTGCAATTTATTATAACTTATTTTTATCCTGTATTGTAATTGCTTTTGAAAAATAACAAATTAAAATTATTCAACAACTTTCCCAATGAGAAAACAACTTTTCCATGTATTTATCTGTGGAGTTATCCTGTTAACCGCCGCAACATCCTGTAAACAAACAAAAAATACGACTGAAAACATGGACGCCCTTGTAGCTCATATCGATTCTACCACAAAAGCAGGATCCGATTTCTTTCAATATGCCAATGGTCAATGGTTTAAACAAAATCCCATTCCTGCCAGCGAACAAAGCAATGGTATCTTTCAACTGATCCAGGATACGATCAATGCCCAGGTTCGTAAAATCTGTGAATCGTCGGCTGCCAATCAGAAGGTAGAGAAGGAAAGCAATAAACAGAAAATCGGCGACCTGTTTTTCTCCGGTATGGATAGTACTGCATTGAATAAAAAAGGAATCAGCGATCTTAAAAGTGAATTTGAGCTCATCGATAAGGTTAATAACCTGGATGGTATCATTCGGGAGGCTGCATACATTCACAAAATCTCTTCAGCGCCCTTGTTCAATATGTACATTGCCCAGGATGATAGAAACAGCAGTAAATACCAGGTATATATCAGCCAGGGAGGATTAAGCCTTCCTGATCGATCTTTTTATGTTGATACAGATGCACGCGCTAAAACCATTCGTGAAAAATTTGTAGTGCATGCGGCAAAAATGTTTACCATCATGGGCTTGAATGCAACTGCCGCAAAAAACGCAGCCTTTAAATTGATGGAGATGGAAACCGGCATCGCTAAAACATCCCGTAAACGGGAAGATACACGGGATCCGATAGCCAACTACCATAAGATGACATTCGGTGCGCTGAAAGCTTTAACTCCAAGCCTGGACTGGCAGATTTTCATGAATACTGCAGGGCTGACCAAAGTGGATAGCGTCGTTGTGGGACAACCCGAATTTCTTAAAGCACTAAACCTCTACTTAAACAAGTATACGATAACCGACTGGAAGAATTACCTGAAGTTTCAGATGCTGGATGGATTGGCCCCTTATCTGGACGATAAAACTTATCTTGAAGATTTCAGCTTTAATAAGACCACATTAAAGGGTATAAAAGAGCCTAAACCCCGTTGGAAAAGGGTAGTGGAACAAACCGATGGTTCGCTTGGTGAACTGATTGGACAAGTGTATGTAGCAGAATACCTTCCGAATGGAACAAAAGAAAAATTAGTGGAAATAGGAAATGCCATAAAAGTTGTCTTTGCCGAACGGATCAAAGCGCTCGACTGGATGAGTGCTACCACCAAAGAGAAAGCCTTAAAAAAACTCAATGCCGTGATTATGAAAGTTGGTTACCCCGACAAATGGAAAGACCTGAGTGACTTGCACGTGGATCGTACATCATATGTGAAAAATGTAATGGCTGCCAATAAATGGGAATTCAACTATATGATTCACAAATACGGTAACCCTGTCGACCGCACAGAATGGGATATGCAGCCTCAGACTTATAACGCTTACTATAATCCGTCGAACAACGAGATAGTTATTCCGGGGTGCAACATTATTGTTCCGGGTTATGAGAGTAAAATGGCTGATGATGCCATTCTGTATTCGATTATCGGTGCTACTTTCGGACACGAAATTACCCACGGCTTTGATGACCAGGGTTGTAAATACAACGAATCGGGCAACCTGAGAAACTGGTGGACAAAAGAAGACAGCCTGAAGTTTGCACTAAAAACGAAAATGATTGTGAAGCAATTCAACGATTATGTGGCTGTCGACAAACTTCATATCAACGGTGAACTTACACAGGGAGAAAATATTGCTGATCTGGGCGGAGTGATCATGGGTTATGAGGCATTCAAAAAAACAGGACAATACAAAGATAACGAGATGATTGCAGGGCTAAATCCAAATCAACGGTATTTCCTGGGTTATGCATTGGCCTGGATGCTTAACATGCGCCCCGAAGCTATGGCAAACCAAATCAAGAGCAACGAACACGCTCCGGCTAAATGGAGAGTGCTGGGTCCATTATCCAATATGCCAGAATTCTATTCCACCTTTGGAGTTAAACAGGGTGATGCGATGTGGCGTGCTGAAAGTCAAAGGGTGAAGATCTGGTAAAGGGTTTCGTGTTCTGCGTTCCACGTTCCGTGTTCCGTGTTCCGTGTTCCGCGTCACACGTTCCACGTTCCGTGTTCTACCATTTATTCTCAGCTTTTTATAAACTTTCTAACAATCATTCCAGTTTTAGTGCTGATTTTTACCAGATAAAACCCACTTTTGAGGTTCTGAATATCTACAAACGTTTTTGCAGTCACCAACGGTTGAGCTTGAATCAAACTGCCTTTAAGATCGTAAATTTCAGCATTTGCATTATTATATTCGGTTTGTAAAATATAAAAGAAATCTTTGGCTGGGTTTGGGTACATCAATCCCTCAGAAAGGCTATTGGTAGGCAAATAAGTTTTCCAACTTAAGTTTATAGGTGCAGAGATAACCGAATCTCCAATAGAAGGCAACCCATACATTCTTTCAATGGTGTGCAATATTGAAAAATGATTTATTTTAGTTGTATAGTTACCCTGAACGACCATTTGTCCTGTCATTATCGTTGCAATATGATTTGATGTTGAATTATCATCCTCATCAAACGTAACAATAAACAAACTGTTGTTTGTCTTAGCCCATTGAATATAATTATTCAAATTATTTGAAATCCATTCATCACCGGTAGTAATGCTCCCGGGGTCTGTACCATTGTGCATGTCATTCTGTAAATTGGGAACTACAAAACAAACCGTTGGTAGTAAACTGAAATCCGTCGGAAATGCCGTAAAGGGTTGATTTGTAGCCTGAGATACCTGGTTTATTCCATTTCCCATCCAATTAGTAACCGGATTATGTTTTCGGGCATAAAATCCTGATGTTTCCCCATTGAATCCTGCTACAGGCAAATCTTCCGAATATGTTACAAATGTTTCCCCCGAATTTATTAACTGACTTCCCAGATTGGGGGTTGTGAAAGAACTACCTGTTGGAATAGCATCATTAGTTATTCCCTGAGTACTGCCCGAATAGAGTGCCAGATAATTTGGTTGGCTGGGATGTGTAATGCCATATGATCCGGTAAACAGGGCCGATGCTGTATCATTGACCAGTGAGTTGATATAAGGTGCTGCGGAAGAACCAATGATCTGATTGAAACTATGATTTTCCAAAATGACAACAACTATATGATCAGGCTTTGGAAGACTTGATTGAGCCTGAAGTGTGCCGGTTTGAAACACGAGTAATAATAAAATAAGCCTGAAGAATATTTGTTGTCTGTTCATACTTTAATTTTATATGGATAAAATTCACGGTAATCATATAACAGATAATAAATGAAAAATATTTATAACATGGCAACTTTTTTTTGAAATAAAAACTTATGGTAGCTTTGAACGATAATTTTAAACCTGCCTTTTATTTACAAAAGTATAAAGTCGGTGATGTCCTTTAGTACTAAGTACATTTCTATAAACTACTGAAATTTAATTCGTTTCCCCCTACAGTTAAAACTAATTACTGATACAAAGCATAACATTGCTATTGGGTTCCTCTGTCAAATCTGCTAATTCTTCATCAATTCAGGGAAATATCCTGCCTGAAATTATGAAACGAATATTTTATTAAAAAAGATTAATGCCTCATTTTGTGTAGCACATTATCCAAAATATACCGGAATATTTCCTTTTATGGTCAAATATTGGCTTAAATATATTTTTATAAACTATATTTTTGTCATGTTGATCTTGAGATGGTAATCTTAATGTGCCATTCAAATAAAGGAAGCTTGATTTTTTTGATCCTGTAGAAAGTATTATTATTTTATCTGAAATTTTCTATTTATCAATTTATAATTATTCACCTTTAATTAATTATTACATGAAAAAATCTTACCTTTTAGTGTGCCTTTTCATGATATTAGGCATCAGTGTTAAAACAATGGCTCAAACCGATCCCGGAACAGCCAATCTGAAACATCAGTGGAAATTTGATGACGGAGCTAATGACAACGTTGGAACTCTCAACGGGACATTAATGGGAACAGCAACAGTAGCAAACGGTGATCTTGTAACAGGGGATGCCGGGTGGGTTGAATTCGATGCTGCAGCGTTAGCAATTAACACTTACTCTGAACTTACTGTGTCGGCGTGGTTTACTTCTATAGCCAAAGCAAATACAGGCTTTCATTTCCTTTATTATTTTGGTAATTCGGATGGTAATGGAAACCATTTCACCGGTTATACTCCTGCCCGTGGCAACGATGTCAGTCGGTTAATGCTAAATACAAATGGCGAATCAATAGTAGACGATACAGAATTTGATGATGGTATATTGCATCACGTCGTTTGCATTGTTGATGCAGCAATTGTAAGTTATTATTTGGATGGCAATTTAGTGAATTCCACCCCTGTTGGTAATAGTAAACTTGCTGATGTCGGTACTCAGTTTGCCTATATTGCAAAAGGAGGATGGAACGATCCAAACTGGAAAGGGTTGCTTCATGAAATAAGCGTCTATGATAAGGCTCTTACCGCTGATAATGTTAAATATTTATATAGCCTGAATGCTCCTGTTCCTGTTATACCGGTTGAACCCGGTACGGCTAACCTGAAACATCAATGGACATTTGACGATGGAACTGCTACTGACGTTGTTGCCGGTGTTAACGGAACTCTAAGTGGCCCTGATGTTTCATTTTCGGATAAAGCACTTAATTTAGTGGGAGGGTATGTGTCTCTTGATGGTGCAGCCCTGGCTATTAAGACTTACAAAGAACTTACTGTCGAATCATGGTTTACGTCGACAGCCGGAGCTAATAACGGGTATCATTTCCTGTATTATTTCGGAAAAACCAATGATTTTGGACATTACTTTTTAGGCTTTACTCCTGATCGTGATGGTAATCCGGGAAAATGCGGCCGTACTATGATTTCAACCGGAGACGGTGGAAATGGAGAAGATGGCCAGGCTGTAGTGAATACACCTTTGTTTAATGATGGCAGACAACATCAGATGGTTTGCGTTATTGATAGCATTGATGTGAATAACAAAAATATTACTGCTTATTTAGATGGTAATTTATTGGGAACCAACTCTCTTTCTGCGAATACACTTTCCAAAATAGGAACTGAATTTGCCTACTTTGGAAAAGGTGGATGGGGAGGTGATCCAACCTTTAAAGGTTTGCTTCACAAAATCAGCATGTATGATAAGGCACTTACACCCGCTAATGTAAAATCGCTTTATAATGCCGGTCCTGAAGCTCTTGGAACTGTGGTTAATCAAACAAGAAAAGTGACTCAAAAAGTGTACGTAAACAATAATCAGATTGTGGCTGAATTCGAATCAATAAATGGCGCTTCTGCACAGATTGATGTATATAACACTCAGGGAGCTTTGCTTTCCAGTGAAAAATTTGGCTGTAACGCCGGTTTAAATAATAAAACTGTATCTGCCAATTATCCTGCAGGTATTTATGTGGTTCGTCTATCGGTTGCAGGTCAGACAGGTTATACCAAAATTGTAAAATAAATCGTATTTAATACTCTTTTTATAATTCTTACGAGGGTGCCCTGAATGACAGGACACCCTCTTTGAGTTTGAAGGGTTTGAAAGGTTTGAAGAGTTTGAAAAGTTTGGAGAGTTTGAAGAGTTTGAAGGGTTTGAAAGGTTTGAAGAGTTTGAAAAGTTTGGAGAGTTTGGAGAGTTTGAGGAGTTTGATGGGTTTGAAGAGTTTGAAGGGTTTGGAGGGTTTGAAGGGTTTGGAGGGTTTGAAGAGTTTGAGGAGTTTGAAGGGTTTGAAGGGTTTGAAGAGTTTGAAGAGTTTGAAGGGTTTGAAGAGTTTGAGGAGTTTGAAGGGTTTGAAGAGTTTGATGAGTTTGAAGGGTTTGAAGGGTTTGAAGAGTTTGAGGAGTTTGAAGAGTTTGAGGGGTTTGAGGGGTTTGAGGGGTTTGAGGGGTTTGAAGGGTTTGGAGGGTTTGAAGAGTTTGAGGGGTTTGAAGGGTTTGAATGTTTGAGGTTGGTACAATTATTTTCCTGACTAATAAGAAATTTTCAATTCAACGTAAATTTTGCCTTTATATTTGAGCGTATTTGTCATATTATTTGAATGTATATTTTTTAAAAATAGCCCGTAACAGTTTTTTGTATTGTTTTAGGCTTATTAAGGCTTATATCTAATAATAAATAACTGATATTTAAATTTATATGTAAATTTAACTTTGTTCCGAATTTTACGTGTGTTTTTGTGATTTATTATATTCTGGTCGATTATTGCTTATATATGGTCAATATGTGCTAAGAATACTTCTTTTTTTTAGGTTCATTTGTAAAGTTTTAAAAATAAATAAAAAATCAACTTTAAATTTAATTGCAAATGAAAAAAACTACATTAATTCTTGCATGTTCCCTGTTTACAGGAATCACTGCAAGTGCACAAGTGATGGACACTATCTATAACGCAAAAACTGCGTTACCTGTAGCATCCACATGGAGTGAGCTAAAACTGGATAAAACAATAACAGATTCTGCCGCTGTCATTACTCAGGAAATTCAGGGTGGAGTGTTGAAACTTAAAACCGTTAATGCAAACAAAAAAGATTCCAAACTAGGATGGTATAAAACCGGGTTGGGTTTAAACCTGGGAACAGGTTACACGATCGAAATCAAAGCCAAAGTAAATGATGCTGTTAAAAACGGATCATTTAATATTCAGGGTTATGATAATCAGGGAAAAGGTTTTCGCTTAGGAATATACAACACATTCCTGGCTAACAACACAAATCCTCTGGCAGCAACTACTCCGGTAGCCTCGTTGCTTGACAATTCTACCGAATTCCACACCTTCCGTCTGGCAGTAGCTCCAACCGGAATAGTCACCGTTTATCGCGACTATGTACTGGTAGGTACTTTCCCTCTTTCGGCTTTCTATTTCGATAATATCATCGTAAATGGTGGTTTTGAAGATGGAGCAGATAAAAATGATGCTTCGTCCTTTCCTGATTTCTTTAGCAGAGGGTTACTCTATAAATCAACTGTACTTACTGATAAACGAAGTGGTAATTATGGCCTGGTAATGAATAGCAACGGATTAACGGAAAAGACCGGTACTGATTATGTTCCTGCAACTCAAGAAAATGCAAGAACGCGCCAGATTGCCGTAAAACCAAATACAAATTACGATATTTCCATTACCCGTCGTCGTTCTGCCATTGAGCCATGGGCGTGGCGCGATATGGGTGCGTTCTACGATAATCAGGTCGGAACCGAAGGCGGTACTGATGCCCGTGGTGTAAATGCATTTTTTGCAAGTACCAATGATAACTTTTGGCAAGTACATAACCAGACTATTACCACTCCTGCAGACGTGAAATCCTTACGTTTTGAATTTCCATCGTGGGTACGTGACGGGAAAACAACGAATATTGCTTCTTTCGATGATTTTATTTTCCGCGAACAACCAACTTTAAAAGTTGGTGTAACAACTGCACCTGCTGTATATGCTATCAATCCTCTACCGGAAACTTATACCAACCTGATTCAAAATAGCGGATTTGAAGACTTTACTATCGACAATGCAGGTAATGCTTTTGAATGGGCTCTGAGTGATTTGGCTAGTGGCAGCGATAACAATCCTAATTCACCTGCTCCAATGTGGAATGGAAATGTACGTATTCAACGTCATGATCAATCGAATGATGGTCTTAATGCTGGATTTGGTTCTCAAAAATGGGCGCATACCGGAAATGCTTCACTTCGTTTCTCAACAATGGGTAACAAAGCCAATAACTTTGATTTTCAACAGGTATTGAAACCCAACACAAAATATCGTTTCAACTTCTGGCATAAAAGTCCGACTTTTCCGGATAATGGCTGGCTTAAAATAAAACTTGGCGAAGGCGATGATGCAACTGCTATTTGGGGTCAACAACTTGCAGGCAGCAACAATGTCTGGACAAACGGCGATATACTTTTTACAACTGATGCAACGAATACTACCCTGCATTTGTACACAAACAGCGCCTCACACGGTGACTGGTGGAATCTCTACCTGGATGATCTGGTATTGTATGAAGTAAAAGACGCAACCGATCCTGACTTATTGTTCGCAGGCAAAACAAACCTGATCGTAAATGGCGGCTTTGAAGATGTCGCAGTTAACAACGATGGAACTGCATATGATTGGGCGTTGACATCTACAAATTCAGATGTAAACAGCAACTACCCTGTAAAAATGAACACTGTTTGGGGAAATTATGTACAACTTCAGGACAGACAAAAAAATGCTGACACCGGTGTTAAATATGCTCACAGTGGTACCAAATCTATGCGTTTCTCATTCCTGGATGACCAAAATTCAGCCAAAGCATTTGAAGGTATTACCAATGATTCGCTTCCAAGTGCATACCGTTTAAATATGAACTTTAAGAAGGAACTTGAACCAAACAAAACCTATACTTTTGTTTTCTGGATTAAAGCAGCAAACTACGGTGATCAGGGAAGATTGATCGTTGCAAACGGAAACATCCAGGTGTGGAATGATGTCCTTGGCACACGCATGATCAACTGGACTCGTCAGGTTGTTACATTCAGTACAACTGAAGCAAATCACACATTGAATATGTACAGTGATTTTGGTGGCTGGTTTAACTTCTACCTGGATGATATTGCCCTGTATGAAGAAAGCACCTATGTTCCTTACGTGGCAAATGGTGATTCTTACCTGTTCTTTGGAAAATCGCAAGGTACAGAAAATACGGATGTAGAAATCAAGTATGTTGCTGTAAATACTACCGGCGCTTATGCACCAGTGGATCCTACTACAGGAACTTTCGTTCCTTCGGTAGTTAAGAACCTGACTGTAACTTCTAATGACGGTTTGTTAACGATCAACGCAAATAAACCTACATTTGTAAGAGTTTATAATGTTGCAGGAGCTTGTATTTCTCAATTTAATGTTCAATCTACAAAGAACCTGTTGCTTCCTCAAGGCGTTTACATTGTAAAATCGGCTGCTGAAGTAGTAAAAGTAGTGAACAAATAAAATTCTAAAAAACAGAATTTACCCTGATAATTATTTACGGGTGTTACTTAACGGTAGCACCCGTATTTTTTTTGAAGGGTTTGAAGAGTTTGAAGAGTTTGTGGTTTGAAGAGTTTGAGAGTTTGTGGTTGGTGTTGATGGGTTGATTAGGAAAACACTCAAAAATACTACGTATGTTTTGAGGTTTTGTAGCCTGTTTTGAGGTTTGGACGTAAAGGACAATAGGATAAGGATTACCTGATTCAGGTATCAATATTAATTTTAAAAACAGTGTATCAATGTTTAATTTGGTCATTTAGATGGAAGATCTTATCCGGCTTGGTAGTTTTTGTTTGGAATCGAAGTTTATCATATATTTTACGGAAGGAAGAACATTCTGAAACTTTCCATACAAAGAGGATATAGTGTTGTTGCATGAAGAAATTAAAGTAAAAGATTGTCCACAGATTACACAGATTGTCCACAGATTAATTTTATGGATGAAATTAAGAAAGAAATTAAATGACTTTTTGGTATATAGGTCAAAATTCAGGCTGTTTTTTAGATGTTTCCTCCGAGAGGTCAAAATTCAGGCTGTTTTTTTAATCGATATTTTGTTTATTTGGTTTTATATTGTATTATTGCAGCACATATTAAACAGAGTTTGGCTCTGCTGGAGAGCAACCAAACAAGGGATAAATATGTAAGCGACAAATAATTCAAAATTAAGGGGTGGTTTTTTCCACCTCTTTTTTTGAATTATTTAGAGCTTTTTATGCCTTAATAAACTCATCTATAAATCGCTTGCGGTTTTCTTTTGAGAGTCCATTGTGATTTCGTAGTTTATTCTTCAATTCTGTAAATGAACCTTCTAATGTATTATTGGTATTAGGTATAAGCAAATTCGGATTATCATACCAAACGAATAGATATGGTAAATTTCTTTTGATGCTCAAATATGCACTACGAAGTTTTTTATGAACATAATGACTTTTACCACTTACAGGGTCTAATGATCTTTCTTTAAGAAATACTTCCCATTTGTTATGCCAGGAATTAAATGCTGCAATAAAGCTCTCTTTATCAGTTCTAGTTAGTAATTTAGAAATCACTTTTAATTCCTTGCCTGCTTCTAATTTTGGATTATTGGTTATGTACCGCCGAACAATAGCTACTTGATGGAATTGGCACATTTGTATGTTGTATTTGCAAAATTGTTGGAACATTCCTTTCAATCCATCACAAACAATGCCTGCTACAAAGTAGCCTTTTTCTTCCAAATAGTCAACTCCTTCTTTATAATCTGATAAGCGTTCTTGCTTAACAAACTTTCGCCAAAGAACAATACCTGTATGAGCATTCATTAGTACTAATAGACCCCAATTTCTACCCCAATAGGTGGTATCCATCAACAACACAACATTAGAAGGCATATAATTAATAACAGTTGGTACATAAACGTTTTTAAGCTTCCGTTTTATAGTACTTTCACTAACACCATAGCTATTGGCTATTTCTTTATAAGTTTGTTTGCCTCTCACATACAAATTCCAAAGTGTAATCGATTTTAGGCGTTCACCACCTGTGAATTGTTTCCCACAAGCATGACATTTATATTGTTGAATGCCTTTTAATATGCCATTTTTTTTTACAATCGGAGAACTACAATAAAAGCATTTTTTTTATTCATAACCTTTGATTTGTTGCAAAGGTAATGGTAAAAGAAATTCCAGAGGTTTTGAGCCTGAATTTTGACCTATAAGCCGACTTTTTTCTTTTTGTCAGCGTACCACTCTGTAGTAGCCAAATTGGTATACGTTTCAAGGGTAGGAGAGCAACCTGGTAATGGAGGTGAAGATTCTACAAGGCAAAGCGGTCCGATAGATATTCTGTCAGTTAATACTCCGGGTTCACCAATTTCTTACTGATCAACTCAAGATATGACTGCCGGAATTAGATATAAGCTAGCTATAGAATAAAAATAATGAAGATTTGAGTGAAATAAAAATAATCATCTTTAATCCTGTTACTAAATTAAATTACTACAGACTATAAAAAAATCATGGACATATATCCCGGTTTAACGGAATGTATATCCATGATCTCTTCTTTAACGATATGATGTATCTATAGCCTTACATCATCTATCTTATTACTACTTCTCAACTCTTATTCAGCTATTTTTACCGAAACGCTGTTTCCTTTTTTCCATTTGCTTTCGTATGTGCCTTTGTCAGTTACCACAGATACCTTGTATTTGCGGCTTGCAGGCTTTAATTTGCCATCGGTGGGAGTAATGGTCACATTAACGGTTGAGCCTTTCAGAAGAGCTGTAAACGCATAATTCCTGTATTCCCCGTTTTGGTAATCAAAACCTTCTCCTGCATCTTCATAGAGCGTCCCGGTAGCTTTACCGTTTTGATCCAACGATACAAGCAAAGTCAGTGAGTCAAGGCTGTATTGGGTAGTATTCTGAATGATGTTGCCCATAGGAATGATAGCTCCACCTTTGATTTTGACATCAGCCTGGTACTTATCGGTCGTGCTGTTCTCACCGGCAATGGAAATGATTCTCCAGCTTCCTTTCGGTTGAACTGGTTTCACAGCCCATTTAGGAATAACAAGCAGGTCATTTCCAACCAGGAAAGTTTGTTCTTCTGTTCTTAACATAGCATCCTGAGGATCTGCAAAGAATACAGGTCGCATGACCGGCATACCGGTTGTTGAAGCTTCATGAAACAAGGTATAGTAGTAAGGCAGTAACCGGTAGCGCCGGTTGATGGCGGTGCGGGATACATTTTCTATCTCCTCTCCAAATGCCCAGGGTTCTTTATTATTTGTTCCCTGACAGGCATGCCCCCTTACAAACGGGAAAAATACACCCATTGAAATCCATTGTCCGAATAAATCAGGAGTGGTGTTTCTTGTAAAGCCACCTATATCCGGGCCGCTGAAAGCCTGTCCTGAAAGACCCAGATTCAGCGACATTGGAATGGATAATTTCATATCTTTCACTGTTCCGGAGTTATCACCCGTCCAGGTGGCTCCATAGCGGTTGCTTCCTAAAAAGCCGGCACGTGACAACACAAAAGGTCTTTTATCAGGGTTTGCACTAAGAATCCCTTCGCGGGTAGCTTTGACCATCAACATACCGTACACATTGTGGTACTGCAGGTGACTTCCGGCCGGTAATCCTCCACCTCCACGATGCCAGTTGTTTTCTGGCATGGTTCCATCGGGTCCACCAAATACGGCAGGTTCGTTCATGTCATTCCAGACTCCATCAATGCCGGTTGCAATAAATTTTTTATACAGGCCACTCCACCAGGTTCTTGTCTCAGGTCGGGTGAAATCAGGAAATGCACATTCCCCGGGCCATACTTTCCCGTTAAATTCTTTATGTTTTGAGTTTTGTACCCAATTATCACCTTTGCTACCCGAATCGTAAACAGAATATCCTTTTTCAGCTTTTACGCCCGGGTCGATCATCCAGATGGAATGATAGCCTTTTTGATGCAAATAATCATTTAATCCTTTCGGATCGGGTATTTTTTCCTTGTCGAAAGTAAAGATCCTGAAACTATCCATATAATCGATGTCCATCCAGATAACATCACAAGGTATCTTTTTCAACCTGAAAGTGTCGGCTACATTTTTGATACGGGTATCGGGAATATACGACCACCGGCATTGCTGGTAACCCAGCGCCCATAGAGGAGGCATTTCCATATTCCCAATCAGGTTGCCTAATTCTTTGACTACTTCCTGTGGTGAATTCCGTTTAATGACAACCACCCGAAATGCAGGACCTTCCGAAATAAACCGGATGCTGTCGGTCAGTTCGATTTGTTGCTTCCAGGTATTATCGGCAATGACCCCAAAGGCAGTACCATCTTTGTTCACACCCATTACCCAGGGATGACTTTGATAAAGGCGTTTCCCGTTGTCTTTCCGGTATTCCACATTGTCAGTGTTCCAAAGAGTTGTCTTGTTGCGGTTCCGTAACAAAGTGCCGGTATTTTCACCCGTACCATATAAACTGGTACCGGGTACTATGGGCATAGCAGCTATTGATTTACCACCCTTAGAATAAAAATGAACTTTTATTGTACAGTCTTTAGGAATGTCACCTGTCACTTTTGGTTCAGTGACAAAGGCCAGTGAGATCTGTTTTGTCTGAAAGTTGTAATTGGAAGGATAAAAAACAAACACATCAGTGCCTATTTGTTTATCGTTTTGGGCAGTTGCATAGTTTGAAAACAAACTCATAATTGTCAGGAGATAAATTGTCGATACTTTCTTTTTCACTGTCATAATTTTTGTAACATGGTGAATGGCTAGTAATAATATTTATTTTAATAGTATAAGGCAAAGATACTGAATTTTGAATTAACAGGCTTAAATTTTAGAGGAAATTAAGGCCAGTAACTGTTCATTTATTCAGAAATAAGTACCCAAATTAGGCCGTATACCCAGATTCCCCTCAAAAAAATTAAGTGATGGAGCACAATGTACAGAAAAAGAGACTTTATCAACATGGTTGAAGCAGTCTCTTTTTTTCTGTTTAATATGTGTTCTAAGGTTATGTCCTTTAAATAAATATTATTCATATGATCAATTAAAATAATGACCACGTTACTAAAAGTATAAAAATGAAGCTTGTCATTAATTTTATGATCAGTTTTTATTATTCCGGTAATCCAATATTTATATGTGTTCCTTTCATCCAACTGCTTTCAAGAGTTCCTTTATCAGTCACAATACAAACTTTGTATTTTCTGTTTATAGGTTTCAGTTTTCCATCTTTAGGGGTAATTTCCACGCTGAACGTTGAACCATTTTTCCGGGCAGTAAACGAGTAGTTTCGGTATTCTCCTTTCAGATATTTAAACCCTTCTCCTGCATCTTCATAAAGTGTTCCTGACGCCAGGCCGTTACGGTCTAATGACACGAGCAATGTCAAAGAATCCAGGCTGTATTGGGTCGTATTTTGAATAATGTTTCCCATAGGAATGATAGCTCCTCCTTTTATTTTAACGGTCGCCTGGTACTTGTCGGTTACGCTGTTCTCGCCGGCAATGGATACTGTCCTCCAGATACCTTTAGGGAGCTTTGGATTGACGGCCCATTTGGGGATAATCAAGACATCATTTCCAACTAAAAAAGCCTGTTGCTCTTTTCGTAAGGTGGTATCTTTCGGGTCGTCAAAAAAAACAGGACGCATGACCGGCATTCCGTTTTTAGAAGATTCGTGAAATAAGGTATAGAAATAGGGCAGTAAGCGGTACCTGCGGTTTAAAGCAATACGGGAGACGTTTTCAATTTCGCTTCCAAATGCCCAGGGTTCCTTGTTGTTAGAATCATTACTGGCATGTCCCCGCATAAACGGGAAAAAAGCACCCATCGCTACCCATTGTCCAAATAGATCAGGGGTAGTCATTCCGGTAAATCCACCCAAATCCGGACCGTTAAATGCCTGCCCGGATAACCCGAGATTCAATGACATGGGGATGGATAATTTCATGTTATCCACGGTACCACAATTATCTCCAGTCCAGGTAGCGGCATAGCGGTTGCTTCCTAAAAAGCCGGATCGTGACAATACAAACGGCCGTTTTTCCGGGTTGACATTCATGATCCCTTCACGTGAAGCTTTTACCATCAGCATTCCGTACACATTATGATAACGTAAATGTGGTCCTTCCGGGAGATCCCCTCCACCTCGGTGCAGGTTGTCTTCAGGCATGGTTCCATCAGGTCCGTCAAAAACCGAAGGCTCGTTCATATCATTCCATACACCATCAACACCTGTATTCATAAAGTTTTTATACAATCCGCTCCACCAGGTTCTCGTTTCAGGGATAGTAAAATCAGGAAAGACACATGTTCCGGGCCATACTTTTCCGTTATAGACTTTCCTGTCTGAACTCTGCACCCAATGATCACCCTTCGTTCCGGATTCGTACACAAAGTAATCTTTTTCTACCTTCACTCCGGGGTCTATCATCCAGATGGAATGAAACCCTTTTTGATGTAAATAATCGTTCACTCCTTTTGGATCCGGAATCTTAATTTTATCAAAGGTAAAAACCTTAAAGCGTTCCATATAATCAATATCCATCCAGATGACGTCACAGGGTATATTTTTGATTCTGAAAGTATCTGCCAGATTTTTAATACGCGTATCGGGCACGTAGGAGTACCGGCATTGCTGGTACCCAAGTGACCACAGCGGTGGCATTTCCATTTTACCAATCAGATTCGCCAGTTCTTTGACAACTTCCTGAGGCGTATT
>Ga0302208_10000597_pt1 | contig 16519 bp, 15 predicted proteins | sample II_Fen_E2_3_FD_194577 | JGI IMG/M metagenome (GOLD analysis project Ga0302208, IMG submission 194577) | Peat permafrost microbial communities from Stordalen Mire near Abisko, Sweden - II_Fen_E2_3 | ecosystem: Environmental > Terrestrial > Soil > Wetlands > Permafrost | place: Sweden: Abisko...
GTACTTTTTCTATTTTAAAGAATTGATTTGTAAAAATCAAAACTATGGAAAACAAGAGTGCAACGGTAATTAACTTAACCGCCCAGATGTATTGTTTATTCCCTTTTTCAGTAATCTTTTTGTTTATTTTATACGATTGCAAGTTGGTTTCAATTTCACTTAGCAGTATCTCCTTATACGTTTTCGTCAATAACTCCTGATACTTTTCTACATTGTAGGACTGTTCGAGTGGTTTCGTCTTAAAGAGGTTTAGCAGTAAAAGTATTGCCCAAATAAAAAGTGCTATCGGGATAACTGAAATATATCGGATTAAAAGAAAAGCACCAAGACTGCTCAGGAAAAAGGGTATGAACAAAGCTGTAATACCAATAATTGTTCCTGCAAACGAATGTTGTTGTCGATAGGATATAACTTGTTTGTCAAGTATGTCTTTTGAGTTATTTGCAAAAAACTCCAAATACTTTAAGTCTTCCATTCTGTATTTTTGAAATGTTTGATGAACCTTTTTCCATTGCGACTTTATTGGCCTAAGTGTCGAGATTCACTTCGATGAATTGCTATTGCTTACTTGCGGCCTTTTAATAGTAGAGTGTTATCATTTTGCCTGATTTGATCTTTCAATGTTTAAATTCAGTCAGTAATGTTTCACTTTTGTTCCGGGTTTTCCATGAATATATATTCATTAAAAAGCGGAGTTCAGTGTGTAGATTCTAATGAGCCGGCAATCAATAGAAAGTCTACTCTCTTTTTTTAGTCGGAATAATAAACAACGGAATAGTTGTTTTTCTCAACACTTCCTGGGTTACGCTTCCCAGAATGATGTTTTCCAACCATTTCTGGCTATGTGAACCCATGACAATACAATCAGCATGTGTTTCTTTGGCTGCCATTAAAATCATTTGAGCCGAATCTCCTTCTTTCAAGAGGGTTTGAATAGTTGCATCTCCTAGATGATGTTTCGATTTATCCAAAAATATACCTGCACTTTTAGTTGCACTTTCGTATACATCAATGACATTAGCTTCATCAATCTGCCAAACACCCATATTTGGATAAACAGAAGAATACATGGCCAAATCGATTACAACATGTAATAATACAACTTCAGCATTCATTGCCTTAGCCATGGCATAACCATCTTCAGCCACCTTTTTGGCAGTTGGATTATAATCCAATGCAATTAATACTTTCTTTACCTTATTTGTTTTCATGATTTTTATTTTTTAATTGTTTAATTTCCAGATACTAAATATGAACTGAATTCTCTGATAAAAGAAAATTCAATTCATACTAACTCATTTCGGAAATATAAAATATTATTTCCGGTATATTCTATCATTAGATTAATGTTAATAACCATCTAACTATAATACTGCCTATATTACTTCACCCAGATGTTTGTAATTAGAGTTAATGATTTTAATTACTTCATTTGCTCTACCGCTTAACATCATTTTCCCCATGTAAAAAGCAAAGCCTTTCATTTGATCAAACTCCAGTTTAGGAGGCATAGCAAGGGCATTCGGATCAGTTTGAATTGTAATTAATGCCGGACCATCTTGTAAAAACACCTTTTCTAAGGTTGATTTCACATCGGAGGGATCAGAGATCGTAATTCCAAACATTCCCATTGCTTGCGCCAGTTTTTCGAAATCAGGATTCAACATATCCGTTTCTACATCAGGGATTCCGGCTACTTCCATCTCCAGTTTCACCATTCCCAATGACCGATTATTAAAAAGGACTATCTTCACGGGGAGATTATATTGTACAATAGTCATTAAATCACCCATCATCATGGATATACCCCCATCACCACAAAAAGCAATCACTTGTTTGTCCGGACAGGCCAATGCAGCTCCAATAGCCTGGGGCATAGCATTAGCCATAGAACCGTGATTGAATGAGCCCAACATTTTCCGTTCGCCGGTTCCTTCAATATAACGAGCAGCCCAGACACAACACATTCCTGTATCAACTGTAAATATGGCATCCTTGTCAGCCAATTCATTTATTACCGAGGCAACATATTCCGGATGAATAGAGTTTGGCTTCCCTGGATCATTTACGTAAAACAATAAATTCTTTTTTACTTCTTTGTAAAAATCTAATTGTCTCATGAGAAAAGTACGATCTCCTTTTACTTCTATCATTGGTAGAAGTACTTGCAGTGTATCTTTCACATCACCACAAAGCCCAAGATCAAGTTTTGCTCTACGCCCAAGGTTTTCAGGTTTTATGTCAATTTGTATAATTTTATTGTGAACAGGCATGAAAGGTGTATATGGAAAGTCAGTTCCAAGCAGTACCAACAATTCACATTCATGCATACTTTGATAAGCCGAGGGAATCCCTAATAATCCCGTAAGACCCACTTCATAGGGATTATCATACTGTATCTCCATTTTTGCTTTATAAGAATAAGCAATCGGTGATTTTAATTTTTCAGCAAGCTGAATAATTTCATCATGCGCTCCGGCTGCACCCAACCCACAATAAATAGTGACTTTCTGGTATGAGTTTAGTAGTTTGGCAAGTTGTGTAAGTTCAACTTCGGAAGGTCTTACAATAGGTTTCATACGGAATAGCGTGGTAGTGGTTTCTGCTGCTACTGCGGGAAGATTGGTAATATCACCCGGTAATCCAAGGACAGCTACCCCATTCTTACTCACAGCCTGTTGAAGGGCAGCTTGTAACATGCGTGGAAATTGTGTAGGTGTTGTAGCCATTTGGTTATAGCAACTACAATCGTCAAAAAGCTTAAATATATTTGTTTCCTGGAAATAATTGGTACCAAATTCTTTTGTTGGGATAGTAGAGGCTAACGCCAGTACCGGAGCCGATGAACGATTTGCATCGTACAAGCCATTGATAAGATGAACGTGACCCGGTCCACTACTGCCTGCACAACATGCCAAACCATTTAACTGAGCTTCTGCACCAGCGGCAAATGCAGCAGTCTCTTCGTTACGTACATGAATCCATTTTATTTTACCATTACGATGAACTGCTTCATTTACATGATTAAGACTATCCCCTGTTACAGCATAAATTCGTTTGATGCCTGCTTCGACTAATGTTTCCACCAGTTGATCCGATACATTTTTACTCATACTAAAAGTGTTAGTTTTACTTCACTTTCCCAAATTGGTTCCAGGGAATTTGGATATTCCAACAAAGCTCTTTTTAAAAATCATTACTTCATCTTTCCAAATTCCAAGTACATATTGGAAGAGAAACTGATATATTTTTACATCTGAATGAATTACTTAAACTAATTCTATTCAGTTTTATTCGATTAAAGAAACAGGAATACTCTGTTTTATCGCTTCAATTATTTTCAGGCAAAACGCTGGAAGATCTGCTGGACATCTACTTGTAATCAGGTTATTGTCAACAACTACTTCCTTATCTTGCCAATCAGCCCCCGCATTTATCAAATCAGTTTTAATGGATTTATAAGAAGTCAATTGTTTTCCTTTTAATAATCCTGTTTCAATCAAGATAGAAGCTGCATGGCAAATAGCGGCTACAGGTTTCCCTTGTTCAAAGAATTCACTTGCAAATTTAACAGCCTGTATATTCGTTCGTAGTGAATCAGTATTCATAACTCCACCAGGCAATACCAACATATCATAATTGGCAGAAAGTGCATGATCCATCGTTACGTCCACCTTAAATCTATTACCCCATCTTCTGTTTTTCCAGCCTTTTATCTTTCCTTTGTTTATGGAAACGACATCAACTAAAAATCCTGCTTTTCTAAGTGCTTTTATAGGCTTCTTAAATTCCGATTGTTCAAAACCATCGGTAGCCATTACAGCTACCCTCTTTTTTATTAATAACTTATCCATATGGTACAAAATTTAAATTCTTTTTATTTACATTGAGCCTTTTCGGTTTACTGATGGGCAAATTTAATCAGTTCAAAATTAAACTTCTTAGTTTCTTCCAGAAACAAGCTATGACCACTATTTTCAAAGGCAACAAGTTGTGAATTCTCAATTCCCTTGTGCATTTGTTCTGCCAGGTCGAACGAACAGATTTTATCTTTCTTACCATGTAAAATCAATGTAGGAATATTGATTTTTGTTAGATCCTCACGAAGGTCTGTATCACGCAATGCATATAAGCACTGACCCGTGGCATGAGCGGTGGCGACAAGACCTATCCCGTTCAACCATTTACCGATCCCCTCATTTAAAGTAGTTTCAGTAGCAGAGAATATCTTGGCGAAATTGGATAAAAGCTTTGGCCTATCACTAAAGTTTAAGGCGATCAATTCATCCACTGCACTTGGAGTCATATTATAGGGGAAATCTTCCCGTTGTGTCCAACTAGGGGCTGCTGCACCTGCTAAAACCAACTTGGAGACATGTGCCGAATCGTAGGTTGAAACATAGCGAATTGCGATTGCGCCACCCATAGAAAAACCTCCTAACACGGCATCTTTAATATCCAGTTTATCCAATACACTTTTAATATCACGGGCGTGTACGTCGTAATTATAGGCTCCGTAGGGTTTGTCCGATCTGCCAAATCCTCTGAGGGTAATACCAATAACCCTGAAATCATGATTCATTAAATCAGTATATTGGTATTCGTACATTTCATCGCTTAAAGGCCATCCTGGCAGTAACACAATTGGTCTTCCCTGACCGGCATCAGTAACGTGCAAATGTACGTAACGTTCTACTTCAATGTATTCAGCCCTGGCTGGACCAAACAGTTTCTTTTCAACTAATTTTTCCATAGTTTTAAAATTAAATTGTTTATTTTAGTATCGATTTATTTGCAAGGAAATAAAGTCAATCAGCCATTGCAGCAACATCAAAATAGAAATATGTATTGGGTGTGTTGACTTTTACATTAGTGTTTTATTCATCATTATTCATACCATCAGATTCAACTTCAATATAAAATCTGAAAATAAAGACACAAACTTCAATCAGTCCATAACTTTCTGTTTATATTTACGTTAACAGATTTCAGATTTAGATTTTCCAGAAGATTCAATAGTAAACAATTAAGTATTACAAATCCGGCTTTTTGATCTTATTTATAGGTTTCGGAATTTCTGCTATTTCAGCATTTTCTACAGTTTCTGCATTTTCTGCATTTTTAACCTCACTATCAAAAGTATAAAAATCTTCACCCAGAGGATACTTTGAGTTACCTTGAAAATTATTCTTTACATCAGTAAATACCTGCTTAATAATCTGATATCCTTTTCCAATTGTTTTTTTCATGATACTGTATATATTAGGGAATTAATTTATTTCATTAATTCATTTTATTTTATGTTGGCTTTTAAAAACATGTGATTATTTAATTGATGAATAGATTTTAGTCTAAATTTCAATGAGGCCGGTTTATAGTTTGAAGAATAAGTTAGATTATTAGTTTTGGTCAATTTAGAAGGATCATTTCAAACCAATGGATTTAACTTATAGAGTGATTTAAATGGATCTAAACGACAATAACATATTCAGCTTATTTCGTAATTCTCTTAAACCTGAATGATTGGCAGTCTGATTAATTATTAGATGTTCTTTGTATACCATATTAAGAAACATTTTAAGATGCTGATTGAAATCCCCAGGATTTTCAAGATTGCTTAAATGGCCGGCATGATCGAGAACCTGAAGGAATGAGTCCTTTATATTTTTATGCATCACCTCTGCTACTGCTGGAGGAGTAATGAGATCTTCCTTTCCTACCAGGATAAGGACAGGGACATTTATTTTAGGAAGTTTGCTAAAGGTTTCCTGCCTGGCGGATAACGCAAGCAAGGTACTACATAATGACAGCTCAGAGGTATTCAGGATCATCTTTTTGACAGCATTTATTTCAACAATTTCTGACGTTAATGAATCTTTTGTAAAAAGATTCATTATACTTTCAACGGCATAAGTAGCTACCCCATTTGTAATGATATTTTCAATACTCTTCAGGCGTTTCTCTTGTGCTTCAGGTGAGTCAGCCATACAGCTCGTATCGCATAAAACCAAAGCTTCAAAGCGTTCCGGATAATGTTCGTAAGCATTTAAAGCGATATAGCCCCCCATTGACAATCCACAAATGGAGGCCTTGGCAATTTTGAGAACATCCATAAAGCGAATCAAATCGTCCACAAAAAGATCTATTGAGAAGGGATCATTTCCGGTATCTGATGAACCATGGCCCCGAATGTCATAGGTTATCACTCGAAATTGATCCTTAAGCACTTCTACCTGGCTATTCCACATAGACATATCGAGTGGAAAACCATGAATAAAAATGATTACCGGTGCTTCGTCAGGTCCCAGATCGGTGTAATTAACCTGCATATCATTCACCATCAAATTGATATTACTTCCAGAGTAGCGCATAGGAATGTATTTTAAAATTTATACTAGATTTCGAACAGTATAGATATTCATTCTTACAGTTAGACTTATCTTCTTTAAGAAATTAGGATTCTTTATTTATATCAACTATTTCAGATAAAAAAAATGACTGTATTATTTCCAAAGTGCAATGGAAAAGATGTTTTAGATGTGAATATATGATGATATCCAAACCCTTTGGGTGTAACATTACTTTTCCATTGCCTAGTTGGTTTTTTGGACTCTGTTTCGTTACCTCAAAAAGAGGATAGTCCTAACTTGATTCTTTGTTGGTTAAATGAATAGTTGTTCTGGATTTGTCAAATTCATCCTGGTACAATTTATTAAACCAGTTGGCAATTTTTAGGATCTTTATAATGACTTCGACTGCTCCAGACTGAAAATTCGGTATCACTAAAATTCAGCATATATGAAATGATAAAAAAGCAAGAAGTAGGTTGAATTAATTCAACTGCACTTCTTAATCATCATGATCATCTCCCCCTAAACTATAGTAGTTATTCTCCTCATCTTCACTGCCTATTTCTTCCTGACTATCATCCAGTTCCGAACCAGGAACATCAAGATTGCCTTCAGAATCCTCTTCTTTGAAGTCGGAAATTACTTCTGGATCTATTTCTGGCTCTTCTTTATTTTGTTCGTATAAGTCTTCACTTTCCGGATATGTTGGATATCCGGGTAAAACAGTTTTTTTATTCTCGCTATCCTTTTTGACAAGCGGATATTTATTATCGCTGAGCTTTTCCATTGCTTATTATTTTATAATATGTTTTTGTTCGTTGAATTATTTTGTCACTTCTTCCTCTGTGATAAAACTTCGGACATCATCAAAATACGGTGTTCTTTTAGTTTCCACACATTTAGCGGCATAGAGGTAGAGGGCAGCACTCCATGTTTGCCAGTCCTGTCCCATGACTTTTCCATCCTGTGCCTTGATCCATTCATTAAATCCATATTCACTTTTGTTTGATCTGGATATTTTTATAAAATGGGTCAATACAAGAAGTTTTTCATTTGCAAGGACGAATTTCTTGGCTGCTACCAGGGCGGCAATATAAAAGCCACAGACAAAAGGCCAGATACCTCCATTGTGATAATCTCCCGGATTGTTATATTCTGCATACCGTTCATTCCATTCAGGATCTTCAGGTTTTACAAAAGGAAAGAAATTTGGAGGCAAATCAATAACTAGATTTCCTTTTTCGCGCAAGGAAGCACACTCTCCCTCAATCCACGAAATCATCTCAACAGCCCTGTTCGGAGATGCTATACCGGATAGTATGGCCAGGCTGTTACCCAATAAATCAAACCGTTCACTACTTAATATTTTATAGGACCAAAAAGCATAATAGGGTTTATATTTTACGACCAGGCCTTCATGAACATGATTGTGTCCACCTCCGGCAGTGATGGTAAACTTACTCATATCTTTACGCATTAAGTCAGCCCGTTCATGCTGGCCTAATAACCGCAGATAACTGTATACAAGAGTGTTTACATATAATCCATACCCCAATACCCACTGTTCATCCCTCCAATCACTGGTGGGTTGTTGTGCCACCAGATACCGGTCGGATGGACTTTGGTATTCCATCCATGTCAGTGATTTTTCTACTGCATCTTCGAGGAAATCCGTTTCTCCTGTTTTTTTTCTGTAAATCCCAACCCCTAGCAGAAACAATGGAGTCGTATCGCTTGCTCCTCGATCTTCTTTGTCATGTACCAGGGAAGGAATATGACCATGTTCACTTTGATTTTTGGCTAATGTTTCCAATACTGTACGAATACTGCCCATCAATATTTTATTATCCGATACGGCTATTCCTAAGATGGAAAACATTAAATCACGTGTGTATGGTTCAGGATAACCCCAACCGGCAGTACGGGGAAGACCATTGAACGGTCCATGTGCATTATGAAGCAATACTTCGAGAGCTGCCTTTTTGGCATCTTCAATTTCTTGTAAATCTGCTATTTTCATGATAGATAATTTAGTTCTTTTTTTTCCCCTGGCTATAAGTTATCGCAGTTGCCTGCCTTGTTGCTTATATGTTTGTCTCAGGGTGTGACGTTCCTATTGATCCCTGTTTTTGATAACCTTGAATTTTTGAATATAATTAGGTTGCACCTTTGTCGGCTTTCATCTTTTTAGCGGTATTTAAGTAATGGGAAATAAATAGTGTACTATTATTTTAAATAAAACTTAATAGATTCCCAGCTTTTCATTTATGATCTGTACAAACTTTTTAGCTACCACACGGTAATCAAAATTTTCTACAACCCGTTCACGCCCGGCTTTACCCATTTTTTCGCGTAATGGTTCATCATTCATAAGTCTCTGCATATATTTGGCAATATCCGGTACGTCAGCCCGGTAATCCACCACACGTGGGACATCAAACACTACTTTATGATGTGGTTCAAATCCGGATTCACCACCCAGCATGACTTCATTGACTACAATTCGTTGAGCCACTTCAGCCAGAAATGCAGTTTCACCATCAACCATCGTATCCAACATGCCCATAGCTTTAATACTGAGAACCGGTTTTCCACATGCACCGGCTTCTACCTGCGGCATTCCGAAACCTTCCAGTCGTGATGGAGCTGCATAAATATCGCAGGCACCTATCAGATAGGGCATAAAGTTTCGTGAAATGGTATTGACTGCATATATAACCTTTTTATTTATGCCCAGGCTGGTAGCCAATTCATCATCCGATATATTTTGAATTTTTGTACGGTCTTGTGGCCATACCTTACAAACATATTTCCATTTAGGAACTTTTTTATCAATGATCGCAAGTGCCTTCATAACTTCCTGGCCACCTTTCGAAGCAGCATCACCACCGACGGTAAGAATCATTAATTCATCCGGGGAGATACCCAGTGCTTCACGTACGGCAAGGATTTTCGGATCATCTTTGGGAATTGGTTTAAATGTATCCGTGTCGCAACCTACCGGAAGAACTACAATTTTATCACCGCTTATGCCATCCCTGACATACATTTCCTTCACCCAATTGGAGGTCACCAATATCAGCGGTAGTGAATTTAAGATATCCTGATAATTTGCAATATACCCATCTGAAACCAACCATGGCACCGGTTGAATACCGTGTTCTAAGGGATCGGAGATTATGTGAGGAGTATATCCCCAGTAACCTACTCCTACTGCTACATCCGGTTTAAACCAACGATAATACCATTCCTTTTCCTGATTTGATTCAAAATGGACAGCATGTACATCAACGCCCAATTCCAACAACCCTTTATACAGTAAATCACCTTGTGTGGCTAATCCTCCCGGAGTTGGAGGATATTCATACATTACTAAAACTTTCATCTTTATTTTATTTTATTTTTAAATTAAATCAGATCAATGTCAAATAGTAGCTGGTTGCTCAGTTTTGGCTGGGAGACCTCAAGAAATCTGTACGTTTTTAATACAGCGTATTCTCAGCACCTCAATATCTGAGGTATTGAATAGTTGTTGTTAGTACTTAATGTGGGCTTTTAAATTGCCAAAATGCTTCTGCCAACGGAGTCGTTTCAGCTTCCCAACTATGTTTTTCATAACCGTAAGTTTCGGTAATGAGCTTATATTTTTTCGACCAGATATCTTCCGGTAATACTTCATAACTATCCGCAGTTTTAATTGCCCGTGGAAAATAGGTTTTATTGCCATCTTCATAAGCAAATGTCCAAAGATCAGTTGCAACGATATCCCCTTTTTTCCAGAGCAATACCACCGCTTTATTCACTTCTTCATGGCGAATATGCCGGGTATATTCACCCTTGGAACTATGGGTAAGGATAAGGTCAAAATGGGTTTCAGGAAGTAATTTCAGGATATATTCTTCCACCATTTTTTCGTCTAGGGGCTCCTGGGTTGGACCATCATCCAGGTCTCCCATGATACCTTGTGCATTCAACAATTTCAATGTTTTATAAAACTTGACTGATCGGTCTGGATCACTGGAACGGCACAGACAAAGTATAAACCAGTTATTCGAAGGATGACTTAATATCGTCCCCCCTGCCCATAATATTTCATCATCAGGATGTGCCACAATCACTAGGATTGATTTTGACTCTATACTTTTCATCATCTTATATATTTTTCTATTGTTAATCGTGCCATCAGGTAACTTACCGTTGACTCTGCACCCTGATTCAGATTCACATGTGTCTCTTCCAATCCATCATAACAGCCACCGGTGCACGGATTATATACAATCTGGTTCAACCTGTTTTTTCCCAGGAACCAATTAAATCCAATAGTCATCTTTTGACGGTAATCTTCTGTCTTCAACGCATCGTAGAATGTACTTAAGGTCATGACGGTGTAAGCAACATCGATCGGTTGCTCCCCATAGAGTCCGGCTTTCTGTCCCTTTTGTAACCAGGTTTTATTGCAAATGACGGTTATCCCGTTTTCATTAAACGTTTGCTCCAACAGGAAATTTAAGGAAGTCTTTGCAATATCCAGGTACAGCGATTCTTTGGTGATTAACCAGGCGAACAACATGGCTTCCGGTAAAATGCTATTGGCATAAGTCATGCAATTTTCAAACCATTCCCACTTATCCGTGGCATTTTCCTTATACAATACTGCCAGGCAATTCGCAAATGTTTTAATTAGCTCCTCGTTCTCTGGATTTCGGATCACTTCCTGGCGATAATAAAGTCCTTTAATGGCGAATGCCATAGCCCGTGGCGATCTTATTTTTCCAATATGGGATAACGACTTTTCAAAGATCGTCTTGGCCTCTATTATGATTTCTTCCGGTATGGCACCTTTTAAAGTCAGTAAATACCCCAGTGCCCATAAAGCTCTACCATTCGAATCATCCAGGCTGACCTCCTGGTTTTGATCGGTAAATTTCTTTTCAGGATCGACGTAATTTAAGAAGTCACCCCCGGGTTGTTGGCAATATTGAATAAATGTCAGATACTTGCGTATCTCGCTAATTCTTTCTTTAGAGGCATCATGTTTAAAGCACATACAGGTAGTTACCAGAGCCCTGGCATTATCATCCAGGGTATAACCCGATGAGATATCCGGTTGATTCACTTTCGAAAACTGGATCATCCCAATATCAGTAGTCATTGCTTTCAGGTGATTCAGGTTGATTTCCGGAAGATTGAATTGAATTTTTATTTTATCTCCGGTAATCTTATTGAACAACATGGCATGTGCAACCGCTGAATTTTCCCAGGCTGTTGACACGATCTTTTGCAGAGTATTTACAATGAGAGATTTACGCAAGGGATCATTTTCGAGTAACAGGATCACGTCCTTAGCCAATTGTTTTGAATCATTAAAATCGAAAATCATGCCGGTTTCTTTCGTCAATAATTCAACGGCATGAGGTATCGGGGTTGATATAATCGGACAACCACAGCTCATTGCATATACAAAGGTTCCGCTGACAGCCTGGTTTGGATCATTGGAAGTAAACAGGTAAATATCGGTCAACTGCAGGTACTCCAACAACTCAGGCAAGGAAAGGTATTTGTTGATAAAGATCACATGATCCTGAAGTCCCAGCTCTTTCACGAGCTGTATCAGGCCGGTCCTGTATACTTCTCCATCCTGTCTGACTACTTCGGGATGAGTTTTTCCTATGATCAAAAAGAGTGCTTCCGGACAATGTTTAACTATGTCTGGCAATGCATTGATAGTTGTTTCCAGGCTTTTGCCCGAACTTAACAACCCGAAAGTGGTCAACACTTTACGGCCTGTCAGGTTGTGTTTCTTCTTAAGGAATTGTTCGCTCAAATGAGGTACTAAATGAGTCCCATGAGGGATTACAGAGATTTTCAGTTTCGAAACACCATAATCTTGCAATAAGATGTTTTCTGAAGTATGGGTCATGACAATTACCGACTTACAGGCAGAAATAATGTTCCTTACTTCTAATCTTAAATGTTCATCCGGTTTTGGCAATACGGTATGAAAAACAAGAATGATCGGTTTGGATAATTCATATAAGAATTGAAGGAAAGCTGTTTCCTCTTCTTTGTATAAGCCAAACTCATGTTGTATCAGTACCAGTTGAATATGTATATTTTCATTCACCGTCTGGGCTAAATTCATATACGATGTGATCTTGGATGTATCCAGCTTATATTTCACTTCCTCCGGATACTCATAGTCCTGATCCTTTGTTTCCAGGGCACAGACCTTGACAGATATCGAGTTACTGAATTTATTATTCAGAGCCTTGATCAGGTCCTGCGAGTAGGTGGCAATGCCACATTCCCTTGGAGGATATGAAGTTATGACAAGTATCTCCGGGAGATCAATGGTGGGTTGGGAATTCAAATGTCTTCTATACCTTTTCTCATCACTATGTTGGATAATTAATGTATTAATATCAGATAACTCTTGAGCAGTTACATCATTATCTTTAGCCAGGGATTTTATATTCGTTTTCATTACTTGGTTGTTTTTTGGTTATTTTTCTTTTCCAGCTTTCATTACAGGATGTAAAACAGCTACTTTTATTCACTTTAAATCAGTCTTTATTGGAATACCTGAATTTTTGGATTATGACGCTGGTTTCTTTTTAAAAAAGGGTTTTAGTTTAATAACTGATGGCATGGTATCTCCTAATAAAAATCCCCAGGGTTTTAAGGAATCTATGTGATCAAAAATCACTTTTACGATCGCTAACAGGGGTATTGAAAGAAACATGCCGGGTATTCCCCACAATTCATTCCCCACAAGTACAATAAATATTGAAAAAAGTGCATTGATCTTCACCCGGGATGCTACAATTTTTGGTACAATATAATCATTATCAATAAATTGAATAAATATATGCACTCCAAACACATATACTGCAAACCAGGCAGAAGTTTTGGTGACCAAAGCCACCATCATAAATAATCCCACTGCAATAATTCCACCTAAGTAAGGTATGACATTGAGTACGGCACCCAGCACTCCCAGTAAAATCGCATATTGAATTCCAAGTAAAAAGAGTCCAGCTGCATTCAGTGCCCCCACTATTATTGCTTCTATTATCAACCCTGAAAGATAATGTTGAATCACAGATTTCGTTTCTATTACAATTTCATTCACCCGGTCTTGATGAACTTTCTTGAACAGCCGGTGGACAAACTCGATTAAAAGCGGTTGATAATACAGAATTACAAAAATATAAACCGGTACTATAAACACGGTAGCCAGTCCGCTTCCCACAGTTACAATGGTCTGGCCGATTAAAGTTCCATTGATATTTATCAGCTCATGCTGTGTTTTTGTAATCCAGGCATGTATCAGGGACGGCCTCACGTTGATATAATGGGATATCGAACTGATGGTTTGATTCAGTATGACTGTAAATTTATCCACAAACAATGGCCAGGAGTCGCTAAAACTCACAGCCTGGGTATAAATAAGAGCAAAAAACGCTAATATTACAATCACAGTGAGAAGTAGTGTGATAAGAATCGCAATTATCCTGTTTATTCTTAACCGAACTAAGAAACAGACTATCGGGCTAAGTAAGATTGCTACGATAAATGCAAAAACAAGTGGTACAATAATGCCCTGCGCAATATATAAAATTGTCAACAGGGCAGATATACCAACAAAGAAAATGCCGGCCTTTACGTAAAAGGGTAATATGGAGTTATTTTCTGTCACCTGTTTGCTGTATTAATGTCATTCTTATGAAGAAACTTCTGGATCAAGATATTACCAACAGTTTTTAAAGTATCTGCATGTTGAGCAACCAGGTTTGTAACTCCAAACTGCAACAAAGAACCTGCTATCTTTCGGATCAGGCTATGGGAAGTTCCCACTGCAATCTTTTTGGATAGGTAACCGCTCACCAATCCGGTAATTGCACCCAATGCATTATCCATCAAATAAGGCGATTGAGTAATATCGTGCAGGGTGTTTTTAATTATATTCGCAGGCTTGAGACTCTCGAAAGTAATCATAAATTCTTCTTTCAATAGTTTCCCTTGAACATCTTGTTCAAATTTCAATGTTTGAATGGCTATTTTTAGCTCAGCTGCACAGGTTATCTTTTCCATGATATGTTTAGAATATGTAATTCGATTAAAGTCGAATTTCTTTATTTGTTGATCCGTTTAGAATACTTTTCTGATTCTCTAATGACTAAATTCTCAGATTCCTCACCTAATTAAGCAAGTGCCTGACCATATAATCATAAAAAATACGTTTAAGCCATTTCCTCATACCAAAATATAAAATAATAGTAACCAAAGCATAAAAGGCAGATACTATGAAAAACCCAAGAAATAACTCTCCAACCATATTGCCTATCCAAAAAGCCATTCCTAAATTAAAGAACAACAATACGGAACTCAAAACCAAGAAGACAACTGTACTCGGAAAAAATGAAGATATGCCGTTACTGGTTTTGTCAATTGCGTTTAGTTTTACTAACTCATAACTGGTTTTACCATAATCGGAAGCTTTTTCAAGCAGTGATTCAATTAAATTCGTATTTTCTTCCATAATGTAAGGGGTGTTATTGTATCGGCAAATTTCTACTTAAATGAACACTTCCAATATTGCCAGTGAAATGAAGATTGATAAAGGAAGTCTGCCCCGGAAATCCTAAGGCAGGACAATTTTTTTTAATAATTTCTTTCCGGGACAGACCCTATGCTTGTCTGAAATTGACTTTTTACTTTTTTGAAGTTTTTTGATCTTTTTCTACTTCTTCTACTTTTACTTTTACTTCTTCGACCAGGTCGGTTACTTCACTTTTGGTTTTTTCGAATTTTTCAGTGATGCTGTCTACAAAGTCACTGAATTTGTCTTTCAATGAATCAACTTCGCTTTCGCCTTTTCTGTAAATTGTTCTGCGTGTTACAGCTCCTTTTGCAGGTGCATATAAAACTCCGATCAATGCTCCGACAGCTGCTCCTGCAACTACCCCTAAAACTACTTTTCCTGTACTCATAATGTTATTGTTTTTTAAATATGTAAATCCTTATTTTAATATCACAAATGTAGGCTTATCGGGGGAGTTGCCAGTTACATAATTATTGAAATAAATTACACAATTCACACTTTTACTCATTAGATAACAATCTGTTTTCAGGAGTAAAATCGATGGTTGGTGACTCTAAACTTTCAGTATTTATAAAAATATAAAGTTATATACAATTGATTTACTTAACTTTAATTTTATTATTAAGGCTATGAAGAATACAAAATTTATAGTTCGTACAACCGGATCACCCTTCGAACAAGACAGCATTTCCAAATATTTTAAGCAAACAGTCTTTGAAAACAGAAAGAAAGAATCAATTAATTAAATACAAGTTCTTACATAATATTTTGGTTTGCTCCAGGTATTCCCGAAGAAATCAGAACCCCGTTTTTAAAAATTCTGATTCCGGATTTTGTTCTATCAAAATTTCTTTTTGATCCCCCGAGGGTAAATGGCACAAATCAAAGTTTTCGTTTTGTGTTGAATCCGGCTACCCGTCACCATTCATCGAAGGAACGGAGGGACGAATGATCTGATGGGAATGCAGGAACCGGCCATTTTTACCGGACTGAGTCTATGATCCTGTCTACACGATGACACAGATGTCCCATAGATGACCCATAGATGTCCCATAGATATCCCATAGATATCCCATATCATTAATAGGGTATGATATCTATATGATATCCTAGTGAAAACTATGTCTTATTCAGGTTCCATCACCGGTAGGATAGCGGCATCCTGGATATATCGGGACAACAGGGTCAATAACACCTGAAATTCAAGCATTGAAGATACAATGAGGCAGGCCACATCCCGGTCCATGCATAAGCTTTTCACAGATATGCAGCCATTCAGGCTTCACAGGACGATTTTTTCGAAGATTCAGGCACATCGGAGGGAAATGAGTCCCGGTGTTCAGGGAGGATACTTCAACTGGTTAAATGGCCGACGGGGTTATTTACCGGGAGACACAGGACTATTACAAATGGCTTGTTATGACCAATTATTGCAAGTAGTAGATAGGATATATAATTCCCGGAATCAATCAGGAATGGAGATGTTATTTTCGAGGGCTTTGTGTCTTTCTGATTGTAGGTTGGAAAGAATATATCGTGAAGCAGGTAAGATTACCACGGCAGC
>Ga0302208_10000608_pt1 | contig 16376 bp, 9 predicted proteins | sample II_Fen_E2_3_FD_194577 | JGI IMG/M metagenome (GOLD analysis project Ga0302208, IMG submission 194577) | Peat permafrost microbial communities from Stordalen Mire near Abisko, Sweden - II_Fen_E2_3 | ecosystem: Environmental > Terrestrial > Soil > Wetlands > Permafrost | place: Sweden: Abisko...
TTTATTTATTGCTCAGTGCACAATATGAAAGTTATGTGCTCCCTCTGGTAGTTATCTTTTCTATTCCTTTCGGTTTGGCCGGTAGCTTTATCTTTGCTCAGCTTATGGGATTGGAAAATAATATCTATCTACAGATAGCCCTGATCATGCTGATCGGATTGTTAGCTAAAAATGCTATTCTGATTACTGAGTTCGCCCTTCAAAGGCGGCATTCGGGCATGAGTATCACATGGTCGGCTGTATTGGGGGCAACTGCCCGTCTACGTCCGATTCTGATGACTTCATTGGCTATGATCGTTGGTTTGTTACCCATGATGTTTGCCAGCGGTGTTGGTGCTAACGGTAACAGAACCTTGGGAGGTGGTGCCATTGGTGGTATGTTGATAGGTGTTATTTGTCAGATATTTGTAGTGCCTGGCTTATTTGTTGTCTTCCAGTATTTGCAGGAGAAAATTAAGCCTATTGAAAAAACAGGAATGGATATAAGTGAAGTTATACCTGAACTTGAGCAGTATACTAAAATTGATAAAGATTAATCGGAATGAAAAAACAAATAATAGGAATAATGTGTGTAGCTGCTTTATTGAGCAGTTGCCACATTTATAAATCGTACAAAAGACCGGAGGTGTTAACTTCTGCGATGTATCGGGATACAGTATCTGTAAAAGATACCCTGGCTTCAGATACTATCAACATGGGAAATCTTCCATGGAATGAAGTATTCCGTGATCCAAAACTTCAGATCTTGATAGAACAGGGACTCGCGCATAATGTAAATTTGCAAACAGCCGTGCTTCGGGTAGAAGAAGCCAAAGCAAGTTTACTGGCAGCTAAGTTGGCTTTTGCTCCCTCGTTCGCACTTGCTCCACAGGGAACTATTGGTAGTTTTGATGGAGTGACGGCAAAAACCTATTCCCTTCCGGTAACGGCAAGCTGGGAAGTGGATGCGTTTGGTGGTTTACTAAATGCTAAACGTGGAGCCAATACTTCTCTTTTGCAAAACGAAGCGTATCGTCAGGCAGTGCAGACACAGGTGATTGCTAATATCGCCAATTGCTATTATACGTTGCTGATGCTGGACGATCAGCTGGATATCACAGAAAAAACAGCAAAGATATGGGGCGAAAATGTGCAAACCATGAAAGCTATGAAAAAAGGTGGCATGACTAATGAGGCAGGAGTCTCTCAAAGTGAGGCAACCTACTATCAGGTAAATGCCACTTTGCCTGATCTCCGCAGGCAGATCCGCGAAACGGAAAATACACTGTCATTACTGCTTGGACAAGGTCCGCAGTTGATTTCGCGCGGAACACTCGCCGACCAGCAAATGCCTGAAAAATTATCAGTGGGCATTCCTTTACAGATGCTTTCAAACCGTCCGGATGTAAAACAAGCCGAAATGGCTCTGGCAAGTGCGTATTACAGCACCAATCAAGCACGCTCGGCTTTTTATCCACACATTACCTTAAGTGGATCGGCCGGTTGGACTAATAGTGCGGGAGGTGTTATTGTTGATCCGGGTAAATTCTTGTTATCAATTGCTGGGTCGCTTACACAACCTTTGTTTGCCAAAGGTGCTAATACTGCCCGGTTAAAGATAGCCAAAGCGGAACAACAAGCATCTTTACTTGCTTTTCAACAAAGTATTCTGGCTGCGGGCAGTGAAGTGAGCAACGCCTTGTACCAATACCAATCGGCTGGTGAAAAATGCATTCAACGAAAACAACAGATAGTGTCTTTAAACAGCTCGGTGGATAAAACGCAGCAATTGATGAAGTTTGGATCGTCCACCTATCTGGAAGTCCTTACAGCTCAACAGTCGTTGCTGAGTGCCCGTTTATCAGACGTAGCGGATAGCTTCGAACGTATTCAGGCAGTCATTAATCTGTATCAGGCTCTGGGTGGCGGAAGATAAAAAATAACTTTAAACAATATAAAAATGAATACAATCAGCCCGTTGGCTTTTGTGAGTCCCGAAGCAAAAATAGGAGATGGTGTTACCATTCACCCTTTTGCATATATTGATAAGAATGTAGAAATAGGCGCTAATTGTACCATAATGCCTTATGCAAGCGTTTTAAGCGGTACACGCATGGGCAATGACAATACGGTATGCCAGGGCACTGTGCTTGGCGCTGCTCCGCAGGATTTCAACTATCATGGCGGAGATACCATCCTGGAGATAGGCAACAACAATATGTTTCGCGAGAACGTAGTGATAGGCCGTTCTTCAAGTCCCGAAGGGAAAACTGTGATTGGCAATGATAATTCGTTGATGGAAGGCGTTCACATCTGTCACGATGTGCGTGTCGGCGATCATTGCGTACTGGGTCTTAAATCAATTATCGCAGGCAACTGTATTATTGAGTCGCATGTAATATTCAGCTCCATGGTAAGCATGTTTCAGGACACCCATGCAGGTAGCTGGAGCATGGTAAGGGGTGGCTGCAGGTTCCGGAAAGATGTACCTCCGTTTATCGTTACCTCTACCAACCCGACCAGCTATTACGGAGTGAATGTGAAATTATTGAAATACAATGATTTCCCTGAAAAAATAATTCAACACATTGCGCATGCTTATGAATTAATATACCACGGTAATGTCAGCATCCTCGATGCTGCTATCCGGGTTGAAGAAGAAGTACCCATGAGCAAAGAAATACAGAGTATTATCGATTTTGTTCGCAATTCCAAGAAAGGAATTGTCTGATAACCCTTCATGGGTTGATAACGAATCAAAGCAAAGAGGATGTCCGCAAGGTCATCCTTTTTGTGTATTATCTCAATTCACAATCTACTATTTAAGATAATTCTTACTACATTTGTCTTGTATAATTTAGAATAATAGCTGAGAGCTGTTGAATTATGTTTTCAAATAACAACAAGTAAAATTTGATTCATTATGAAAAATAAAAAATATCTTTTATGGGTTTTAATGACTATGTCTTTATATGCCATAGCCCGGGATAGAAACTCCGAAAACACATCCCACGCCACCCAGGTTGCACAGTTTACCGGTCAGCAGGTCACAGGAGTGGCTGTAAGTAATCAAGGGCGTATATTTGTGAATTTCCCGAGATGGCGCACCGGAGTTAATAATTCGGTAGTTGAGGTACATGGTAAAGATGGAAATAAGCCGTATCCGAATAAAGAATGGAACTCATGGGAAATCGAAAAACCATTAAACAACAACAAATTTGTTGCTGTGCAATCGGTACAGATTTTCGACCATTTTTTATATGTCCTCGATACCCGCTGTCCAAAATTTCAAAAGGTACTGGATGCTCCGCGTGTTTTTGTGTTCGATTTGATTACCAATTCATTGGTTCACATATATGTATTGAGCAATGGCAGCTATCATGATGATTCCTACATAAATGATTTACAGATAGACAAAAAGTACGGCAAGATATACTTTACGGATTCAGGACATCCGGGACTTGTGGTGCTAGATACAAAAACCGGAAGTTCCAAACGGGTGCTGGATGCGCATTCATCCACAACTGCCGAAGTCAGTTTTCTGACATTTAAGGGTGTACAACGAAAAACCAGGGTTAACTCGGATGGCATTGCTTATGACGCGAAAAATGAAAGACTGTACTTTCATGCACTCAGCGGATACAGTCTATATTCTATTGATGTAAAAACGCTTATCAACAGCAATGAAGCAGAGATAGAGAAAGCTGTAAAATTAGAAGGCAAGACACCTGCACCCGATGGGATGATTCTCGATCAAAATGGAAATCTATATATGGCCGACCTCGAGAATAATAAAATCGTCTATCGTACATCCAATGGCCGCATCGTAACTTTGCTTGAAGGGGAACAAGTCAGATGGGCCGATTCGTTTAGCATTTACGCCGGTTACCTCTTTTATACAAATTCAAGGATTAACGAAGTGCAGGGCGATATTTCAGGAATGGTTTTCACATTAAATAAAATCAAACTGGCAAAATAAGTTGTTCAGGCAGCAATATGGTTGTTTATTCATCGGATAAACAGCATATCCAAAAATCAGAATTTTCAGACAAAACCTCATTCTTGTATTCTCAATATCTGCTCAAAACCAAAGAGGGTGATCCAACTGAATTGGATCACCCTCTTTGGTTTTTGTGACGTTTTTACGTGTGTTATTTCTTTCACCTTTCATGACCACTCTTATTGCTTTAGGGGGTTACCTTGTTCTTCTTTTCACCGGCATTTTTTCGTGTTTTTCATCCTGCTTTTGGTATGCCTTCGTAATACCTTTGGTATACCTCTGTTATGAGATAATATATATATAAAATATATATAAAATATAGATGATATATAGATAATATATACCTATATAGATATATATTATCTATATGTCACGTATGTATTGAGAATATATTACGTATCTTTTAAATAAACGCGAAGGTATAACGAAGGCATAACGAAGGCATAACGAAGGCATAACGAAGGCATAACGAAGGCAGGTCAAAGGCATGCCAAAGGTGTGGCGGAGATAGGGTAGTGATATTATTGCTATTGGAATCCTTAGCTCTGTGTTTCTTTGGCTGGCGTTGCTAAGAATGGGTTGATAGATAAAAAGTCTGAAGGGAAGCCAGGATATAGAGTGAATAATTAATAATAGGTGCTAAGTACCAATAACACGTTGAAGAGAAAGAGATTAAAGTGAAATGTGAATTGTTGGCGGATATGATGGTTAACAACTTTAGGCTAAAGAGAACCTTGGCAAGAAGTTATTCCGCATTTCTTGAAAATATGACATTCCAGATTGGAAACTTCTTTTGGAGTAAGTTCTTCCAGATTCGATTCACCTAACAGTATTTGTTTTGCTTCATTAAATACTGTAATGTCTTCAGGATGCATACTAATGAAATCTTCCCACATCTCTTTAAGTATGAGATTTGGATTAAGTACATAGTTAATGAAATCATCATTGACCAGAAAGCTTAATAACCGTTTATCAGTAGTTGAATTCACGAAGTTGCGTTTAATTTAAAAGTAAGACGCAAGTTTATATTAAGTTGTACTCAAAGAATCAATTATTTATACAATTAAATTGCGTAACTACGCATTTTTGAAATTCCCCGATGAATAAGATTCCGAACTGATTGATAATTCATATCCATTAAGAGGCATATTTCCTCGTACTTTTTTTCTTCAATATAGTATAAAACGATTGCTTTACGTTGACGTGGGGATAGCTGATCCAGTATTTTTGTAACAAAAACATTATTCAGCATTTCTTTTTCATTGTCAATATAATCATTTTCGATATTGTCGCTTGAAATAACGTCAAGTTCTTCAACTGCCACATCCGAAAGGTTTACACGTTTCCGGCTTTCGTCGCACAGTTTGTTTTTAAGGGAGATGATGATGTACGATTTGAAGTTTGCTACCGTATCAAGTTCAGTTCTCTTGTTGTAGATTTTAATAAATACATCCTGAATACAGTCTTTTAATAACTCTACATCGGTTGTCAGTTTACAACCATAATTATAAAGCAGATTGACATGAAGGTTGTATAACTTTGAAAACGAAGCGACATCTCCGTTTATAAAATTACCAAGTAATTCTGATGTTTGAACATCTGTATTTAGATAAGGTGATTTGTTTGTGTAAGTGTTTTCCATCACGGTACTGTATAAATTGGTTACTAATTTCAATGCAACAAAAATACAGACTCAGCGTGTGAAGCTGTTGGAAATTCTGATTTGGATATGGTAAATTTAGGTACTATGCTTTAGAACATGTTTTTGTGTTAATACCACGACTGCCCCGAAAAAAACATGCCGATACAATTTTTAAATTGTATCGGCATGTTAAATAATAGAAAAATAAAATGACGGTATAAACTATAATTTTTGGAACCAATATACTCCGGTCCCTGATTTCTCAACATTTAGATTGAAAATCTGGTCACCTTTAACAGATTTGTTCAATAAAGAAATTATGCCTGATTTACTGTCAATATATTTTAGTTGGTATTTTCCTTGTTCCAGTTGAATGGGAATTTCTGATTTTGATTGGGTGAAAATGATAATTCCTGTACCAGATTTTACCAACATCTTATATTTATCAGATTTTACATCCTTTACCTCCATAAGAGCAGCAGCTTTTAAGAACTCATTATCCAATACAGGTAACGAAGGACAAGAACCACCAGCCATCAATACAGCCCAGGCCATATCAGGATAATTTTCGGTGAAGTAGGTTACAGCTTTATTCGGAAATTTAGTGCGGTATTCATTCACGGCCTTGTAAGCTTCATTGAAAGTAACCTTGCCAACTTTCATTAAACGGGCATGCTGACGGGGTGCTAAATTAAGTCCTCCAAGGGGCGCATAGACACTTCCATCGTTTTTGTAATGCCAATACCTTATGTCGATAATATCTACGATGGCGGACCTTTTAGGGTCATTCAGAATGGAATCCTGAACGTCTTTTGTTGTACTAAGGGCAATTGTTGCTTTTTTACCGGTCTCAGTTTCCCATTCGGCAATTACATCAAGCCAAAATTGTACAAATTTTAGTGGCCCGGTAAATTCAGCACTAATAAGCTGCACTACATTCTTATTCTCTGCAAAATTATTCAGGCATTGACGGATATAGGTTCGATAATACTGCCGTCTGACAGGAACAGAAATATCGTAAAACATATCGGCTCTGAAAATGCGCTTATCACCTGCAAAGTTTATAGGTTCGGGAAAGCCGAGATCATTGATGTTATTGGCAGAACGCCATGGACAATCTACCCAGTGTGCACCTGCTTCGATGATATTATGTTGGAAAAAGTCTTCGTGAAACAGTAGTAAACCGTTCTTTTGTCCTTTGTCGGCAAATTCTTTTAGTCGAGACCAATACCAGGCATTCGGACGATTTAAGTCGTATTTAGACATACCATCCCAGGCAGTACCTTCACCACTTCGACCGAAGGGTTGTTCGTAAAACGGTGCCCAAACATCACCATCACGGCGTCGGATTCTCTCATGGTCATCACGGCGACGGTCAGCCCATAAGCCATAATTGTGGTCGAGAATTGCAACTCCGTTTTTCTTCATGGTGGATATGACCGAATCGACCCGATCGGTTAGACCAAGACCTTCACGTCCCGGAACAAAACGGGTTACATGGGGCCTGGTTAAGTATGAGCCTATATAATATGGTTTCAGTTTGCCATTCCACCACTGAACATCGATTTTACTTCCGGTGATCAATGCCTCATCGCATACCAAGCGACCATTTTCAATGGCAATAGCAGGTGTATATGCTTTGACTTTCATTGGTTTGCTTTTCAAATCATTGGTTGTCATCAGACTTGAATGTTCAATTGAAGGGGTAAAGGGACTCTGTTCAATCCATTTTTCCAAGGTCAAAAGCGGAATGTAAGATTCTTTTACCATGTCGGCTGCCACTTCGACAGAAGGGCTGCTGGAAGCATCTGTGTTTTTTGGTAATATACGTCCACGTGAAGAAACATCCTTGTTTAGTCGTGAAGCCAGTTGTGCATAATATAAACTTCGAGGTTGTACATGATTATTGGATTCTGCCCATTCACCATCACCTGAAAATTGTGCCCAGCAACCATATGCTCTGTTTTTTGCTTCATCTGATGGTGAATAGCATTCAATTTCGGCGGCTGTACATTGCCAGAACAGACTGTTTGCAGTACCCCAACCGGCACCATTCTTACTTTGTCCCAGATTTTTGAATGTAAGATTATGTCCATCGATATTAACGACGTCAAATAATAATCCACAAGCCCAGGCATCGATGGCGCCACTAAATCCTAATGCCCTTTTAGCTTCACATTGCACAAAAGCATTTGGTCCGGGAGCACAATATCCAGCTGCAAAATCGTTGATGCCATCTTCTGAGTAGCAACGTTGGAAAAGATTTAGCTGACCCATGGTGTAAAATATAATCCGGCGTAGCCCTCCAATCTCAGATACAGGTTCTTTTGAGATACAATCCTCAACGGTAATCTGCGAAGATGTTGGTTGTAGAAAAACAGCATTCCCCGCAAAGTGGGAAAAACTGATCTGACGAACCCAGCAATTTTCAGCATTTTCTATTGAAACTCCAGTCCAACAGTGATCCTCATCTTTTGGATATTTCCGGTTATAATCGGATTCCATTGTCAGATTTTCAACACCTGATTCTGTAATGCGTCCGTTCCATTTGTAACTATAAACTGTGGCACCACCAAATTGAGTATCGATGGTTGCTGTCAGGGGTGCATTAATTGTTATGGTATTTCCGTTTATAGCTGTAACAATTCTATCCCAGGTGACATCCATGTCGCCTGGTTTCCAGCCTAATGCATCGATTGCACCTCCAAAAATATTACACTTTATGGAGGCAATCCATTCTTTGGTGGACGGACGAAAGACCTTTAACCGATCACCAACTTTTAAATTGGTAACTGAAGCCAGCTCAAGTGTTTTTTGGTTTACAGGGATATATGTCGATATTAGACGAAAGGTATCTTTAGTAGCCAGGTTGTTTACACCTTCAATATGCAACAAAGCACTGCGGTCGACTCCGTGTTTTAATAAAATGGTTTCATGTTTATCGGTACCACGCAGAACGACTCCGGAAGTTTGTATCCAAAGATCCTTGTCAAGATTAAAAACACCTTTATCCAGCAAAACGGCTCCGCGAAACCCACGGCTATCCGGTTTCAACCCCGAAACATAATTGATAGCACGTTGAATACTTTCAGAGGCATCGCCGTCGATGTGCGATACAAAAATTACATTTTTCAAGTTTGGGATATCCTGTTCTGAACTTTTGTAGCCACAATATGAAAAGTCTAGAATCCTGTTTCCTTTTGTATCCTGAGAATAGTTTATTTTGCCATCTTTTACCTTCAGTGAGAAGTTCTGGCCATTTACAGGCAAAAGCAGACTCAGCGAAAATGTAAAAATAAATATAGATGAGAATTTTATTGTTTTCAGTTTAGTGTTACTATAAACTCGTACGATCAGCCAATGTGTCGTGATTGTTTTTTATATTTTTCCAGTCAACTTTCTTTTTAGTGTCAATGCCATTTATATATTTTTCGATATTGGTATATCCATCACCATTGCAATCTTTAACTGCATCAGACGGATCGTTTGGATTCAATCCATTGGCTTTTTCCCACGCATCAGGCATACCGTCATTATCTGAATCAAGATAAGGTTGCCCTTTATACTCCGGAAGTCCGCCTACCTGACGAATATCGGTAATAATACCTTTTTTGTATGAATCAACGGGTAAACGTCGTTTGACATATTTTGGAATAAACTCAGGAGCATTCTCTACATAGATTGCTTTTCCTGTTTTAACTGTTTTAACGACCCGGGTATCTACTGCGTCGCTCTTTGGGAAATTTGCGCCAACATTTTCTAATACAGATTTGTATGCCTGTTTTGCAGTGATGACAGTTACATTTGGCATTGTAAAAGGTTTGTCTACTTTAATCTTAGGTAAATAATCTTCTTCTTTGACTTCCTCCGATAGTTGTACTCCACCGTCCCAGTTATTCTTTGTTACTTTTGCATTTCCTTCAACTATATTTCCAGATACATAAGCTTTTCCAAATGAAAGTGGCTTGCTTTTATCTCTTCCTGCTTCAGGTTTTAGGATACGATATGAAATTGGTTTATCTAACGGAGTTATGGGACCCGGTTTGAAATAATTATTAATAATATTATAGAGACTCGTATGATCACCTCCATCTACCGAACGATTCCACCAGTTATAGATGACGTTATTCACAAAATTAAATCCTTCATCCATACCTATAGAGCAATTCCGGCTGATATTCGATGCATAAAGATTACGGGTGAACATACAATTGTGACCTCCACAGGTAGAACCAAAAGCGTGATTGTAAGCATCTAATGCTTCCGAGAATATAGAATATTGAATGGTAACATTAACTGTTGGAAGCTTTAATCCTTTCCCATTTCCGCCGCGTTCATAAACATGCCGGTAGATGGACATATTTTCATCCAATCCCCAACTGGCAGAGCAATGGTCAATCATGATATTACCCACAGGGTTCCCGCCAATAGCATCATCCCTAAATGCAACATCCTGAGCTCCCCTACGAAAGCGCATGTGGCGCATAATTACATCATGAGTATCGATTAGGAAGGATGAACCTGTTACACAAATTCCATCGCCGGGGGCAGTTTGTCCGGCAATTGTAACATATGGAGCACGAACATGAATGGGAGTGGATAATCGGATTACACCAGAGATATTAAAAACGATAATTCGGGCACCTCCTGTTTCGCAGGCTTCACGAAATGAACCTGGTCCGAAATCAGCCAATGAAGTTACTACAATCACTTTCCCGTTACGACCTCCGGGAGTGTATTCTCCTCCACCTACAGCACCGGGGAAGGCTGGAATTTCAGCTTTCAATAAGTCTTCTGGCTTTGAGGCCCATGGCTTGTATGGACGCCCTGATTTCTCTTCTTGCGTGACTATTGGTAGCGCTTTTTCCCATGCTATGTCCGATTTCATTTCACACTCTTTGGTCTGACGGGCGGCTCTTGTTTTTACGGAGTCAGGAATAATTGGGTATTGAGCCATAACAGGCAGTGCTGAAATAGTTAATACCAATATTGATAGAACTTTTTTGATTTGATTTCTTTTCATTAGGATATATTTTATACCCATAAAACGAATAAGAACCCCTTTTGTAATCAGTTAAATCATTTTTTTCTGTATTTACTGATGTATTCACTCGGAGTTTGGCCGTATTTCTTTCTGAAACACTTGCCATAATAGCCTGATTCTTTAAACCCAACAGCAAATGCAACTTCGGAAATAGTCATATCGGTATTTTTAAGCAACTCAATCGACTTGGTAAGGCGGATTTCTTTAATTGTATCAACCGGTGCCAACCCGGTAAGACTCTTGAGCTTTTTGAAAAATGCTGATCGGCTCAAACCTATATTGTCTGCTATTGTATCAATATTGAAATCACTGTTATCGATATTTTCTTCAATGACCTGATGAATTTTATCCAGGAACTGAATGTCTTTCTTTACAAGATAATTCTCGTAAGTATCATTCTCTGCTGACTCTTCAGCTTTCTCCAGTTTCCATATTTTATCCCGGAATACTTTTCTGTCACTTAGCAATTGTTCTATTCGGGCTATAAGATACTCTTTATTGAATGGTTTTGTTATATAGGCATTTGCACCCATGCTTATGGCTTTTATTTTCTCCTCATCATCAGTTTTTGCAGTAAGAATAATAACCGGGATATGACTTATCTGGAAATCGTTGCGTATTTGTTGCAACATTTCTGTTCCGGTCATTTTAGGCATCATCTGGTCCGTAACTACAATATCAGGATGATAGAGATTTACCTTTTTCAATCCTTCCACTCCGTTTCCGGCAATATAAACCTTATATTTATCTTCCAGTTGTAATTTAAGCAAATTACATAAGTCTTTATTGTCTTCCACAACCAGTAATGTTGGCAAATCATTTTTATTCTCTGCTATTTCTATCGATGAGCTTTCTTCCGATTCTGTATCACTATCAGTCTCACCATCCGATAATTCCGTAACGGTATCACTTACATAGAAGTTAACTTCTGAAGGATTGTAATGATCTTTACCTAATTGGAACTCAACTGTAAATACGGTGCCTTGGTTGGGCTTGCTTTCAGCAGTTATGCTGCCATGGTGCAAGTTGACTATTTCTTTTGAGAGTGCTAAGCCAATGCCAGTTCCCGGATAATTGTTGTTTGAATTTTCGCCCTGAAAGAACCTTTCAAAGATCTCTGAGATTTTATTCTGTGGAATGCCAATACCTGTATCCTGAACTTGTACAAAACAACGCAATCCATCATCAGTTAAACCGGATGTGACTAAAATGCTTCCACCGGTTTGAGTGAATTTAAAGGCATTTGAAAGAATATTACGAATGACAATCTCAAGTTTCTCCTTATCACCCCAAATGGAAATATCATCGTCGAAATAATGAAAGGTAAAGCTTATTTCCTTTTCTTCAGACAGCACGCTGAATTCTTTCTGAAACGAATCGACCAGGTCTTTTAGGTTTAATTGTGAAACATGTAAAATCATTTTACCATTCTGAATCTTACGAAAATCAAGAATCTGGTTTACAAGTAGTAGCATTTGACTGGCATTCTTTTCAATCATGGAAACATATTGTAATCCTTTTTCAGTGAGTTGCTGCTTTTGTTTCAATTCCTGAATTGGACCCATAATAAGTGTCAGGGGAGTTCGCAATTCATGTGAAATATTAGTGAAGAATTTAATCTTAAGCTCGGAGACCCGTTGTTCTACATAAATATCGTTTCGCATTTTGATATAAAACAATACTCCCCTTATAAGATAATATATGAGAACAATACTCAGTATTACATAAAAAGTATATGCCCACCATGTTAGCCACCATGGTGGTAAAATGATGATCTCCAATGTCCTTTCCGATTTTAATGATGGGTTTGCTTCATCAATAGTCTGCACCCTGAAATGATATTTTCCAGGTGGAATATTCGGATAAGAGGCAATACGGTTTTTTCCGTTAAAGTGCCATTCTTCCTCAAATCCTTCCAAAATGTATTTATAGGAGACCCTATTTTGATTGTAGAAGTTTAATGCTGCAAATTCAATAACAAATGTTGATTGATTGTGGTTGAGCGTAATGGAATTGGCGTAACGAATGGATTCTCTAAGAATAGGTTTCCCTTTGAAGCTACTCAAGTCTCTATTCGAGACAAGAAAATCAACAATAAAAGTTTTATAATCGCAATTATAGGTTTCAATCTTTTTAGGATTAAAAGACAAAATCCCCATTCGGTTCCCAAACCACAAATCGCCTGATTGACATTTCATAGCACTTTCCTGTTCCATTTGGATATCCAGAAAACCATCATACCGATCGAAATTACGACAAGTTTCTTTGGTTTTATCAAATCGTGCTAATGCATTTTCTGTTACCAACCAAAGTGCGTTATTGTTATCTTCAATAATGGATACAATAACATCTGTTTTCAGCCCTTCCTTCAGACTATAAGATTTAAAAACCGGGCGTTTTGTTTCTTTGTCATATCTTTCAAGTTTATTTAATCCTCCACCAAAAACGCTAATCCAAATCTGTGAGGCAGCGTCTTTGTATAATACATAAATGTCATTATCGGCAATATTGGATCCGGAAGTATCTGACCTGTAAATTTCAAAATCAACTTGATTCGGTGTTCTGAAATGACCATCGAAAGACATAAGGCCATCACTGGTACCAACCCATATGCGTCCGGTCTTATCTTCGGTGATATTACGAATCTCCATATAGAGTCCGTACTTCGGATAATGCGCAAAGCTATTAAACTTGTTTTTAAAGGTTACTTTACCCTTTTCTGATGTTAGAAGATTAAGTCCTCCACCGAACAATCCAACCCAGATACGGTTCCTGCTGTCTTCGAACGTATAATAAACATCGTCTCCACTGATGGAGGATGGATTCTTCTCGTCATAAACATATCGTGTAAAACTGTAGCCTGTATTAGAATTAGTTTGTTCTGCCTTAACAAGTCCGTTTCCTTTGGTGGAAAACCATAGATTCCCTTTTCGGTCTTCCATAATGTGGTATACATTCCCAATGAAATTATTTTTACCCGAAAAAATGTGTTTTACCTTTTTATTTCGATCCAGTTGATATACTTCAGCCTGACGGGTTGCTACCCAGATATCACCATTTCTGGCTTGATACATTGTTTTTACTGAAAAATCAGTAGCCGACGGATTTGTGGGAGGTAAATGAAACAGGTTAAACTGCTGCTTCGGGAAGATAATCCTGAAAATGCCGTTTGTGGTTGACGTTAGCCAGAGAATATTATCTTTATCCAAAAGTAAGTCGAAAAAAGACTTTTTAGTCCCGTTTAGAGTGAGTTCCGGTTGATTATTCAATAATGTGATTGACATTGACGAACGATCGAACCAGGCTACATCACCGGAAGTAGTAAGAAAAAACAGGCCCTGTTCCTTTCCATCCTGAAATTTGAGAGTTTTATTTACATTTCCTGCAGGCAAGACAAACCGTTTTGTGAATTTGTTAAATGGGTCGTAATAAACAAGTGATGTTTGATTGATTTCGAACCATAACTTGTCATAACTGTCAAAATAGGAATTAGTTACAACGTCATTTCCTGCCGTAGGGATAATCTTTAATAGAGCACCCGTGCGATCATCATACTCAAAAATACCTCTGTTGATGATGGAAATAAAGAGATTTTTACCATTATCACTCACTATGTTTTGTATTGCGCAGCCTGGAATTAAGGTCCTTTTTGTAACATTCCCATTGGTATAATCCACTTTACATAGATTCCCATAATTGTCACCAAGCCATAGGATTCTGCCGTATAAATAAGCGCATGTGAATTCTTGTCCTACCTTGAGTGCAATTTTTCTAAGCACAAAATCCGAAGGCTTTGATTTCAAAAGATTACCCTTTTTACAGGAAATGATTTTGAAATCTAACCCTATCCAGTTTAAATAACCGGCATCTTCAATCAGCAGATTACTCGTCAATTTATGTTCCCGTTTACTTTGCGAATCATACAAAAGTGAGACATCCAAACTTCCGTTGTCTCTCAAAACAGCTTTCAATAAATCTTTATTTTTGGTGAGAAGTAATAAATCTCCTTTTTCTGTTTTTTGTATCTTTATTATTTTAGGACTTACTGAATATTTCTTTTTTATTACATTGAAAACGTCATAAAAAAATTCTTTACGTTTATCAAATAGGTACAGCTTATGATCAATTGTTTTTACCCAAAGATTTCCGTTCTTTGCTTCTATGATAGTTTGCAGTTTATGTGGCGGAATATCTGTGTTATAGTCATCCCTGTTGTTATAACTCTTGAACTTTACACCATCAAAACTACAAAGGCCGTACCATGTGCCAAACCACATAAATCCGTCAGTATCTTTTATAGCACAAAAAACAGAATTGTGGAGCAATCCATTCTCAGTAGTATAATCTTGAACAATCATGTTTTTATTACAAAAACCTAATTGCAGAGCAAGAAAAATGAATAAAATAGAGAGTCTTAATTTCCTCATTGTTAAATAGATGCCTGGTGGCTAACAGTATGGTTGACCGTCAGAATTACCGGAAATGAATTTTATTTGTACGAATTGGTTTGATAAATACAAACGTCGATTCATTCCTTTTAATTCAATGCAGGAGAACTCCTAAAAAATGTCTGGTCTTTTTGATTTTATCTACAAATATATAAAACTAATCGTTATTAAACAATTAGTTTTATAAGATGCTTTTAATTAGTTCAATAAAGCAATATAAATTAAGTAAATTATTAGAATGTTTTCACCCATGGGTTATTGCTTCGAAACGGAACTGCCGGTAATCCTTCTTTATTTATAAAATTAGACTGTGCCGCTTCATTCCAGGCAAAACGAATGGCTACGGGGCTTTTTACTTCGGGAGATGAAACAATTACCTTATCCCCGATAATCTCAGCCTTTGCTGGAACAAACTTTCCATCTGCTCCTGCAATGGTGAACCAGTCGAGTGGTTTGCCATTCCGGCTTATTAATCCGCTTCCTGTATTTGTGAACGTAACTTCAATTTTATTCTTGGTAATTTTCATTCCCTTAAAAGTTGGTCCTGAACTGATGATTTCCGTAAACCCGTACGTTTTGTTCAGAGCAACCAAGCTCAGCCGTCGTCCAACTTCCCATTTATAGGCAGGATGAAGATCTACAATACTGTCGACCAGATCGGTAATCGTGATCATGCCTGTATTGGGCAAAGTAAGGGCAAGGCTCTGGGCTTCCCACATCTCAGGAAGATTTTCAGGACTGTGTGGACGTACATCTTTTGAGGATGAATAATTATAAGGGGCAATCTGTACAAAATAAAATGGCATATTTAAATTTCCCCAATCACTGCGCCAGCTTTCTATCAGGGTCTTGAATTTGTAAGCATATCGAATGTTCTCATTCAGGAAACAATTCGATTCTCCCTGGTACCAAAGGAATCCCCTGATTGAAAATGGGATCAACGGTTCGATCATGGTATTGTAAAACTTCCCCGGATCGCCACCATCACTGGTAAGAGGTTCCAGAACTTTCCCATCTTTCATTTTGGGTGATATCTCCAGCCTCTTTGCTTCAATCCAGGGTTCAATACGGCTTCCCGGTACTGCTGAGGAAATCATGCCTATTGGAATATGTAGTTTCTGATACATTTCTTTGGCATAGAAATACCCAACGGCCGAAAAATCTTTCAAAGCTGTACCGCTTGCCTGGTCCCAACCATTATGTGTCGAATCGGGAGACATATACTTTCGTCTCACCAGAAAAATACGAATGTTGGGATTGTTT
>Ga0302208_10000617_pt1 | contig 16230 bp, 10 predicted proteins | sample II_Fen_E2_3_FD_194577 | JGI IMG/M metagenome (GOLD analysis project Ga0302208, IMG submission 194577) | Peat permafrost microbial communities from Stordalen Mire near Abisko, Sweden - II_Fen_E2_3 | ecosystem: Environmental > Terrestrial > Soil > Wetlands > Permafrost | place: Sweden: Abisko...
ACACGTAAATTTAATATTGTAGTCGTAGCAGATGGGAAAAATATTGATAAAGTTGTGACCTATAGTGGTAAAAAAGTTGTAGTGAAACTATAGACATTGTCATGGGATTCCAGATGAAGAAGTTTTTGATTTGCGTTTTAATTGTGCTTGGCTTTAGCTTTTTAGCTGAGGCCAAGCCTCTAAAGCACACCTTTGAGATAGAAGATGCAAAACTTATCGGAAGCACGTTAAAGATGCCAGATAGTAAGGCATCCGGAGGGTATGTAGTTTGCTTGACCAAGTCAGGTGAAGGTGTGAAATTCTCTGATATACCAACATCCAGTAAACTAGCTATTCGCTATTCGTCGGTATCAGTTGGTACTATTAGTGTGGTAGTCAACAACCAACCAGCGCATAAGGTAAATATTCATTCGTCGGGAGCTCTTACCGGATCATTTCTCTATTCAATTATCGACATTGCGATTCCAAATCATGGTTCTTTGACTATCAGTTTGGACGGTAATGATGTCGCGGTAAATATTGATAAAGTCATTGTTGGAAAAGGCGATTTGGGGTTACCACCCGATATTTGGAATCTGCCGTCTATGCCCATTGCTGCTGGCTCTTATCCTGCCGATTGGAAGGGATTGAGCCGGATTTATACTGTGCCAGATTGGTGGCGTGAGGCTAAGTTTGGAGCATGGGCACATTGGGATCCTCAGTCGATGCCTGAACAGGGGGACTGGTATGCGCGTGGCATGTATATGCAGGACAACAAACAATATGAGTTCAATCTCAAAAACTTTGGTCATCCCTCAGAATATGGATACAAGGACATTTGCCATAACTGGATTATTGACAAATGGAAACCGGAAGAATTGATGGATTTATATGTTGAAATGGGTGCCCGCTACTTTATGGCAATGGGAGTTCATCATGACAACTTCGATTGTTGGAATTCAACATATCAACCATGGAATTCGGTTAAAGTTGGTCCTAAGCAGGATATTGTTGGAACTTGGGAAAAGGTTGCCCGTCAGCATGGCTTGCGCTTTGGCATTGGGTTTCATAACACTCCGGGGAGAACATGGGGACAGTTTATGACGGTGCGTTACACAAGCGATAAAACAGGATCGAAACAAGGTGTTCCTTATGATGCCCTTCAAACCATTTTGGATGGAAAAGGAAAATGGTGGGATGGAATGGATCCGGTGGATTTATACGGACCGAAACATGACAAAAAAGACCCTCTACATTCACCTTTTGCCAACCAATTTATGTGGCGGGTAGATGATGCCATCACCAAATATCATCCCGATATGATTTACTTCGATGAACATGCAGGAGACTCGCAGTTTGATTTGGGTGTGAACATGGGATTGGGCTTTCTTGCTCCTCAATTAATTGCTAACTACTATAATAAGTCTTTGCAATGGAATCATGGAAAAATGGATGTGGTAATTAATCTCAAAGCTGTTGGTGGACGGTACAATAGCTTCCAGAACAATCCTCAATTGCTTCCTTTCGTTGATAGATCTCTTGTTAAGAGTACCGAAGCTATCATCGAATCGCAGATCACACCTTATTCTTTCCAGACAGAAACGAGCATTGCTGAGTGGCATTACCTGATCGGTCAGAAATACAAGGATGCGAAAGAAATAATTGAACTATTGATGCAGAATGTTTCGCGCAACGGCACCATGTTGCTCAACATCACTCAGCACGGAAGAGGTGACCTTGATCCTGAAGTGATTCGAATCTGTAAAGACATTGGTGCCTGGCTGAAAATTAATAGTGAAGCTGTGTACGGTTCCCGTCCTTTTGAAGTTTTTGGTGATGAAAAAGTTCTTTATACTCGTAATCAGGGCAATGTTTATGCTACGCTTCTGAATTGGGATGGCAACCCTGTCACTCTTTCTGCTCTTCACATTGGTGGCACAACTTTAGGTAAAGTGTCCAAAGTTGAATTGCTCGGTTCTGATATTCCAATGACGTTTGTTCAGGATGATAAAGGACTGACTGTAACACCTGACAGATTGCCGCAAATTCTGCCTGAAATTACCGATAAGTCGTTGGCTTCGAAATGCCGTGTTTTGCGTATTACTCATGACAAAGGGTTGATTAATGACGATGACCCTGGGGCAAAAGCCCCCGGATGGTTACGTCGTTGCAATCTGGGTACAGGAGATTTCAACAACGATTTAACTACCAGCGACACACCCGGAGATATTTGGAGTTGTTCGTTCACCGGAACTAGTGTTAAGGTAATCGCACCAAAAGAAGAGGGATCGGGAAAAATAGAAGTTCAGATTGATGGCAAAACCTGTGCAACTGCGGATTTGTCCATCATTGGAACACGTCAGGCACAACAAGTAGTCTGCAATATATCAGGTCTGACTTCAGGCAAACATACGATTAGCATTGTCAATCGTGGTTCCGGGCCGGTAGCAGTAGATGCTCTGAGTGTGCGATAATAGTATGAAAGAGATAAATTGATAATTAAATTAAATATCATGTTGCAATATTTGAAATTTTTGGCAATAACAACTTCATTTTTAGTTGTTTATACTGTAAGCCTCAAGGCGCAGGAAAGTCGGCAAGGCAAACAACTTTTCGATTACGATTGGAAATTTTATTCGGGAGATACTCCAGCCGCCAGCACTGTCGATTTTGACGATAGAAACTGGCGAAACCTTGATTTGCCTCATGATTGGAGTATTGAGGGTACTTTGGATTCGAATAATCCGATGGGCAATGATGGAGGGTATTTTCCTGCGGGTATTGGTTGGTACCGAAAAACGTTTACCGTTCCTACGTCGTGGAAGGGCAAAATTGTTTCAATCTATTTCGAAGGCGTTTATATGAATTCAGAGGTATCAATTAACGGAAAATCACTTGGTGTTCATCCTTATGGATATACCTCTTTTAGCTACAACCTTACTCCGTACCTGAAATTGAATGATAAAAATGTCCTTTCTGTTCGGGTAGACAATTCAAAGCAAAAGAACTGTCGTTGGTATAGCGGTTCAGGTATTTATAGGCATGTTTGGATAGTTGTTACCAATCCAATACATGTAGCTCAATGGGGTTTAACGGTCACCACTCCAAATGTTTCCGATGAAAAAGCAACTGTGCTGGTAAAAACGCTGGTAAAAAATGGAACGGGATTGACTCAAAATGTCCATCTTAAAGTTACACTATGGGATGCTAATAAAAAGAATGCAGGTGACAATCAACTTAATTTGGAGCTTGCGCCCAACAGCGTAAAAGAGTTTGAACAAACCATTGAGGTTTCAAAACCTTTACTATGGACTCCCGAAACACCTAATTTATATCAGGCTCAAGTTCAGATAGATAACAATAATAAAACGGTAGAGAATATCAGAACAACCTTTGGAATACGCTCTATAAAATTTACTACTGACAATGGGTTTCAACTTAATGGAAAAACGGTGAAGACTAATGGAGGCTGTGTGCATCACGATAACGGATGTCTGGGTGCTGCGGCTTTTGACCGAGCTGAAGAACGCAGAATTGAAATTCTTAAATCAGCAGGATTTAATGCTATTCGTACTTCACATAATCCACCTTCGGAGGCATTTTTAGATGCTTGTGACAGATTTGGAATGTTGGTTATTGATGAGGTATTTGATGGCTGGAAAGAGAAAAAAAATGATTACGATTATGCCATGTATTTTGATACGTGGTGGCAACGCGATTTAGAAGCTATGGTGCTGCGTGACCGAAATCATCCATCTATTATTATGTGGAGTATCGGCAACGAAGTTATTGAACGGAAAAAACCGGAAGCCGTTAAAATAGCGAAAATGCTTGTGGATTGTGTCCACAAAAATGACCCGACACGTCCTGTAACATCGGCTATGACGGCATGGGACAAAGATTGGGACATATTCGATCCTCTAATGGCTGCACATGATGTTTGCGGGTATAATTATCAGCTACATCGCGCTCCGTCGGATCATGAGAGAGTACCTTCGAGGGTTATTGTTCAAACGGAATCCTATCCGCGCGATGCTTTTGCGAATTGGAAAATGCTGCAAAGTCACAATTATATTTTGGGTGATTTTGTTTGGACGGCACTCGATTATTTGGGAGAATCGAGCATTGGACGTTGGTATTATCCGGGCGATAAACCGGGCGAATCTTGGGAAGGGGAGTTTTTCCCCTGGCACGGTGCATATTGTGGCGATATTGATTTGACAGGTTGGAGAAAGCCGATTTCACATTACCGAAGCATGCTCTATAATGAAAATGAAAAACTCTATATGGCAGTTCGGGAACCAAATCCTGATTCTGGTAGCATTAAAGAAACTATGTGGTCTGTTTGGCCAACTTGGGAAAGTTGGACCTGGCCGGGTTATGAAGAGAAGAACATTCAGGTTGAAGTCTATTCCAAATATCCTAAGGTTCGACTTTATCTAAATCAGAAACTAATTGGCGAACAAGTAACAAGTGAAGAACAGCAATTTAAAGCTACATTTAATGTGTCTTATGCCAAAGGTGAGTTAAAAGCAGTTGGAGTAGTGGATAATAAAGAAGTGGAAACAACTCTTTTGCAAACTTCGGGTGATGCTGCTAAGATTAAACTAATTGCCGACCGGACAAAAATAGTTGCTAATGGACAGGACTTATCTTTTGTAACCGTTGAAGTAACTGATAAAGATGGAAAACTACAGCCCAATGCCGACAACCTGTTACAATTCAAAATTGAGGGTTCGGGTATAATTGCCGGTGTGGACAATGCAAATATGAAAGATGTTGACCCCTATGTTGGTCCTTCGCGGAAAACTTGGCACGGACGTACACTTGTTATAATCAGAAGCACTAAAAGTGCAGGTAATATTAAGCTCACAGTAAGTTCCAAAGGCTTACATAATGCAGTCGAAAATATCATAACTATAAATAATATCAAATAATAAAGTATCAATAACATGAAGAAATCAGTTCTATTCCTTTGTGCAATTTATTGCATAAGTTTAAATCTCAAAGCGCAGAATAAGCTTTACCCGAATGAGTTTCCATTGAGCGATGTCACATTACTCGATGGTCCATTCAAACATGCACGTGATCTTAATATTCAGGTTCTTTTGAAGTACGATGTTGATCGGATGTTGGCACCTTACCGAAAAGAAGCCGGATTGCCCGAAAAGGCCAAGACTTATCCAAACTGGGATGGCCTGGATGGTCATATAGCCGGACATTATCTGACGGCATTAGCTTTGAATTACGCATCAACCGGCAATGCAGAATGTAAAAAGCGGATGGAATATATGCTTTCCGAAATCAAACTTTGTCAGGATGCCAATGCAGCAAATAATGCAGCTTGGGGTGTCGGTTATGCAGGTGGATTTCCTAATAGTGCGAAACTTTGGGGCACATTTAAAAAAGGAGATTTCAATGCATACAACGGGGCATGGTCGCCTTTTTATAACTTGCATAAAATGTATGCCGGACTTCGCGATGCCTGGTTGTATTGTGGATATGAAAATGCAAAAACAATATTCTTGAAATTTTGCGATTGGGGAATCACCCTTACTTCTACTTTTTCTGAAGATCAAATGCAATCTATTCTTAACATGGAACATGGCGGAATGGACGAAATATTTGCCGATGCTTACCAAATGACAGGCGATCAAAAATACCTAGTGGCTGCCAAACGTTATTCGCACAATAAGCTTCTGAATCCCATGTCACAGGGAATTGACAATCTGGATAACCAACATGCCAACACTCAGATTCCGAAAGTGGTTGGATTTGAAAGAATCGCTGAACTTAGTCACGATCAGAAATTTGCCAAAGCCGGTAGTTTCTTTTGGGAAACGGTTACAACAAACCGTTCGTTGGCTTTTGGTGGAAACAGTAGGAGAGAACACTTCCCAAATCCTGAATCGTGTACTGATTTTGTAAATGACGTGGATGGACCTGAAACATGTAATTCTAACAACATGCTGAAACTGACCGAAGATTTATTTAGAGTACATCCGGCAGCTAAATATGTCGATTACTATGAAAGAACAATTTACAATCATATCCTTTCAAGTCAACATCCCGAACATGGAGGATATGTGTATTTTACTTCGGCTCGCCCCCGTCATTACAGAATTTATTCGGCTCCTAACGAAGCCATGTGGTGCTGCGTTGGTACCGGTATGGAAAATCATGGTAAATACAATCAATTTATCTACACGCATTCAAATGATTCACTGTTTTTAAACCTCTTTATTGCTTCGGAACTGAACTGGAAAGATAAGAAGATTAAATTCAAACAAGAAACAACATTGCCCTATGAAGAACAAACCAGATTTACTGTTACCGAAGGCGGTGCCAAATTTAAATTGATGGTTCGCTACCCGGCTTGGGTGAGCGAGGGTGCTTTAAAGATTTCAGTGAACGGTAAGAATGTTGCTTTCACTGCTCATCCCTCTTCATTTGTTTGCATTGACAGAGCCTGGAAAAAAGGCGATGTAGTGGAAATCAAACTTCCAATGCATAACTCCATCGAATATCTGCCTAACGTGTCTCAATACATTGCGTTTATGCACGGACCGATTTTGCTTGGTGCCAAAACAGGAACAGAAGATTTAAGAGGGTTGATTGCCAATGACAGCCGTTTCGGACAATATCCGGGTGGGCAAAAACTTCCGATCGATAAAGCTCCTATTTTAGTTGATGACAATATTCAGAAAATTGCAGACAAGCTGGTGCCGGTTAAAGACAAACCATTGAATTTTACGCTCAACGTCAAAATGGTTAATCCAATTGATCAGATAACGTTAGAACCGTTTTATAAAATTCACGATTCACGATATATGATGTACTGGATGGCTCTTACCAATTCTGATTATAAATCTTACACGGATTCCATATCGAACATTGAAAAAGAGAAAATGGAACTTCAAAAACGCACCACCGATGCTGTTGCGCCCGGCGAACAACAACCTGAGGTTGATCATGCTATGGAAAGACAATACTCTTTAACCGGAAATGATAGAAATGAGTTTTGGCGCGAAGCTTGTGATGGTGGATTCTTTAGCTATAAACTTGGAACCAATAAAGAGACAGGTTTAAGCTTGTTGGTTCGTTATTGGGGTGCCGAGAATGGAAGCAGATCTTTCGATATTTATATTGACGATCAAAAACTGATAACTGAAAATATTTCCGGCAAATGGAAACAAAACAAATTCCAAAATGTCGAATATCCAATTCCCGACACAATGCTGAGCGGAAAAGAATTTGTTCGCGTGAAATTTCAGGCAACAACAGGAAATACGGCAGGTAAAGTATATAATGTCCGACTATTGAGAACTGAAAAGTAACAAGTTCGTCTTGACTTTTTGATGATAGTATAATGTTGCTCCTTCGAAGCTTAAAAAAATACTATAATAAAATCCATACTACCATAATATCGCTTCTCCGAAGCTCTGAAAAATGCTTCATAAGGAGCAATGTTATGGTAGTAGTATTTGTCTCAATAAAACAAAAGATCATGTTCATTGCAAGTTTCATATAATGTTTCTTTAATAATTATTCGCACATGAAATTAAAATACTTGTTGATTATCTGTTTGTTGCCTGCCTTTTGCCAGGGACAGGCTGTGAAAGGTTTTAAGCAATTATCCGACAGGGTAAATATTACCTTAGCGGATGGAACACTTAGTATTGCTCCTTTGTCCGACAATGCCGTTAGAATAAAATTCTATAAGGTATCCGAAGGAAACCTACCGGAACTGGTTTTTACTTCTGAAGCTGCGGCTCCGGCGTTTCAGGTTGCCGATTCGCCCTCCAAGCTGGAAATAAAAGCGAAATATATTCGTGTGTCGCTGGATAAACAAACCGGTAAATTGTCGTATGCCGATAATACAGGCAAGGTTTTTTTGAGCGAAAAGGCAGGTGCGCGAAAGCTGAAGCCAGACTCTATTCAGGGCGAATCTTGTTTTGCAGTAGAGCAGAGTTTTGAATCTCCTGCTGATGAATATATTTTCGGCTTGGGACAATTTCAGGATGGGCAATATAACCTGAAAAACGTAGCCCGCCGGTTGACACAGGTAAATACACAAATTGCTATTCCTTTTATTTATTCAAGCAAAGGCTACGGTTTGTTGTGGCATCAGTACGGACTCACTGATTTTAATCCAGCCGATAATTTTATAACCCTTGAAAAACAACAGCAATCCGCTACTGGTAATAACCAACTGGCTGAGGTAACCACCACTTCAGGTACTCAAAAAGTATCTCAAAACCAATCGCTTTATGAAGGTAAGTTTAAAGTAGCGACAGATGGCGAATATTCCATTTTTCTCGACTTGGGCGATATGGGTAACCGTCAATATGTAGTTATAGACGGGAAACCTTGCATTGACCAGAGTAATATGTGGCTTCCGCCGACTGCAGGCACGTTGGTAAATCTTAAAGCCGGTGAACATCAGGTACAGGTACTTTGCAAATCGAACAATACACCCAAATTATCATGGAAACTGAGTGATAACTTTACGACATTTCGTTCACCAGTTGCCAAAGCGCTGGATTATGTTGTATTTTACGGTCCATCGGCCGACGATGTAATTGGATCCTACCGCAATCTTTCGGGCAATGTCCCGATGTTTCCGCAATGGGCTTACGGTTTCTGGCAATGTCGCGAACGCTACAGTTCAGGTACACATTTGGTAGAAACAATAAAGGAATTTCGCAAAAGAAATCTTCCGGTCGATGTTATTGTTCAGGACTGGCAATACTGGGGTAAATACGGGTGGGGTGTTCCCAAATTTGATGAAACACATTACCCAAATCCCACAGGTTTTATCAAAGAACTACATGATTTAAATGCACATTTTAGTGTTTCGGTTTGGGAAAACCTGAGCAAAGATTCTGAAATAGGGAAAGGGTATGTTGCTAAAAATCTTTTTATACCAAATAGCGTTTGGGTTGATGTTCTTAACCCACTTGGACGTGAAACGCACTGGAATGCATTGAACGAAAATCTTTTTTCGCAAGGAGTCGATTCGTGGTGGATGGATGCTACCGAGCCTGAAAATGATGGATTGAAAGATAAGAAAACATTTCTTGGACTGGGAGACTTTTATCGCCTCACTTATCCTTTGTTTGTAAGTCAGGCAGTGTACGAAGGGCAACGCAAAACCACATCCGATAAGCGTGTATGTATCCTAACCCGGTCGGCTTTTCTGGGTCAGCAAAAGTATGGTATTATCAACTGGTCGGGCGATATTGGTGGAACATGGGATACCTATAAACGTCAGATTGTTGCCGGGCTAAACTATACCATTACAGGTTTGCCATACTGGACTACCGATATTGGCGGGTTTTTCCGTCCGGGACGTTCGCAATATACCGACGAAAAATACCAGGAGTTGCTTACCCGTTGGTATCAATGGGGAACCTTCAATCCAATTTTCCGTATACATGGATACATGACCGAAACAGAGCCTTGGAAATACGGACAAAAGGTTGAGGATAACATGCGTAAAATGCTGAATCTACGTTATCGACTACTTCCTTACATTTATTCCGAAGCATGGCAGGTGACTAAAAACGGATCGACCATGATGCGTCCGATGGTAATGGATTTTAATGGTGATACTGCTGCCGTAAAAAGTCAATATCAGTATATGTTTGGAAAATCTGTACTGACGGCTCCTATTACGGAACCCAATGTTACTGAGTGGAATGTTTATTTACCTAAAGCAGCCGGGTGGTTTGATTTCTGGACAGGTAAACACTTTAACGGAGGACAAACGGTAAAAACAGATGCTCCTCTGGACAAAATACCGTTGTTTGTAAAGGCCGGTTCCATTATTCCAATGGGTAAGATTATTCAATATGCAGGTGAAAAATCGGCCGATACGCTCGAAATTCGGGTATATAAAGGAGCCGATGCCAAATTCGAGTTATACGAAGATGAAGGGGATAATTACAACTACGAAAAAGGTAACTATTCAATTATTTCGTTCAAGTGGGATGAAAAACGTCAAAGATTGATGATTGGAGACAAACAGGGTAATTATCAGGGTGACTTAAAGAAACGTATTTTTAATATTGTTTTGGTAGCTGAAAACAAAGGTTTTGGAACTAATACGAGCTCAACAGGCAAGAAAGTTTTGTATGTTGGTAGTCAGGTAAAGGTGAAATTATAAAGCGGGGTTTTATCAAAAGCACGCAAATAACGCAAACAACACAAATCACCTCACTCTTCAGGCTGAAAGCCTATCATATCTCAGCCCAAGGTAGAGTCCTGAAAGGACGACGCCTTGGGTAAATGAAAAAGGAATGCCGCCTTGGGGTAGATAATAAACCAAGCACCTGCGCCCTGAAAGGGCAGCATATTTTTCCTTAAAGAATAAAAAAAGAGGCGTACTTTCGCACGCCTCACAAAATAAAACGATTACCCCACTATCATGCAACTTATTGTGCTACTCCAAGGACCCTGTTCTCCGCGGGTATTTACCCAACGTAGCCAGTAATGAACGGTGGTACCTGCTATCTTTCCTTCATAGTTTGCTACGTAAGGTGTAGCTGTCTTGGTACAAAGGTACGTCAGTTCCGAAGCGTCTTTGGGAGCTTCACCACCTACTTTTACCCAAATTTCACAACCATGCACTCCTGCAGGTTTAGCTTTGCTACGTGGAGTAGATTCGTCATTGAAATTGATGGTGTGTTGCAGGCGCACAGAAAAATCTACTGTTCCTACAGGATAGGTGTCGGGCACAGGTGTAAGTGTGCGTGTTCCCGACTTTACTGTGAGACCCATGCGGGTGCGGTCGCTGTCGGTCACCTTGCTGTTGTTGGCTAAATGCTCCTTCACAAATCCACGAATTGCAGTTTCGTGCTCGTCTCGCGCATCCTTTTTAGCCTGTACATCGGCAGCCGTACGGTTTTGTTTGTTACTTGCTTTTGAAAACGCAATGTTCCAAATGCTTTCTTTAGTTTCCAGTTCCGATAGTTTATCGGAACTAATTCCCCATTGCACCAGCTTCTCTCTGATGATGTTCATCAGATTTTTCTGCCACAAATTAAATTGGAGGTCACCGAAAGGAATGTAATCTAACATAGCTTTCTTTTTTTGAAGGTTAGACATTATTATTAATTGTGTAAACTGAGACTAATTAGGACAAAAGGGTATATCCCTTTGGGAAAACAGAGTATTTAAAAGTGGTATGAACTTTACTGTTCAAAGTCAGGCTCTGCCTCTCATCAGCAATAGGTTTACTGTTTGAAGTGAGTGTCTGCCTCTTAGCAGCAATAGTTTTACTCTTTAGAGTAAGAGTCTGCCTCTTCGGAGTAAAAGTTTGCCTCCCGGGAGTGATTGCTTCACTCTTCTGGGTTGTAGCGTGCCTGTAGAGAGTGAGCCTTTTACTCTCCAAAGTAAATATCTTACTGATTGAAGTAATCAAATGACTGATAATCAAAAATATTTCTATCGTGATAGTAAATGAATATCGTTTTAAGGCTGAAATTTTGCTCTTGGTGGAGCTTGTTTTCTGTCCGATCGGGAACAACTCTTTATTAGTAGACAAAGAGTTGTTCCTTTTCAGAGATAAACGAAAAACAAGATATAGTGAACGTGAACGCAAAGAGACATTGGAGGATAAGCCCGACAAGCACTTTTGGCAGGGCTGTTTTGTGAATTGAAGTAAAATGTCTGTATCTGCCAACCGAGCTGCAGATGGGCTTTCGGACAAAAGTGAGATCATTACAAACTAAATATAAGGTGTTTGAAATAATATTAGCTTAACACGTGGCAAATATAAATATTTTATTTTGTAAAACAATGTCTTTAATCGTTTTTTTTAATTCTATTTTTAAATAGAATAGTTTCCTCTTTCTGTTGGTACTGAAATTCAGCATAGAAGAGTGTAAATAGAATGAAAAGCAACCGGCTGTTTTCCAGTGTAATGATGAAGTTATCAGTTTTCGAAAAATTGTTGGCTTTGCATTCTGAAACAGATTTATTGAATTATCTTTGCACTTATGTTACAGAATTTCATAGCCAGCCGCATACAGGCTCAACTTCCGTTTGAGCCTACCGAGCAACAAACCAAACTGATAGAAGATCTTGGCGTCTTTTTGATGTCTACCGACAAGGATAAAGCCTTTTTGCTGAAAGGTTATGCCGGAACGGGAAAAACGTCGGTGGTGAGTGCGCTGGTTCGTGCACTCAATGAGCTGAAACAAAAAACCGTGTTGCTGGCACCTACCGGTCGTGCGGCAAAGGTTATCTCGGGTTATTCCGGTTTTCCGGCTTTTACCATTCACAAAAAGATTTACAGGCAGAAATCCATGTCGGAGTTCCGCTTTCAGCTGTCCGACAACCTACATACGCATACCTTGTTTATTGTCGACGAGGCTTCTATGATTTCCAACACGGGTAGCGACTCGGCTTTCGGGTCTGGCAGACTGCTCGACGACTTGGTACAGTTTGTCTACAGCAGCGACGGCTGTAGCTTATTGCTGCTGGGCGATACGGCTCAGCTTCCGCCCGTTATGCAGCCTCACTCTCCGGCTCTGGAGGCCGACAAGCTGTTGGGCTACGGACTGAAGCTGTATGAGTTTACGCTTACCCACGTGGTGCGTCAGGCATTGGAAAGCGGTATTTTGCACAACGCCACCTTGCTGCGGCAGCAATTGTTAGACGAACAAACCTCGGAGTTTCCGCACTTCGACCTGGCCGATTTTCCGGACATCAAAAAGCTGAGCGGCATGGAGCTGATTGACGAAATTCAGCGGGCATACGATGGAGTGGGAGTGGAGGATACCATTGTAGTAACCCGCTCGAACAAACGTGCCAATATGTACAACAACGGCATCCGGGCGCGGGTAATGATGAAAGAGGATGAACTCTCGGGCGGCGATTTGCTGATGGTGACGCGCAACAATTATTTTTGGAACAAACCTTATAAGGAAATTGATTTTATTGCCAATGGCGATATTCTGCAAATAGTGCGGGTGGGGAGATACCATACGATGTACGACTTTCGGTTTGTGGATCTTACGCTGCGGTCATTGGACTATGACTGGGAGATAGACGTGCGCGTATGGCTGGATGCATTGCAGGCTGAATCGCCGGCTGTAATGAACAAAATGACCAACAAACTGTTTGAATCTATAGCCGAAGACTATCCCGAGATAACCACCAAACGTGAGCGATATAAAAAAATACTGGAAAACGAGTATTACAATTCGCTGCAAGTGAAGTTTGCTTATGCCGTGACCTGCCACAAAGCACAGGGCGGGCAATGGAAAAAAGTATTTGTAGACCCCGGACAAATAGCCGACGATCAGATGAACAGCGATTTCTATCGTTGGCTCTACACTGCCCTGACCCGTGCCAGCGATACGGTATTTCTGGTCAATTTTCCGGATAAAGCTTTTGACTAAACACGGCAGGCAGTGGATTCTACAGCTGTATGCCCTTTTTGAGATGGATTTTATATCGGGGCTATTGCCGATAATTATATATTTTTTTACTTTCAACGGGTCTTCTCTAAAATAAAATTGCATTATTTTCGTATAAGTAAGTGAAACGATATTACAATTAATTGTTTTACTAAATTCAACCGAACCTTTAATCGTACGCAGTAATTCCTAAATCAAAAAGCATCGATGAAACGAGTTCTACTAGTCCTCATTCTACTTATTTTTATAGATGCTTTTGCTGCCCGCATACTAGCACAGCAGGTCAATACGCTCTATTTTATGGAGAATGTGCCGGTTCGTCAGAGTCTAAATCCCGCTTTTCAACCTCTTACTCCTTATTTTATCAGTCTTCCGGTTATCGGGTTTACGCAACTAAGCGTGGGCAACAATTCGCTCACTTTCAAAGATCTTGTTCCCAATTATGCCGGGCAATCCTTCAATAATTTGCATTCCAACGCCGATGTTTATCATCTTTATAGTTTAGTAAAGCCAAGTGCTGTTGTCAATATCGGTTTTCAGACTAATATACTGGGTTTTGGATTTAGACACAAAAAAGACTACTGGAGTTTCTCTGTGTCCGAAAGACTGGATGGTACGATTTCGGCGCCCAAAGATGCTTTTCGGTTTTTACTGTATGGCACCAACTTGTCTACCATAGGCTCGTATGATTTTTCGTCTTTAAAAACTAATGTGAGCGCATATACCGAAGCTGCTTTTGGTCTTTCACGAAAGATGAACGATAAACTTACAGTAGGAGCGAAGTTGAAGTTTTTATATGGTAATGCCAATATGTCGAATACAAAAAGTTCAATCACGCTCACAGCTGGAAACGGAAAGTGGACTTATCGGGAACTTGGCACAATGAACATATCCAGTCCTACAGATATACAGGTGAGTAAAGGTTACAATGCGGTAAGTATAAGCTCACCCAAGCATAATTCCGACTGGTTAAAATCAGCGGGATTGGGAGGCGGCATCGATTTGGGAATTACGTATCAGCTGAATGAACATATTAATTTGTCGGCTGCGCTGGCCGATTTAGGTTTTATCCATTGGACCGGGCATGTTCAAAACTTCACCTATCAAAAGGAGGTTACCTTCAGTAGTTCGGCTCTGGGTTACAATAATACTAATATAACCAATCTTCAGGATCTTTATAACCGCATATCGGCTAATGGTGTGTTGTCCGATTCGTTGAAGAAGCTTGTACAGGATCCCTCTACTGTAACCCGCTCTAAGAATAATTACAGCTCTGCTACTACGGCGAAGCTGAATCTGGGCTTCGAATATAGCATATTGGATAATACTCTGGGATTTGGCTTGTTGTCTTATTCGCAGTTTGTCAACAGCACTGTGGTGGAAGAGCTTACTGCTTCGGTGAATGCTCGCCCCACTCCGTGGTTTAATGCCTCGCTCAGCTATTCGGCTTTTAATGCGCGAATGGGCTCTATCGGTGCCGGCATTGGTCTGAAAACAGGAATATTTCATTGGTTATTATCCGCCGACTATATTCCATTTCGGACGGTTACCATGTCTTTGTCCGACTTTGGCACAAACTACCCCGATCTAAAAATTCCCGTTCCGTATAATTCACAGAGCCTTAATCTTGCCTTTGGAATGAATCTTGAGCTCAATTCACTCTTCCCCCAACCACGATTTAATAAGCGTAGTGGACTTTATCGCGAAAAAACAAGTGATGACTGCAACTGCGGCTTTAATTAGTCGTTGAAATTTTTCACAGCTAAAAAGATGCAATTTATATATAAAATAGTTACCTTTGACTAATATTTATATATGTGGTTTATATTCAGACCAAACCGTGAAGATGTATGTAATAGTCTCATTCAATTGAAACTAAATTACTCTTACCGTTTCAATGTTGAAAATCACAAATATAGGTTTTTATAATTAATGTTTACAACTGGTTTTGATTATCATATTCAATATTCATTACCACCTATAAAAATCAAATTAATCATTAAAATGACAGATTATGAAAAAGAAATCCATCTTTAAGTGTTTATTGACATGTTGGATAGTCGCCACAGCCTTTTCGTCTTGTAACGAGATTGACTTAACGAATATATCCAAAGATATTGCTATTGATGAATCGCTACTTATTCCGGCCGGTGAAACTACAATTACTATTCAAGACGTATTGACAAAAACGGGTACCAATGATGTGAAAATTGAAGGTAATGAAGTAAATTTTGTCTCTGTAAAAGATCTTGACTATTCTTTCCGGAAGATTGATTTGTTGAAATATTCAGCAGAGAAGACAATCGCTGTAAAACCTTGGAGTACTTATTCAGGTTCGGTTCTTGTCCCTGCCGGAACCTACATTCCTACTTCTACCATTACCGATTCGGTAAGCTTAGGAATTAATGATGCCAGCCGTAATCCGGGTGAACGCATTGAATCAGCCGAGATTACTTCTGCAACTATTGGATTGGTGGTTAATCTGACCAACGATATAAAAAACAGCATTAGAAACAGCGATATTTCTATCACCATCCGTTTTCCTAATAATACAGTAACCAATTTTGATGGAAGTGCTTATAAGGATATTCTGATCACTCCAAATTCTTACGGAACGGTGAAAAATATTGTATTGAATAATTTTATTATGCATACTCCCGGTGGTGCTTCGGGGATTCCGGTTGAAGTTAAGGTCAGTGCTAAAACAAGTTCGGGCACAACAGCGAGCAATAATTCAGCCTTTAACTGTACATTGAGTTTTAATCAGATAGCATTTAGAACTGTTTGGGGACATTTCTCACCGGATTCTAATTCCAAAGATTCG
>Ga0302208_10000621_pt1 | contig 16123 bp, 13 predicted proteins | sample II_Fen_E2_3_FD_194577 | JGI IMG/M metagenome (GOLD analysis project Ga0302208, IMG submission 194577) | Peat permafrost microbial communities from Stordalen Mire near Abisko, Sweden - II_Fen_E2_3 | ecosystem: Environmental > Terrestrial > Soil > Wetlands > Permafrost | place: Sweden: Abisko...
CAGGCAAAGTGACGGAAGTGAAATTTGAACTTCGCGATGTAGCCCATGCATTTTTAAAGGGGCATAAAATACAGGTTCAGGTTCAAAGTTCCTGGTTTCCATTGGTCGATCGGAATCCTCAACAATTCATAGATATTTATCACGCTAAAGAGTCTGATTATGTGAAAGCAACGCACCGAATTTATACATCAGGTGAGAATCAATCACATTTGATTGTAAAAGTGATACAATAATTAAAAGTAAATATTGAATTAGAAGAGTAATGATAGCTCATTTTTCTATATCTTTAGTAGTAAACAGTAATTGACAACGTAAAAATAATAGATTCCTTCATTAACATGAGGTTTCATAAAATCAACAAATGAGTACATTATTCAGGAAAAAGACAATCCTTTCACTTTTAAACGAAGCAGCAGAAACCGGTAATAGCACATTAAAACGTAGATTAGGCCCTTATGGATTAATTTCAATAGGTGTTGGAGTAATTATCGGTGCCGGGCTTTTCTCATTAACCGGGATTGCGGCAGCAAACAATGCAGGTCCTGCAATAATACTATCATTTGTTTTGGCTGCCATTTGTTGTAGTTTTAATGCATTATGTTATGCTGAATTTGCTTCTATGGTTCCCGTTGCCGGAAGTGCTTATACTTATTCGTACGCTAGTCTGGGAGAGCTTTTTGCATGGATTATAGGTTGGGATTTAATTTTGGAATATTCAGTTGGTGCAGCCACCGTTGCAATAAGTTGGTCGCAATATCTGGTAAAATTCCTTGGCTATTTTGATATTCATCTTCCTCCACAATTATTACTTTCACCTTTTGAAAGTATAAAAGCTATGGATGGTTCGGTAATACATGGTATCATTAATTTACCGGCCATTCTTATTGTGATCCTTATAACAGTGGTAATTATCCGGGGCATTAAAACCTCATCCATCGTTACATCTATTTTAGTAGTTGTAAAGGTCAGTATTGTGTTAGTATTTATTGCTGTAGGATGGAATTATATCAATCCATCAAACTATCATCCATTCATACCTGAAAATACAGGTACTTTTGGTGAGTTTGGTGTCAGTGGTATTTTTAGAGGTGCAGGAGTAATATTTTTTGTATTTATAGGTTTTGATATTGTGGCTACCATGGCGCAGGAGACTAAAAATCCCAAAAAAAATATGCCAATCGGAATTATTGGCTCATTGGTTGTCTGTACGATCCTGTTTATTCTTTTCGCTTATGTAATGACGGGGATGGCAAATTTCAAGGAGTTTAAAGATAGTGCTGCCCCGGTTGCTATTGCAATTGCAAAAACACCTTATAAGTGGCTGGTTCAATTAATTGTTTTCGCCATTCTCATTGGATATATTTCTGTTATCCTTGTCGATTTAATGGGTCAATCGCGTGTTTTCTTTACTATGAGCAAGGACGGTTTACTACCAAAAATGTTCTCTGTTCTTCATTCCAAATTTCAGACTCCTTATAAGTCAAACATTCTTCTCTGTGTTTTTATTTGTTTATTTGCCGGATTTGTTCCTATCAGGGTGGTAGGTGAGATGACCAGTATCGGTACATTGTTAGCTTTTGTGATGGTTTGCCTTGGTGTTCTGATTTTACGTAAAACTCAGCCAAATGCACCAAGATCTTTTAAAACTCCTTTTGTGCCTGTTGTCCCAGTCCTTGGCATCTTAACCAGTTTAGTCCTTATGTTTGCATTGCCCCTGGATACCTGGATAAGATTGATCGTATGGCTTATAATCGGATTAATCATTTATTTCTCCTATGGTAAGAAAAAGAGCAAATTGGACAGTCCACAAGACAAAATATGATAAGTGACTTTCTCCTGGTTCTATAAATTCTGATGTCTAAATGAGACATTCATACCATAAACGAGGTATTATAAATAACCGATTAACGGTATTTCATCTTCTATAAATTATACCGTAATTTGTCATGTTATTCAAATTCAAGGTTTTTAAATGGAAACAATAATCAATAAATCAACATTGACTTTAAATGAAGGATTGTTTGTTGCCTCTCGATTGAGAGGTAGTGTAGGAATACTTTGTTTGGATGATATTGACTTGAGAAAGTTGTTTCCCATTGCCACTGTTACTCAATTATTACTACAAATAGTATGCGTTTTTGAGAAGAAACAATTTTCTGGTACTAAACCTCCTATGCCCCAATTCTACTGCTGTTGTCTATGTAGTGTGTGAAACCAACTATAATTGGGAAAGATTTCCAAAAAGTTTGTTCAATCTTCATCCTGTTGGTTTCACCAAAATTTTCTTTATAGATCAGTCCCTATCCTAAAAATATATTTATACTTAAATATTGGAGAAACTGTGTCAGATAGTTGTTGCATGTTCCCTGTAAATAAAAATACTATGCAACACGACTTAACTATAAAAGTATTAATCAGAGCTTGAAATTCTGAGAAAAAATAGTATTCTATTGATTCCAGAATATCAAAGCAACTCTAAATTTATTCACTAACAATGAAACAGCATATTGCAAATAATGTATTGGAAATGATCGGTAATACGCCCATGGTTGAACTTACTAAGTTAGACACGGGTTTGTGCCGGTTATTCCTGAAGCTTGAAAACCAGAATCCCGGAGGATCCATCAAAGATCGTATCGGGGTTTCGCTTATAAAAGATGCCGAAGAAAGAGGTCTGCTAAAACCCGGAGGAACACTTATTGAAGCCACGGCTGGAAATACCGGTATTGGACTGGCGTTGGTAGGACTTATGAAAGGCTATAAAATTGTATTAGTTATCCCTGATAAAATGAGTCAGGAAAAAATAAACCATTTACGGGCATTGGGTGCTGATATTGTGCTGACGCGCTCTGATGTCGGGAAAGGACATCCTCAGTATTATCAGGATCTGGCACAGAAAATAGCGAATGATACCGGTGCCTATTATGTAAATCAATTCGAGAATCCTGCTAATCCATTAGCACATGAAACAACTACCGGTCCTGAAATATGGGAACAACTGGAGCATGATGTGGATGCTGTAGTGGTAGGTGTTGGTTCATCGGGAACAATAACAGGATTGACCCATTTCTTCAAAAAGGTTTCAGATAAAACAGAATTTGTACTGGCTGATCCTGCCGGTTCTGTGTTGGCTGAATTTATAAATACCGGCAAAATAACCCGGGAGGCAGGATCCTGGTTAGTGGAAGGTATAGGGGAAGATTTTGTGCCTTCAATAGCCGATTTTTCACTAACAAAGAAAGCCTATAGCGTCACCGACCTTGAAAGCTTTGAAACGGTACAGGAGTTGCTTAAAAAAGAAGGTTTGCTGGCAGGGTCATCCTCAGGAACTTTACTCAATGCCGCGTTGAAGTACTGCCGTGAGCAAACGACCCCTAAACGGGTGGTTACTTTTGCCTGCGATAGTGGGAATAAATACCTGTCAAAAATGTATAATGATGGTTGGATGTTTGACCAGGGCTTAAAAAAGAGAAAAGCATATGGCGATTTGCGGGATATAATTTCACGTCGGTTTGAGGATAATACCACTGTATTTGTTAATCCAGATGATACTTTGCAAACCGTTTACAACAGGATGAAGAGTTACGAGATATCTCAATTGCCTGTATTGAACGACGCTAAAATTGTAGGTATAGTGGATGAATCGGACTTATTATCGGCTATATATGCCAAAAACTATAATTTTCAAACCACCGTTATTTCAAAAATTATGAGTATCGGGCTCTCAAAAGTACTCCCTAATGATTCAATTGAAAAGCTGATAGATATTCTCAACCAGGGTTTTGTTGCCATTATCGAGGATAACCAACAAGTCTTTCAGGGGATTATAACTAAAATTGATTTAATTAATTATCTACGCAATGGCAAATACTAAAAAATATGGCTTTTCAACAAAAGCAATTCATGCAGGTGAAGAACCTGATTTCAGAGATGGTGCAACAGGTGATGTCGTTATCCCAATACATTTATCCACTACTTTTGCCCGAAAAAAGGTTGATGAGCCTACAGCAGGTTATGAATATACCCGCTCGCTGAATCCTACCCGTAATGCCTTGGAGACAAAGCTTGCAAGTCTCGAAAATGCGCGTTATGGGTTTGCGTTCACTTCGGGGCTTGCAGCTGAGTCTTCTATTTTACTATCCCTCGTTAAACCGGGTGATCATATTATTGCTTTCGATGATTTATACGGGGGCACCAAACGATTGATTAACAATGTATTTAACAACTTTGGTTTTGAGGTGAGTTTTGTTGATGCTGTTGATCCTCAAAATGTCAGAAATGCTATCAAAGGAAACACTAAACTGGTGTGGTTGGAATCACCCACCAATCCATTGTTGAAACTCTCCGATATACGTGCAGTTTCAGAGATTACGAAAGAACATGGTATTGTGTTAGTTGTAGATAATACATTTTTATCACCCTATTTTCAAAAGCCGCTTGACCTGGGTGCTGATGTGGTGGTTCATAGTTCTACCAAATATATAGGTGGACACAGTGATGTGTTAGGCGGTTCGGTGATGCTTAATGATGAAGAGTTGTTTGAAAAGATAAAATATCATCAGAATGCTGTGGGGGCAGTATTACCTCCTTTCGATTCATATCTTACTCTCAGGGGCATAAAAACGCTGGCATTGAGGATGGAACGGCATAATGAAAATGCACTCGAAGTAGCCCATTTTTTAGGACGGCATCCGAAAGTAAAAAAAGTAATTTATCCCGGACTTGACAGCCATCCTCAATACGAATTGGTAAACAATCAGGCAACAGGATTTGGGGGAGTTCTTTCATTTGAAATTGAGGGAACCATTGATGACGCAAAAGCATTCTTAGAAAAACTTGAGCTATTTGCACTTGCCGAAAGTCTGGGTGGTGTGGAATCGCTAATAGAATTGCCGGCTGTAATGACACATTCTTCTGTGGCAAAAGAAGTGCGGGAGCAGATTGGTATTTCTGATACACTTATCCGAATCTCTGTTGGGATTGAAGATGTCGAGGATTTAATTAATGATCTGGAACAAGCCTTGAGTTGATTTGCAGTTCAAACACTTACAATTTACAAAATAATGAGTACAATTGATTTTTTACATGCCGGAGAACAAACCAAAGCAATTCATGCCGGTGAAACACCAGATCCGGTGACTAAAGCCTCGGCTCCAAACTTAGTTATGTCCACTACCTTTCTGGTTGATGCCGATACCGGTTTTTCGGTGGAAGGTTTTGAAGAAAGTGATACCTGGATTTATACCCGTTGGGGCAATCCAACCATTCACCAACTGGAACAAAAACTGGCAGCATTGGAACAGGCCGAAACGGCTATTGCTTTTGCCAGTGGAATGGGTGCCATCACAGCTTTACTGTTTCATCTGCTCAAAGCCGGTGATCATATAGTTATCAGTGACGTGACCTATGCAGCTTTGACCGAAATGACAAATGAGCTGATACCCGAACTCAACATTGAAGTCAGTAAAGTGGATACTTCCGATTTGGAGGCTATTCGCCGTGCTGTAAAGCAAAATACTAAGTTGATTTATATAGAGACACCCTGTAATCCGTTGCTTCGGTTGACTGATATTGCAGCAGTTGCTGCTATTGCCCACGAGGCTGGTGTTAAGCTGGCTGTAGATTCAACTTTTGCTACTCCTATATCCACAAAGCCTCTGTTGCTAGGGGCTGATTTTGTGATCCATTCGCTTACCAAATACCTGGGTGGACACGGAGATGCACTGGGTGGAGCTATATTGGGCAGTAAAGCTGATTTGACGCCACTGAGAAAGAAAACGGCTATCCGGCTGGGTGGTGTGATAAGTCCCTTCAATGCATGGCTGATTATGCGAGGCATTGCTACTTTACCCATTCGAATGAGAGTGCACGAAGAAAACGCACTGAAAGTGGCACATTATCTGGAACAGCATCCGAAAGTAAAAAAGGTCATCTATCCGGGATTACCTTCGCACCCTCAGTATGAATTGGCCAAAAGACAAATGAAGAATTTCTCCGGAATCATTACATTCCAGGTAGAAAATGGGGTTGAGCAAGCTAAGACTTTTGTAGAAAAATTAAAAATTATTCATTATGCTGTTTCGTTGGGACATCATCGTTCGCTTATTTTTTACCTTAATAGCCCGGATCTGTTAAAGTCGTCTTTTAAGTTTAATACATCGGAGCAGCTTGCTTCCTGGAATAATTTTGCGGGTGAAGGTATTTTCCGCTTTTCAATAGGATTGGAAGATGCTGATGATTTGATTGCTGATCTGGAACAAGCTTTGAGTTGATTTGCTATTGACAGAATAGATTGAATAATTGAATGTCGTTTTTAGATACAAAAAAAACAGAACGAGGAGTAGCTATAGCTTTGCCATTTTTATGTGATTCTGCATTATGGAAAAATAGAAGAAACAAAGTCATGTTGTTTGTTTAGAAGGACTGTTGAAGGGTGTGCCTTCATTTCTCTAATAAATCCGCCTGGTATGCAGGTGGTGGTTTAATTTATAATAATTCAAGATCATGAACTTTATATTTTTTTCACCGCATTTTCCTCAGAACAGTACTGAATTTTGTTTTTATCTTAAAGAGGCAGGGGCCAATGTGCTCGGCATTGGTGATGCTGCATACGAAACTTTAAGCGAAAGATTAAAGAAATCGCTCAAGGAATACTATAAAGTTTCCGATATGGAAGATTATAATCAAATTCTAAAAGCTGTTGGTTTTTTCACCCATAAATACGGTAAAATCGATCGATTCGAATCGTTGAACGAATACTGGTTGGAGACAGAAGCGCGTATCCGGACAGATTTTAATATCTACGGGACAAAGACTGACTTTATATACAACCTGAAGCAGAAATCGAAGATGAAGGCTTTTTTTGAAAAAAGCGGCGTGCTTACGGTGCAGTGTTTAAAATGCACGGATAGAGCAGTTGCATTGAAATTCATCAATAAATATGGATATCCGGTGGTGGTGAAGCCTGATTTGGGATCAGGGGCAAGCATGACTTATAAAATAGGCAGTGAACCTGAATTTGATACTTTTTTCAACAATAAACCTGCTGACGTGGAATTCATCATCGAAGAATTTGTTGATGGAATTATTTTGACCTATGACGGATTGATTGACAGAAATGGAAATGTAGTATTTGAAAACAGCCATAGGTTTGAACAAAGTATTATGGAGGTGGTGAATAATGATGATAACTTATATTATATCTGTCTTCCTGATATAGCTGAAAAAGTGAGAGAAGCCGGAAGAAGTATTTTGAGAGCATTTGATGTGCGTGAAAAGTTTTTTCATATCGAGCTATTCGAGAGAAAAAAGGATAAGGAAATTGTGGCACTTGAGGTTAATATGCGGCCTCCCGGAGCCTGGATGACTGATGCCATAAATTTTTCACATGACATAAATATTTATAAAGAATGGGCTAATATGGTTACAAGCAATAATGTAAAGGTAGAACCTTCGGGAAAATACTTTACAGGTTATGCGAGTAGAAAGAAAAGGAAGAAATATAAGAATTCACATAATGAGATCCTGAGCAAGTATAATAATAAAATTCTGTATTATAACAATGTAGAACCTGTGTTCAGTAGAGCTATGGGCGATTTTGCCTATCAGTTCAGAACCCGAACATACAAAGAGGTAAAGGAAATTATTGAATATATACAGGAAGAATAACAACTTAACAATATGCAGGTAACTTATCATAAGGAATACAGTCAGAAGCTTGGAAGAGAAATGGAATATAAAGTATATGGGCACAAAGGAAAACCAGTACTTGTATTTCCAACGTCAAATGGACGATTTTATCAATATGAAGATGCAGGGATGATAAATGCCGTGAGTAGGTTTATTAATGATGGCAAAATTCAGATATGGACTGTCGATGGAATTGATTGGGAAACCTTCTATTCAAGCCAGAATGATAATCATAGTCGAATAACCAGGCATGAAGCGTATTTCAATTATATCAACGATGAGCTTATTCCAGGCATACTTTGGACAAGCCAGGAAAACAACAACGGGGATAGTCAAAAAATAGTTGCCACAGGATGTTCGATGGGTGCTTATCATGCAGCGAATTTTTACTTTAGGAATCCCTGGCATATCGATACAGTTGTTGCTTTGAGCGGGGTGTATTCAACCGATTATTTCTTCGGGGATTATAAGCCTGTTGAAATTTATCTGAATTCACCAATTGATTATTTGAAAAACAACAACGATTCCTATTATATTGATCGATTTAGAAACAGCAATTTGATTTTCTGTTGCGGAAAAGGAGCTTACGAGGATTTTATGCTTGAAGAAACGTATAAATTAAAGTGCATTTTTGGAGAAAAAGGTATTCCTGCCTGGTTTGATATTTGGGGTGAAGAGTCGGTGCACGACTGGCCCTGGTGGCATAAACAAATAGAATACTTTTTTGGGGAAATACTATAAACTTATTCATAATTAATTCTATATTATGCCTATCAATATTCCCGACAAACTACCAGCCATTGAGCTGCTGAAGAAAGAAAATATCTTTGCAATTGGCATCTCCCGTGCTTCTAAACAAGACATCCGACCTATTCGTTTAGCCTTGCTTAATCTTATGCCTCTCAAAATAACTACCGAAACCGATTTGGTACGTGTGTTGTCCAATTCTCCGCTACAAGTGGAACTTGATTTGATTGGTTTAAAAAGCCATACTTCTAAGAATACACCCATTGAACATATTCGGGAATTCTATATTGATTTCGATCAAATTAAAAATCAGAAATATGATGGACTGATAATCACAGGTGCTCCGGTAGAACAACTTGAATTTGAGGAGGTGAATTACTGGAAAGAGCTAACTGAAATTTTCGATTGGGCAAAAACGCATGTAACTTCCAGTCTGTTTATCTGCTGGTCGGCGCAAGCAGCCCTGTATCATTACTATGGCATTCCTAAGCATTCATTGTCTAAAAAAATGTTTGGAGCATTTGAACACAAAGTCAATGACCCATTGAACCCTCTTTTCAGGGGATTCGATGATGTGTTTTTTGCCCCGCACAGCCGGCATACCGAAATCAGGCGTGAAGATATTGAAAAAGTAACTGGATTAACTATTCTGTCCGAATCGGATGATGCCGGAGTGTATGCCATTCTTGCTCGTGATGGGCGTGAAGTATTTATTACCGGTCATTCCGAGTATGCACCCGAGACGCTTGATAACGAATATAAACGTGACCTGGCAAAACAACTCCCTATTGAAATACCACGAAATTATTACCTTGATAATGATCCGGGTAAACCACCAGTGGTACGTTGGCGTTCGCATGCCAATTTGTTGTTTTCCAACTGGCTCAACTATTATGTATATCAGGTTACACCCTATTATATTGATTCAATACACTGATATTTAAGTAAAAAATGGAAACAAAACAACTTATTATTCATTCCGAAGTTAAAGACATTGGCTTAAGTGGAATTTATCTGACTGTAGAAAATATTAGCAATAAGGAAACGGATGCTGAATTTGAGGAATACAGAAAAAAAATTGTACAGCAAGCCTATAATTATACCAAGCAAATTACTGACATTAAAGAAGATCAGTTAATTAAAGGGTTCCGTCAATTGCACGATGCAGTTGGTGCCCCTAACCGTAAAAATCTTTCTGCCCCGGAAAATTTGTATAAATTATTAGCCAAAAAAGGTGATATTCCCCGAATCAATTTATTAGTTGATATTTACAATACAATTTCCATTAAATATAAACTTGCTTTGGGTGCTCACGATTGGGATCGGATTGATGGAAATGTCCATCTCCGTTTTACTACCGGAACCGAAAAATTCATTCCTATGGGTGAACATGAAACTAAACATATTCGGGCGGGTGAGTATTCTTATATCGACGAAAGTAACGAAATTATATGTTATTTGGATGTCAGGCAAATAGATAAAACTAAAGTAACGCTTGATACCAAAGATATTTTCATTGTTGTACAGGGAAATGCAAACACTGCGTTTCCATATATTGAAAATGCAGTATACGAGTTGCTTTTTCTTATAAAAAGATACTGTGGCGGCGAAGCAAAAGTAGTCGGTCAGATAGAAGATTTTTTTTTACGACTATCAAATCTAGAATGCTCAATTAAGTAGCTAAGGGCTAATGACTATTGTAATTAAAAGATTGATATTAGGTTTTGTCTAATTAATCTGATTCTTTTGTAATTTAAGCATTTACTATTCAGTAACTACTTTCCTTCTCTTACGTGGGACACTTTTCATGAGTTGTTTCAAATTTCAAAATCGTGATAGATTAAATTTGTCACTCCACAATAAAAAAATGCATCCCGAATCGGAATGCATTTTACAAGAAACATTACTAACTAAAATACTATTAAGAAACATTCAGAATTCGAAAATCAATTTATAAATTATTTTATGGCTTTAAAAGCTTGTTCAATATCTGCTTTTATATCTTCAATGTTTTCAATACCCACTGAAATACGCAATAAACCTGGTAATACCCCCGAAGAAATTTTATCTTCCGGTGAGAGCTGTTCGTGTGTGGTTGCTGAAGGGTGAATGATTAATGATTTGGCATCTCCGACGTTGGCCAGGTGACTCAATAATTTTACATTATCAATCAATATGTCAGCATTTGTCGGATCACCTTTTATTTTAAAGGTCAATACGCCACCGGCTCCTTTTGGAAAGTATTTTTTGGCTAGATCATAATACTTACTGCTTTTCAAACCCGGATAATTTACGTATTCCACTTTTGGGTGTTTCTCCAACCACTCGGCTAATGCCAGTGTATTCTGCACATGGCGTTCTACACGTAAGGAAAGTGTTTCAATGCCCTGTACCAGCAAGAATGAGTTGAATGGGCTAATAGTATTCCCCCAGTCGCGAAGACCTTCTACACGAGCCCGTGTGTTGAATGCTATATTCCCAAAAGGACCATTGGTTCCAAATACATCCCAGAATACCAATCCGTGGTAACTGTCCGATGGCTCGGTGAAGGACGGAAACTTGCCGTTACCCCAGTTGAAAGTACCACTGTCCACGATGATACCTCCGATAGAAGTACCATGTCCGCCAATCCATTTGGTGGCCGATTCCACGACTACAGAAGCACCATGTTCTAGAGGACGGAAGAGATAGCCGCCTGCTCCGAAAGTGTTATCCACAATAACAGGAATGTCGTGTTTTTTAGCAACAACAGCAATGGCATCAAAATCAGGAACATTCAGTTCGGGATTACCAATTGTTTCCAGATAAATGGCTTTGGTGTTTTCATCAATCAATGCTTCGAATTCCTCAGGTTTGTCATCTGTGGTAAAGCGAACTTCCACGCCCAATCGTTTAAACTGATTCTTAAACTGATTGTAAGTACCACCGTATAAGTGAGGGGTGGATACAAAGTTGTCGCCGGCCTGTATGATATTGTTCAACGCAATAAACTGAGCCGATTGGCCTGAAGAAGTTGCTAGTCCGTTAACACCACCTTCCAGTGCTGCGATACGTTTTTCGAACACATCGGTTGTCGGGTTTTGCAAACGGGTGTAAATGTTTCCAAACTTGCGTAATCCAAAAAGATCCGCACCATCTTTTGCATCTTCAAAGACATAAGAAGATGTCTGATAAATCGGTAATGCTCTGGAATGAGTAGTTTTATCTACTTCTTGTCCGGCATGTAACTGAAGAGTCTCAAATTTCAATTCATTTTTAGCCATATCATTTGTTGTTAATTGATTTTTTGTCTTTAAATATAAAACTTTAGCAAGAGCTTTCTGAAGATTGATCGAAAACCCTGCCATGGTGTTTATGTTTTAATGATTACTTTTTTAGACCTAAAAAAATAACGATATAAATAAGAAAGAAGTAAGTAGTTGAGGTTTTTGCCTAATGAGAGCTTTGATTATCTCAACTTACTTACTTCTTATTTATTTTGGTCTTATCCCTGATTAAAGCGGATATTCTTCAAATGCATATAGCAAGGTAGAAAGATAACGTTCGCCGGTGTCGGGAAGTAAAGCAACGATAACTTTTCCTTTGTTTTCTGGACGTTGAGCCAGTTGAGTTGCGGCATAAGCAGCTGCTCCCGAAGATATACCTACCAACAGACCTTCCTGTTGTGCCAACTGACGTGATGTCAGGATTGCATTGTCGTTCGTAACCTGAATGATTTCGTCCACTACTGCAGGGTTGTAGTTTTTAGGAATAAATCCTGCACCAATTCCCTGTATTTTATGAGGGCCAGGAGTTCCGCCTGATAGAACAGGTGATTCAAAAGGCTCTACAGCAATAATTTTTACATTCGGATTGTGAGCTTTCAATGCGGCACCTACGCCGCTAACAGTTCCACCGGTACCAACTCCGGCAACAAATATATCTACTTTACCATCGGTGTCACGCCATACTTCTTCACCGGTAGTACGTTTATGTACTTCAGGATTTGAAGGATTATCAAATTGTTGTGGAATAAAGGAAGCAGGATTTTCTTCGTGAAGTTCCACTGCTCGGGCAATAGCGCCTTTCATTCCGGTTGCTCCGGGAGTCAACACCAGGTTTGCTCCAAACGCTTTTAGCAGGTTGCGGCGTTCAATGCTCATTGTTTCGGGCATGGTCAGTGTCAGTTTATATCCTTTGATAGCAGCTACCATGGCTAATCCAATTCCTGTATTTCCGCTGGTAGGCTCAATGATTTCAATCCCGGCTTTCAGTAGTCCTGCTTTTTCGGCATCTTCAATCATTGACAAGGCAATACGTTCTTTTACACAACCTGCCGGGTTGAATGATTCAAGTTTTGCAACTACAGTTGCCTGCAATCCTTTTTTTGCGCCATAATTAGAAAGATAAACGAGTGGGGTATTCCCAATCAATTCAGTTAAATCTTTTGCTATTTTTGCCATGTTGATAAATATTTTGGGTTTGTTTATTTTACTGTTGCAAAAATACGGCGAAATTCACACTCCCACAATCGCAAGGATAGGGTATTTTATATACCATGTTTATGGTATATGATGAGTGGTGGCCAATAATAGTGACGGCTTTACTTCCTGCAATTGCATTTGCAGATAAAGTAAAGCCGTCATTAATAAGGTTCCTTTTTTTGTTTGTTCAGAGCTTTTAAACCTCGCTCAACTCCAGCCACCGCATGGTCTTTGCGTCAATCAAATCATTGACTTCGCTGTGGCGTTGTGATACTTTTATAATCTCATCGCTGGTTAAGCTACCCGAGGCCAGTTTATTTTCGATGTCTGTCTTCTCTTTTTCCAGTGCCGGGATTTCTTTTTCCAGTGCTTCAAATTCCTGCTTATCCTTAAAGCTGCGTTTGCTGGTTTTCTCTTTGGTAATTACCTGTGCCTTTGGTGCAGAGGCTTTTGTCTTGGATTTTTTCTTTTCTTCCTTTTCCTGTTCTTCCAATAAGTCATTCCATTCGCGGTAGTCAGTGTAGTTTCCCGGGAAGTCTTTCAGCTCAGCGTCGCCCTTGAATACCATTAAATGATCCACTACTTTATCCATAAAATAGCGGTCATGGCTTACCACAATCACACAACCCTTAAATGCCTGAAGGTATTCTTCCAATATATTCAACGTTACAATATCCAGGTCGTTGGTAGGTTCATCGAGTACCAGGAAGTTGGGGTTACGCATCAGTACGGTACACAGGTGCAGCCGGCGTTTTTCCCCGCCACTCAGTTTATAGACATAATTGAATTGAGTTTCCGGAGTAAACAGGAAGTGTAACAGGAATTGCGAAGCTGACATTTTCTTGCCATTGCCCAGATCTACTTCTTCGGCTATGTCGCGAACCACATCAATCACTTTCATCTGTTCGTCAAATGCCAGGCCATCCTGGCTGTAATAACCAAACACAACGGTTTCGCCAACATCAAACGAACCACTGTCGGGTTTCACTTCTCCCAGTAACATTTTTAGGAAAGTCGACTTCCCTGTACCGTTCTTTCCAACGATTCCCATCTTTTCATAGCGGGCAAAGTTGTACGAAAAATCATCCAAGAGTCTCAGGTCGCCATAAGCCTTGGTGACGTGGTTGGCTTCAAAGATTTTAGAACCCAGGTAACTTGCTTTTACATCCAGTTGCACGGTGCCATTATTCCGTCGAAGCTTGGCACGTTCTTCAATCTCATAGAAACTCTCCTGCCGTGATTTGGCCTTGTGTGCCCTAGCCTGAGGCTGACGGCGCATCCATTCCAGTTCTTTCTTGTATAAATTAACGGTACGTTCGCTTTCTGCATTAAACGATTCAATGCGTTCCTGCCTTTTTTCAAGGTAATAACTATAATTTCCGTTGTATTGAAACATAGCCTGATGATCTATTTCCAGGATATTGGTACATACTCTGTCCAGAAAATACCGGTCATGCGTTACCATTAACAAGGCCATGTTCGATCGTTTCAGAAAATCCTCGAGCCATTCCACCATTTCCAGGTCCAAATGGTTGGTAGGTTCATCCAATATCAGCAGGTCGGGTTCGCCAATCAGTACGTTGGCCAATGCTACGCGCTTTAGTTGTCCCCCTGACAGTTCACCAATCGGTTGGTCCAGGTTGGTAATTTTCAGCTTCCCCAGAATCTGGGTGATCCGCTGTTCGTAATCCCATGCTTTGAGCAGATCCATGTTGGACAGTATCTCGTCCAGGCCTGCCTGGTCGGGCGATAACATGCAATGTTCGTACTGCGCAATGGTGCGTACCACTTCACTGTCTGTTTTCAGGCAGGCATCCAGCACCGATAGTTCTTTCGGAAAATCAGGATCCTGATCCAGGTAGGATATGCGCAAGTCCCGTTTGAACGAGATGGTTCCGCTGTCGTAATCTTCTTTCCCCGAAAGGATATTCAGTAAAGTCGTTTTTCCGGCACCGTTTTTGGCAATCAATGCCATTCGTTGGTTATCGGTAATGCCGAAGGATATATTTTCAAAAAGCAGATTGTCACCAAACGATTTGGTAAGATTCTCTACTTGCAGGTAACTGATCATGTTTTAGTAAATAGTTTATAGTCTGAAGTTCATAATTTGAATTTGCAAAGGTACGGATTAAAAAGGATGATTCAATTAGTATACTAAATAGAAATAATTCAATGTTTTGTTTGTTGGTCAACTGAAAATGCGTAATTTTGAAACTTAGAATTAATAGCTTGTTAGAGATAAACTATATTCATCAATTAAAACTCCACTAAAATGAAAAGTATTAAAGGTACAGAAACCGAAAAGAATTTGCTTAAGTCGTTTGCCGGCGAAAGTCAGGCTCGTATGCGTTACACGTATTTTGCTAAAGTAGCCAAAACCGAAGGGTACGAACAAATCTCCGCTATTTTTCTGGAAACAGCCGATCAGGAAAAACAACATGCTAAGAAATTTTTTAGCTATCTGGAAGGTGGAGCTGTTGAAATTACAGCCTCTTATCCTGCCGGCATCATCTCAACAACTGCTGTAAACTTAAAGGAAGCAGCTGCCGGCGAAAATGAAGAATGGAGTGATTTATATCCTCATTTTGCCGATGTGGCCGAAGCTGAAGGTTTTTCTAATATCGCAGCTACCTGGCGTAAAATTGCTGCCGTCGAAGCACAGCATGAAAAACGATATCTTCGTTTGCAAGCACGTGTAGATGCCGGTACCGTTTTCTCCCGTGAAGAAGAAACTACCTGGCAGTGTCGCGAATGCGGTCATATCCATGTAGGCAAAGAAGCTCCGAAAGCTTGTCCTACCTGTGCACATCCTCAGGCTTATTTTGAAGTGGAGAAACAAAACTACTAAGATAATTCAAAATGCATAATTCATAATGCAGAATTAAGACAACCGTTGTTCCTTATTGGAACAGCGGTTGTCTTTTTACGTGCCCTTCACTTCTTTGCAATAGTCTCAACGATGTCCTCCTTCTTTCAAATCAGTAACTGAACTCCACAGAGACCGACTTTAGCTGTTTCCCTTTCTTAAAATCCGGATGACAACAATTCATGATTCATTTCATTTTGAATACTCTCCTTTCTGAATCTTTAGTCTCTTTGTAAAATTCAGCACATAGTTTTGTACTCTGATTTTGTTAGGCATCTGAACTAAGTATAGAGGGGGTTGCCTGGGGGTTGGCTGGGGGTTGCCTGGGGGTTGCCTGGGGGTTGCGAGGGATCCATCC
>Ga0302208_10000624_pt1 | contig 16096 bp, 15 predicted proteins | sample II_Fen_E2_3_FD_194577 | JGI IMG/M metagenome (GOLD analysis project Ga0302208, IMG submission 194577) | Peat permafrost microbial communities from Stordalen Mire near Abisko, Sweden - II_Fen_E2_3 | ecosystem: Environmental > Terrestrial > Soil > Wetlands > Permafrost | place: Sweden: Abisko...
ATGCATGAGCTACCCGGATTTGAAACAGAAAGAGTAAATGTTCCGTTTTTGATTGTCATCACACCATCGCTTTTTATACATTTTGGAGAAGCATAATCTACAGTAGAGGAACCACTCGTACCGGAGACAAGTAATCTTGTTCCGGTATTGGTTACTTTTACCGTGGGCGAATTTGATGCATCTCCAAACGCTAAAGCACCATCTGCCGATATGCCTTTTGATGCTATGCCGGAACTAACAGCAGTAAGTGAACCTCCCAAAATATTAATATTCCCATCCGCCTCGAAACAGGACGAAGCATATGAATCCAAAACACCCAATGAATTTGTATACGTTGAACCTGCGCCTGATGTTGTGACATTCACAGTTCCTGAAGTCATAGTTAAATTTCCATCAGCCGAAATACCTTTCCCGGCAGCACCTGTACTTATAACAGTGATGTTTGCACCAGAGATAGTTAAATTGGTATTGCATTTAATAGCAGTACAATAAGAAGGATCGTATCCTGAACCCAGAGCTGACAGTACCGGTCCCCCTGCAGTATTAATGGTTATGGTTCCACCGCTTAGACTCATGGCTTGTTTTGATTTCAAGCCCTTTGCCTGATTGCCGTTTACTGTCATATTGATCGTTCCTCCTGAGATTGTCAGGGTGCTATCGCTTGCTATTCCTTTTGTATCGGCAGTGGCATTTACAGTAGTAATGCTCCCCCCGGAAATAATAACATGACCTGTTTCACATTCTATTCCATCGCTTGTTGCATTCACATTCAGGGATCCACCTAACATTCGGAAGTAATCTTTAGAATGAATACCATCTTTGGCAGCTCCCGTCACAGTTATATTTCCATTGTTTACCTGAATGTACCCATCACTGCAAATTCCGTGTTTGCTGTTACTTTTTACCGTCAGGCTACCTGTTCCATCAAATACTAATTGACCTTCACTGAAAAAGGCAGCCTTTTGATCCTCAGTACTTGTAGCATAAGTAGCTCCATCTATTAATGAGTTTGTTGTTCCTTCAGCCAGAAATACTGAAATCTTTTTAGATGATTGAATATTGATAGCCGGTCCATCCGAATTGGTAATGCTCACTCCTTTTAAGATCAACCCGAGCCTGTAATTGCTGTAAATTTTAAAGGAACCATCTGTTGTTATTCCGCTCAAGACATAGGTAACTTCGGTTTGATCCAAGGAAGAATTCACTACTATATCTGCTCCCGATTGCGTGATAGAGACTCCATGGCCTCTTAGTGGGTTTTCAATAACTGCCGAAGCTCCTGAATATGTGATTTTAACGGTATCAGATACATTCCCAAAAGTCAGGCTATCAATAGTTGAAAGCGTATAAGTCGACAGGCTTCCATCGTTCTTGTGAATGTTGAGCTCTGTCTGGTTATTCCTGAAATTGAGGCTATCAATGGCAGACACCAAAACTTCCAACACTGATTTATCATTTTTGTGAATAAACAGTTTATCCTGAGCAAAAAGTGCAACCAAACATGTAATACTAAGAAATATGATCCCTGCCTTTTTCATAATTTAATAAATTTCAGTGCCTGATTGTTTACTTTTAGTAGATAAAACCCTTTAGTAAAGGTGCTGATATCAATTTGTTTATCTTCCGATGTAATTTGCTTAGAAACAAGTAAAGCTCCATCCAATCTGAATACCTTGACAGTGGTTGCCCCTTCAGGAGTATTTCTCAAGGATATGTAATCGGAAGCTGGATTTGGATACACGACTAATGTAGTTTCATCTCCCAATATACTCTGAGTTCCGGAAACTACATTAAACATCATTTTTTTGATTGTTGACTCACTAAATGAACCGGTTGTTCCATCAGTATAATTCAATATCATATTCGTTCCCGAAAATGTAATCTTGTTTAATGAATTTAATCCTGAACTTTTTTCAGTACCATCATTAAATTTCAAAATCAAATTCTGAGATTGAATTTTGGAAGTGCAACTACCTATAAGATAGAATAGTGTAATAGCAAGCAGTAATTTTAGTTTCATAGTTAAAACAGATAAAGAATTTCCCGTAAAACTAGCATTGCTAATTGATCTGATAAAATATTTTCTGTGGAAAGTTTAATTCACTCAGTAGAAACCAAGTAGTCAGAACAATTAAATGTTGCATTTTAAATTATTCATTCGTTTTTTCTCGGCCCCAAAAGCTACTCATTCCTAGCTGCATGTTCAATAGAAGGAAATCTCACTTAAATTTACGATTGGACGGAAAATGACATGTAGTTGCAGTTTTTTTTCAAAATAAAATCTGAGAAACACACACTTTTTTGAACAGTCTCCTATTCGCTGTTGGGAGAGGGTTGAGTGAGGGTTCATTGAGGGTTGATTGAGGGTTCATTGAGGTTTACCTCTCCTAACCCTCAATGAACCCTCACTCAACCCCCATTGAATAATCTTTGATCAGCGAATGAAAAGAATTGAAATTCGGTTTAGACGCACGTTGAATGAATTGCATAAAAAGGAACAAAATCAGGAGTGATTTGGAATCTGGCAAAAGATCGATTTTAATGCCACCACAAGTCTGTCAGCAGGTAACGGTATAAGTAAAGGTCAAAATAGATGGTCTCTGTGTATAAAATAAGACATTAATTTATTCAACCTGCTTAGTCTCTATTCGTTAAAGAAGCTATCCGGAAATGCTCTGTTTTTTTATTTTATGGGATGAAAGCACTTTAAAAAAATGCCGGATGTTAAATATCATTCTTTTTATTTGTTTTTAAATCCAAAAGATAGGTTTGTTCCGTCTAATTAGAAAACAAACATTATTTTTACACTTTAAAATTTACAATTATGAAGCGATTAGGATTATTTTTATTGGTTTTGACATTATTTGTTGGGGCCAATGCAGCAAAACCAGCTATTAATATCGACAGTTTGAAGGATGAGATTGTCAGGAACAGCAAAGAGATTCTGGAACAAAAGAAAGACTCGATTACCTTTTCAAAATTATCTCCTAATCAAATACTGGAACTAAAAAAAGGAGAACAGGAAGTTCAAAAGAAACGAATTGAGAATGAAGGTCGCAGCGACATGCCTTTTAATGGATTTGAGCTCTTTATGATTTGTTTATTGCCATTCCTTTTTGTAGCAGTGATTATTGGTCTTAACATTAGAGCCAAAAATGCTGAATCGAAACGCCGGTACGATTTGTACTCTAAATCCCTGGAGATGGGGCAAACTGTTCCCGAACATTTCTTTGATGAACCTGTAAAAGCAAACCCTTCTTCAAATCTAAAAAAAGGAATTCTGTGGGCAGCAGTAGGATTGGCTCTTTTGATTTATTTCCTTATTGAACACAAAAATAATGGCTTAATACTTGGTATTGTTCCCACCTTTATTGGTATTGGTTATTTATTGGTTCATTACCTTGACAAGCCAAAAACTGATTCAACGTTAGACAATGAGCAACACGGATGATATCCGATGGGTCACACAGGTTGCTTTGTTTGGTGATAAAAACGCATTCGACAAACTAACCAGTAAATACCAGTCGCCCATACGTCGGTTCTTTCTGAACCTGACTGTGGGCGATGGTCCGTTGAGCGATGATCTGGCACAGGAAACATTTATCAAAGCATACCTGAACATTACTGCCTTTAAAGGGCTATCGGGCTTTTCAACCTGGCTGTACAGAATAGCTTATAATGTATATTATGATTCGGTAAGAGCTCAGAAGCACTATGAAGATATAGACGAACAGGTAATAGATAGCCAGTATCATACACTCAATGAATTTTCGGCTGAGAAAATGGACATTTATAAAGCGTTAAAAATGTTACGCAAAGAAGAACAAACTGCCGTATTATTGTTTTATATGGAAGATAAGACACATAAAGAGATTGCCAACATTATGAATTGCCCCCTTGGAACAGCCAAAACCTATATTTTAAAGGGAAAAGAAAGATTAACCGCTTACTTAACAAAAGCAGGATATGGAAACTAACGATAAAGATAAATTGCTGAAAGTTTTTTTCAGTGAACGTAAACTGGAAATTGCCGATAATGGGTTTACCCGGCGTGTCATGCAAAGGCTCCCTGAACAAGCCGATAGAAGTTGGATAGTTTGGATCTTTGCCGCAATCGGCATGGCTATTTCCATCTATTTAGGAATCACTTTCGGACTGATTGTGCACATTATATCACTCCTTAATCAGGTTCCCATTTACTATATTCTTGGAATCGTCTTTTGCTTTCCATTGATAGGAACAGCCGGATTTTATCTCTCACAAAATAGAAATTATCGGGCTATTTGACTTCAAGTCATCTAAATTTAACGAGAATACAGAAAGAGATACTTAGGGGTATCTCTTTCTGTATTCTTGTTAAATGGCTTGAAGTCATTCAATTTTGGACATGACAAAAAAGCCCTTCTCCAAAAGGAAAAGGACTTCTGTATAATTTACAAGAAGCTGTTAGGCTAATTTATTTACAAAAACAGTCAACTTTGATTTTAAGTTACTGGCTTTGTTTTTGTGAATGATATTACGTTTAGCCAATTTATCAAGCATAGCGCTTATCTTAGGCAACATTTCGGCAGCTTCAGTCTTGTCTGCAGTAATACGCAATTTGCGAACAGCATTACGAGCTGTTTTTGCATAATAACGATTGTGCAATTTCTTCTTGTCGGCTTGACGAATTCTTTTGATAGATGATTTATGATTTGCCATCGCAATCTAATTTTTAAATTTTTTATTTTTCTGTAGCCCATAGGGGAGTCGAACCCCTCTTTCCAGGATGAAAACCTGGCGTCCTAACCGATAGACGAATGGGCCTTTCGGCTTTATTTTGCTTGTTCTATTGAGATATTGTTCGTCTCAATTGCGGGTGCAAATATACGCCACTTTTTTGAATTGACAAGGGCTTTCAGATAAATAATTATTTATTTTCGTAAAATGCTATTTATCAATTGCTCAGATTAGGGCTACTCAGATTATTTCTGACACCTGGTTGGCTTTTCCCAAATATATTTTGGTATATTTGTCATCTAAACTGATTTCTTATGCAAATAAAAACGTCCGGAATCGTACTTCATTCAATTAAACACACTGATTCGACAACTATTATTACAGTTTATACGAGGCAATTCGGAAGAGTCTCATATATGGTGCATGGAATAAACAGAAAGAAGTCAGTTTGTCGAGCAGCTATTCTGCAACCTTTATCAATAGTAGAAATGGATGTTTCCCACACTCCCGGGAAAAACATCCAACATTTAAAGGAAATGAGAATGGAACAGCCCTTTACAGGCATACCTTTCAATCCTGTTAAAAACTCTCTGGCATTATTCCTTTCTGAAGTCCTATTTCGGACCTTACGTCAAACGGAACCAGATGATAGCTTATACCTTTTCCTTGAGAACTCAATCCTTCAACTTGATTGCAGTGAAACAGGCATATCAAATTTCCATTTGGTTTTTCTTCTTAAATTAACACGTTATCTTGGATTTCAACCTAATCAGGAGGGAGCACAGGTAAACTATTTCGATTTAATGAACGGTGTGTTCATGAAAGAGAAACCCTTACATTCACATTTTGTTCTTCCTGATGTTTCTGCTGATTTTATAAAGGTATTGAATGCCGACTACTCTACTATGCAGAATCTCGCATTTACAAGAGCCAGGCGGTCGAATTTACTTCAAAGTATAGTAGAGTACTATCAGCTGCACATTCCGGGCTTTCACGGGCTCCATTCGCTTTCAGTACTTCAGAGCCTGTTTGATTAGAGAAAGAAATTATTTACTGGCCATTTCATTGATACTGATTTTTTCGCCAACTTTAATTTTACTACCGGTTTTACGATTCCAATCTTTAAGTTTCTCAACAGTACAACCGTATTTTTTAGCAATTGTATAAAACGACTCACCCGATTTCACTTCATGCTGTATGCTTTTAGGCTCTTTTTCTGCTTTAGGACTATTCGTTGTTGTTTTCGCCAATGATTGGTTCAGTTTTAACTCTTGTCCAAGTCGGATTTTAGCGTCAGTAAGATTATTTATTCTTTTCAACTCCTCTACCGTCGTGTTATTTTCTTTAGCAATGCTCCCTAGGTTATCTCCCTTTTTAACCTTGTGGGTTATCATCTTTTCATTGCTTTCAATCTTTATATCTTGCTTCTTAGTTATCCTCTGTGCAAGAGCATTACGGTTTATATCGTCACGATCCTCATTGACTTTTAATTCCTGACCTTGATGGATCTTAGAATCTGAAAGATTATTAATTCTTTTCAGCTCTTCTACCGTTGTATTATTTTCTTTAGCAATGCTCCCTAGATTGTCTCCCTTTCTAACTTTGTAGGATACCATCTTTTCATTGCTTTCAATCTTTACATCATTCTTCTTAGTTATCCTCTGCGCAACAGCATTTCGGTTTATATCGTCACGATCCTCATTGATTTTCAATTCCTGACCTTGGTGGATCTTAGAATCTGACAGATTATTAATTCTTTTCAGCTCTTCCAGCGTTATATTATTTTCTTTAGCAATGCTCCCTAGATTGTCTCCCTTTCTAACTTTGTAGGTTGCCATCTTTTCATTGCTTTCTATCTTCGCATCCTGTTTTCTGGTTATCCTCTGTGCAACAGCATTTCGGTTTATTTCGTCACGGTCTTCATTGATTTTCAATTCCTGACCTTGATGGATCTTAGAATCCGACAGATTATTGATTCTTTTAAGTTCCTCTACCGTTGTATTATTTTCTTTGGCAATACTTCCCAGATTTTCACCCCTTTTGATTATGTGGGTTATCATCTTGTCGCTGTTTTTTATCTTATTATCGTGTCTGTCATCGGACTTATCAGCAAAAAGAGTTTGTCTTTTCACTTCAGCTTCCTGATTAAGTCTCAATTCTTGTCCGGGATGAATTTTTCCATTTTGGATGTTATTAATTCTCTTCAATTCGTCAACCGGAATATTATGCGTCTTGGCGATACTATAGAGCGATTCTCCTGAAATAACTTTGTGAGTAGTGGTTTTTTGAGTTTCTTCTACTTTATCTACTTTATCTGCTTTATCTGCTCTATCTGCTTTATCTACCCTATCTACGTTAGCAAGAACTTCATTTCTAGGTTGATTAGTAGGTTGACTTATTTTCAACTGTTGACCCGGATGAATTTTTTCCTTTATAATTTTGTTGATGTTTTTTAATTCATCGATTGACATATTATAGATCTTGGAAATGCTGAATAATGTCTCCCCCTTCTTAACTGAATGAGTGTTGTTTGCCATGGCAATAGTGTTATTCTTATCAGCTCTCGACGATGTATTATTTTTAGAATCATTTTCTGCAACAGCAGATGCCTCTGCTTTAGGCTGTGCAGCCTGAACGATCAGAACAGTTTCTTCATCTTTGATCTTTATACTTTGCTTAAGACGTAATTTATTCCCTTTTATATCATTTCTTTGTTTAAGCTCCTCAACTGTCATTCCATACTCCTTCGAAATTGAAGAAAGCGTTTCCCCTGATTTTACATGGTGATATTTTGCCGGAATCACTCTTTTCATAGTTTGAACCGGAGTTGACACCGGCGTAAAAGCCAGGGCATTATTTGAGAATCTATCACTCTTTGCGACAAACTTGGACATTGCAAACATTTGATTCGCACCAATCACACGGCTTGCTTTTATAAATCGCTTTGTATAATACTCTTCATTTGAATTAGAAATGGTAACACCACTATGAACGGCGGCATGAATAAAATCAAATTCCCCATTTTCTTTTGCTGCTGTAACTATTCCAACATGTCCAACCCGTTTACTTTTTCTCCTGCCGGAAAAGAAAACTAAATCTCCTGCTTTAAGTCGCGTTCGGTCTATAGAATCGAATTGCTTTGCCTGATCGGCTGAAGAACGTTCTAAGTTATATCCAAAATTACGGTAAACATGTGAGGTAAACCCTGAGCAGTCAAAAGACGATATGCCCGGTGATCCATAATGATAAGGTGTATTTAAAAATACTTTTCCGAAATTTACGACTGAATCGTTTAGTAATACATGATTAGGAACAAAATGATTGAATCTTAATGAGTCTGTATATGATGATTTTTCTGGCTCCGGATGGGTGCTAGCCATTGAAAAAAAAGATAAGAAAAGTAGACAAAAATGGAGGAGGAATTGTTTTTTCAAACTCATAATTAGGGTAAATCTAATAATTAGTGTCTTGCAAAGATATATTTTTTGGTCAATAACGGAGGATCATTTTCTTCTTTTTAATAAAAAAAGTGATTCTTTAGTTTCACACTTAAAATCTTAAAAAAGGCTACTAAAATATAAGTTCGGTTCGATCTTTTGTTACTAGCAAGCTAACTTTTGACCCTGATATGATCGGTAAATTGTAATCAACATGTCCTGTCGGAAAGTTAAAACAAACCGGATAGTCATACTCTTTTACAGCATTTAAAATGACTTCCTGAATGGTTTGCATCATTAAAGGATCTTCATCACATTCGCTGAATTGACCGGCAACAAGTCCTGACAATTGTTCTAAGACGCCACTAAAGCGTAGATTTTGTATCATACGGTCAATTTGATAAGGCTTTTCTCCAACATCTTCGAGAAAAAGAATAGAATCCTTATAATTCAAATCGTAACGACTACCACGCAAAGCCATGAGCACAGATAAGTTTCCGCCTATTAGTCTCCCGTGTGCTTGCCCTGTCCGGTTATTTTGTTCATTCGGTAAATTGTATGCAGGCAAAATTCCAAATAAAATATCTTTTACACGTTGCAGTTGTTCTGAATCATCAGGTAGTTCGAAGAATTGTTTGGCCATAACGCCCTGAATGGAAGAGATGCCAAGATTAGTAATCGTATTATGCAAAATGGTAATATCGCTGAACCCAATCAACCACTTAGGATGCTCTACAAACTTTGAAAAATCCAGTTTGTCTATTATTTGTGCAACGCCATATCCACCCCTGCTACATAAAACAGCTTTTACAGTTGGGTCATCAAATGCTTGCTGGATGTCTGAAAGGCGTTGTTCAGGAGTTCCTGCAAACCGTCCATATTCCGATCGGGCGTATTCTCCTTCAGTAACTCTGAAACCCCAATTAGTAAGAACTTTTATTGCGCCATCAATATATTCAGGATTGATTGAACCTGCAGGTGAAATTATACGTATCTGGTCGTTAAGTTGTAAAGTAGGAGGATTCATTGTATTGTTATTCTTTATTAAGTTGTTCAGTAAGCTGTTGGATCGTTGGCATTGCATTTCTAATTTCCAAAGATAACTCTTTATATGTAAATTCACTAACACCCATAGGTTTATTAATGTCTTTCAAGGCAAAATCTACCACTACATTGTTTTTATGCTTGCACAGCAGAATCCCAATGGTAGGTTTGTCATCTTCTGATTTAACCAGGACGTTTAGGGCAGTCAGGTAAAAATTAAGTTTCCCAAGATATTCAGGCTCAAACTCGGATAGTTTTAATTCAATGACAACATAACATTTAAGTCTGGTATGGTAAAACAGCAAATCGGTTCTAAACTCTTTACCTCCCACATCAAATTTAAATTGCCTGCCCATGTAAGCAAAACCTTTTCCCAGTTCAAGCAAAAATTGTGTTATGTGCAGAACCAGTTTTTCTTCGAGTTCTTGCTCTTTTACCTTTGTTGATAGTGTCAGAAAATCAAAATTATAGGGATCTTTCAAAAGAGCATTAGCCAAATCACTTTCTACATTGGGCAAAGTCAGCTTGAAATTTGTAATTGCTTTACCTTGCCGGTGATATAAATCTGTTTCAATCTGATATTCCAGCACCGAACGGCTCCAGTTGTTGGCTATTGTTTCGTTGATATAGAAATGTGCCTCATCTATATTTTTGACTTTTTGAATAATTAATATATGATGCCCCCAAGGTATTTGATATAACCCTCTTGTAAATTCATATCGACCTTGATCGTCAAATGCTGTATTTCTATCATCTTTTTCAATTTCAATACTTTGTATTTGCGAAACAACTTGTTTCGCAAATGTAATACTGTCGTTATAAAATAAATACCATTGCTTTATAAGCTCAATATTTCTCTTTGAGAATCCCTTCATTTCAGGAAATTCTTCTTTTAAATCTCTGCTTAACTGATCTATAAAACCGCTTCCCCACGATGTGTTCTGTTGCTTTTCGACTATTTGACGACCCATATCCCAGTACAACCTGATTAGTTCACTATTGACAGACAATGCTGCTTTTATCTGGCTTTGTTTTATCGTCAACTTTAACTCAACAAGCCAGCTTCTATAATCTGGTTGGAGAATAGAATCATTCATAGTAATCCTTTTTAAATGATAATGTTAGAGTATCTTTAAACTAATCCCTGCCATTCAATTTACTCCTCAGCTTTTATTAAAAACCCGACACTGCTTTTTATCACAGAGATCAGATCACCCGGCGAGATCATCAATTGCAATCCTCTTTTCCCGGCACTGACGTATATCTGGTCATAATTCAGGCATGTTTCATGAATATAGGCCTGAAAATGTTTCTTCATCCCAACAGGGGAACACGCTCCACGAATATACCCGGTGACAGGCAGAAGTTCTTTCATGGGGATCATTTCACAATTCTTATTGGCTGATATGGCAGCCGCCCTCTTCAAGTCAACTTCTTCAGCTCCGGGAATGATACAAACAAAATAACCGGTTTTATCTCCTTTCAATACAAGGGTCTTGAACACTTTTTCTATTGGCTCATTTAATTGCCCTGCAACATGAACAGCACTTAAATCGTCTTCATCCACATCATAAGGAATTAATGAATATTTTATTTTCCCCTTGTCGAGTATCCTCGCTGCGTTTGTCTTCTCTGTTTTCAATCGATTTTTATATATAAAACGAGTCAATTAATTTTAAATAATAATTTGCAAATAAATAATCAGGACACCCTGTATTGGTTCCTGATGCTCAACGCTCAACGCTCAACTCTTACCTCTAATATTTCATCCATTTCCACATTTCCTTCCAGGTCGTTTTTTTACCATACATCAGAATTCCTGTCCTGTATATTTTGCCGGCCATCCAGGTTGTCCCGATAAATGAAAGCACCAGGATCGACAGTGAAAGGATAATCTGCCAGGCAGGAACATCGAACGGAAGCCGTACCATCATGACAATGGGTGAAGTAAACGGGATTATGGAACACCAAAAGGCCAAAGGTCCATCCGGATTCTGCGCACTGTAAATGGCAGCATAAATAGCAAAAATAATCGGTAAGGTCAAAGGTAATGAAAATTGCTGGGTATCGGTCTCGCTGTCAACCGCCGAGCCTACTGCTGCAAAAAGAGAAGCATATAACAAATATCCACCGAGGAAGTAAAGTACAAAAAGGACGATGATTTGCATAAAGTCAAACCCATGAAGCATGGCAAAAAGCTGTTGCATTTCACCCGGACTCTGTGTTGCGGTCATAGACTGAATGCCCATGTGATTTGCCTGTTGCATACTGGCCAGATCTGCCCCGCTGCCAATAAACCTGCTGCCAATGAATAAAATACTGCCTGTGAGAATAACCCACATAAAGAATTGTGTGAGTCCTACCAGAGCAATGCCAATGATTTTCCCCATCATCAACTCAAAGGGTTTTACCGACGAGATAATGACTTCTACAATCCGGCTTGTCTTTTCCTGTATCACCCCGGCCATTACCTGTGCTCCGTAAATGATGATAAACATATAAATAACAAATGCCGAAATCATCCCGATAACCAGGGCTAACTCAGCAGACCCTTCCTTTTCCTGACCGTTGTCACCCCATTTTATGGTTGGGATATCAATATCAGTATGTGATTTTTCAACCATATCCTTCAAATTCGGGATATTGTATGCTTCAAGCTTCTGCTGCTCCACCTGTTTATTTAGCTTACCTGAGATATAACTTTTAAGCTCCAGGTTTACCTGTTTTTCCGAATAGAGTGCTATTGCTTTCGGGTTCTTCGACAGGTCATCGGTAATCACCAGCAACGCGGTAAACTCATTGTCTTTTTTATCTGCGTTCTCTTTTTTTATCTCCTCTACCGGTTTATCAACAAAATCAAAAACATAGGTTTCATTATTTTTAAACACTTGCGAGTAGCTGTGCGTTTTGTCGATCACCACAATGTGTTTTTTAGTACTGTCTTTAATGCTCGACAGCCACAAAGGTACAGCAATCATTACCGCAAAAAGGATAGGAGTGAGGAATGTGAGTATGATGAACGATTTCTTCATCACACGAGTCGAGTATTCCCTTTTTATGATAAGACTTATTTTGCTCATGCTTTCACAGTTTTTATAAATATGTCGTTCATACTCGGCAATAATTCTTCGAAAGACAGTATTTCTGAATAACCTAAGAGCTTCTTTAAAAGAACATTGTTCGTCTCATTCGAATCGTTCTGAATTATACTTTCAAAAACACCATTCTTTTCTTTTTGTGAAATCAGGTTGAAATCAGTATCCTGTAAAGCGGTTTTAGAACCGACAATAAAAGTATTGGTTGCATGCGAAGATCGGATATCCGCAACATTTCCCTGCAACACTATCTTGGCATGATCCACCAACGATATGTTCTCACAAAGGTCTTCCACTGTTTCCATATTGTGGGTGGAGAAAATGATGGTGGCACCTTTATCCCGTAGATTTAGAATCTCACGTTTCATTAAATCCGTATTGACAGGATCAAATCCACTGAAAGGCTCATCGAAGATCAGTAACTTGGGATCATGCAGGATGGTTGTGATAAACTGCACTTTTTGTGCCATCCCTTTCGATAGTTCTTCCACCTTTTTGTTCCACCATTCCTGAATCTCAAATCTCTCAAACCAGTACTTCAAAGCCTTCAGGGCATCCTGCTTGGTCATTCCTCTTAGCCGGGCCAGATACAATGCCTGATCGCCCACTTTCATCTTCTTGTATAATCCTCTTTCCTCGGGCAGATAACCAATATGTTCCACATCAGCAGGCAGCATTCGTTTACCATTCAATCGTACCTCTCCGCTATCGGGAGCTGTGATGCAATTGATAATACGAATCAACGTAGTCTTCCCCGCACCATTGGGTCCCAGCAATCCGTAGATGGTATTTTCCGGTACAGTCAGGCTCACCCTGTCCAGTGCCAGATGCCCGGCAAACTGTTTCACTACATTTTCTACCTCTAATAATATCATGTTGATTGGTTAAGCAGTTAATACCGATAAATATCGCAAAGTAATATCTACCGAAGGTAATATCAATTTAGTCATATCCTGAAATAATATCACCAAAGGCGTCTTAAGTAATCGTATATATTTGTTACTAAGCTTACATCTCAGCGTTCTGGCAATTATGAATTATGAATTATAAATTGTGAATTATTTACATCTTCCCTTCGTCGCTAAAACTGTAATACTCCCCACGGGCTATGATGATATGATCGAGCAATGTTATGCCTATGGCTTCACACCCTGTTTTTATCCGTCGGGTTATCATTTCATCTTCATGACTCGGACGGTTCTGTCCCGAAGGATGATTGTGTGCAACCACCAGAGCCTGTGCCGATTTTTCAAGCGCTACCTTAAGCAACATGGGTATATCTACCACCGTTTGCTTGCTGCCACCTTGCGTCAGTCGTTTTATCTCTATCACTTTGTTGGCTCCATTGAGTAGCCCTATCCAAAACTCTTCATGAGGCAAGTCCACCAGTTGTGGCTCAAACAGATCAAAAAGGTCTTTACTCGATGCTATTTTCTTTCGTTCCAGTATATCACTGGTTTTCCTTCGTTTCCCCAATTCCATTGCCGCCATAATGGTAATTGCCTTTGCTTCCCCGATTCCTTTAAAGCGTTTGCATAAATCGGCAATGGTAAGCTGCGCCAGTTCATTCAGGTTATCGTGGCAGTCATGCAATATCCGCCGGGTAAGTTCTACCGCCGACTCGTCCCGGTTACCCGAACCTATCAGGATAGCCAATAGCTCTGCATCCGAAAGACTTTGACTGCCTTTCCGTAGCATCTTTTCTCTTGGACGGTCATCTTCTGCCCAATCACGAATGGTTAATCGTCTATCGTCAGTTAACATGCCTCAAAAATACAAATAATTTTTACTATCACAAACGATCTTAATGGATAATAAAAAAGCTGCTTCAATTTATCATTTGAGGCAGCTCTATAATTGTTTAATCTATGATTCTAATAAAATAACTTATCTTCAACTATTTTAGAAAGGATCACATGGGCCGTATCCACATTTTGAGCTTTGATATAATATTTCAGTGGGGAATAAACTATTACCGGAAACTGTTGTGTTTTGATCGAATCTAATATCTTTCCGTTATAGTCGATTTTGAATAATAATGATTTCGGATTCTCATTCGGGTAACCGCTGGTTCCTTGTATGATAAATTCATTTTGGTTATAAGAAACTACCCTGTCCAGCCAATCGTTGGTCGAATCTCCGAATCGTTTCGTCCAGACTGTATCGCCCTTTAAATTTGTCCTGATTATCTGGCAATCCATATCATTCAAACTATTAGCATTTCTTGTCCTCCCTACAATCAGATAACCATTATCATACAATTGAACAAGATCAAATCCGGCTTCATTGAATGGATATTCATTATGTTTATAGTTCATGCTGAAAAGTTCATTCCCATTGGAATCATATTTCTTTAGATAAACCTGGTCGCTATTATAAGCTCCGGTTATAGCGAATCCACCATCGGAGGTAACTATAAATCGGGCAGGGAAATAGATCATATCATAAATGTTTTTTTGCCATAGCTGACTGTAATTTGCATTCAATTTGGTAAGTTGGGTTCCGAAGAGCACGTAACCTCCATCATGGGTTTGTAAAGCATTGACTACATTCATGTTTGTAAATTCAACTTTCCGGATTTGTTTGCCGGCTGCATTAAGTTCTACTGCCAGCACTCTGTAGTCCACTACATCTCCTCCCTCCTCAATAGAGCAAACACAAACATATGTTCCATCATTCTGTTGAAACATCTTGGTCACATGAACTGAATAAAACGAAGACCCCCAACCTGACCCTGAGGCATTGGTTCCCCATTCGAAGTTATTCTTTGTCCACTCGGTATCAAAATTGGAATTGGTCTTAATGATAGTCAATTTATTATGGTAAACTCCCGTAATCAGCAAACCATTATCATTCGTGAAGAAGATATTATCTATCCTGTTGAGTTGAAATACGCCTGTTGAATCTGTAACTTCGTTATATACAGAGCTACAAGCCTGGAATAAAAACATAGCCAAACTTACTAGCAATAGTTTTTTCATAATATTGATGATTTTACATGTAAAAAGTAATAACTAATCAATACTCAATGTTGATCTATTTGTTAAATGTATAGTTCGATAGTCTTAAAACCATCGACCTCAGGATTTCCATAATTAAGTATAAGCCCGTTCCCCACTTGAGATTCCTATTCGTTTTTCTTATCGCAACTTACAGCCAGAATTCCAACTATAATAAATAACAGAATCTTGATTCTTCTCCTGATTTTTGTTTTTTGACTGGTCTATAACTTATAGATGCAATTCATTTTCATTTTGTTGCATTAGCCGGGGAAAAACAACCTTTGTATAAAGTAGTCAGGCTCTCACTTCTATAATTTACAGAATCATCTGTTAATTATAGAAGTGGAAGCCCGACTAAAAAACAAGAAATTTCCGCTACTGCTCTTTTATACTCGTTATTCTTATCTGTTGGTAACCGTGATTTGCAAATCCACAACTAAAGTAGGAGTTCAAAATCTGATAATCTACAGTAACTTTCAAGCTATCCTTTTGAAAGGTAGCATCTAAATTTTCAGGAGAGTAAAACACTTTATTAATTTCAACTATCCATCCACAACCATCTGCTGCTGGATTTCCATAATTAAGTATAAGCCCGTTCCCCATTTTCAGATCTGATTCGTTTTTCTTATCGCAACTTACAGCCAAAATTCCAACTATAATAAACAACAGAAGCTTGATTTTTCTCATGATTTTTGTTTTTTGACTGATCTATAACTTATAGATGCAATTCATTTTCATTTTGTTGCATTAGCCGGGGAAAAAATAACCTTTGTGTAAAGTGGGGGTGGGAGCCCGACTA
>Ga0302208_10000628_pt1 | contig 16004 bp, 13 predicted proteins | sample II_Fen_E2_3_FD_194577 | JGI IMG/M metagenome (GOLD analysis project Ga0302208, IMG submission 194577) | Peat permafrost microbial communities from Stordalen Mire near Abisko, Sweden - II_Fen_E2_3 | ecosystem: Environmental > Terrestrial > Soil > Wetlands > Permafrost | place: Sweden: Abisko...
ATTGAAAAATCAATTTTAAAATCAGATATAGCTAAAGATCGGAGTTTTTATATTGTAAGTCTTTCCACCAAACAGATGATTTACAAAGGGATGCTCACTTCACTTCAACTACGTGAATATTATCCGGACTTATCAAATCCTAACTTTACCAGTGCTATTGCATTGGTTCACTCACGCTTTAGTACCAATACATTTCCGACATGGGATTTGGCTCAGCCATTCCGTATGATCGGACACAACGGAGAAATTAATACCATCCGGGGAAACCGTCAATGGATGGAATCTCGCGAAAGTGTTTTAAAATCTGACTTGCTCGGTAATCTAAATGAATTATATCCGCTGGTTCAACCCGGGATGAGTGATAGTGCTTCGTTGGATAACACACTTGAGTTCCTTGTTATGTCGGGCAAAAGTTTACCTCATGCTATGGCCATGTTGGTACCCGAAAGCTATAATGCAAAAAATCCGATCTCCGATAATTTACGCGCATTCTATGAATACCACAGTACATTTATGGAACCGTGGGATGGTCCTGCAGCTATTTTATTCAGCGATGGTCGTTATGCAGGTGGTATGTTGGATCGTAATGGATTACGTCCTGCACGTTATTTGGTAACGCACGACGACGTTATGGTTATTGCTTCCGAAACAGGAACCATTGAATTTGATCCTGCCAATATTAAAGCTAAAGGTCGTTTGAAACCAGGCAAAATGATCATGGTTGATACTGAACTTGGTCAGATATTTTACGATAACGAATTAAAAGAAGGATTGGCTAAAGCCTTTCCATATCGCGACTGGTTGAATCAAAACTGTATCAATCTGGATAATATATCTTCGGGACGTACAGCAAAATATGACCTGAAAGACTATAATACACTTCTACATGCTTTTGGTTATTCGAAAGAAGATGTAGAAAAATTGATTATTCCAATGGCAAACGATGGATACGAACCAACGTCGTCTATGGGTAATGATGTGGCTTTATCTGTTTTTTCAGATAAACCTCAACGACTGTTCAATTATTTCCGCCAACAATTTGCTCAGGTAACCAACCCGCCAATTGATCCGATCCGCGAAGAATTAGTCATGTCGTTGACCGGTTTCGTTGGATCCGTAAATCAAAATCTATTGGAACCTGCGCACGAAATTTGTAAGATGGTGAAACTAAAAAGTCCGGTACTTACAAATACGCAGTTCGAGATTTTAATGAATCTGCAATACAAAGGCTTCTCTACCATTTCGCTTCCAATGCTGTTCAACCCGGCTGAAGGATCAAACGGTCTTGAAAAAGCCATTCAGGAGCTTTGCCTGTCGGTAGAAAAAGCAGTTGACGATGGAAAAAATTATATCGTATTAAGCGACCGCGGTGTTGATGCAAACCATGCCCCTATCCCATCGCTACTTGCAGTTTCGGCAGTACACCTTTATTTAGTACAGAAACGCAAAAGAATGCAGATCGACATTGTAGTTGAAACAGCAGAACCCCGTGAAGTAATGCATTTTGCACTGCTATTTGGTTTTGGTGCCAATGCAATCAATCCATACATGGTATTTTCGATCATCAACGAAAAGATAAAATCGGGTGATTTGCAAATGGATATTGATACAGCTAAAAAACATTATATCAAAGCTGTAAACAAAGGACTATTGAAAGTACTTTCGAAAATGGGTAATTCGACTCTGCGTAGTTACCGTGGAGCGCATATTTTTGAAGCTATCGGTATTTCATCTTCATTGCTTAGCAAATACTTCAAGGGTATCACCTCTTCTATAGAGGGTATTGACATTGATGATATTGCCAATGAAGTTCTGAAACCATTTACTCAGGCCTTCTTCCCTAAAGAAGGGGAAGATGTTACAGAGCTGAAAAATCTGGGACAATATGCTTATCGCCGCGATGGAGAAGATCATGCATGGAATCCTGAAACAATTGCACGCTTACAAATTGCGACAAGAACAAACAGCTACGAAAAATTCAAAGAGTATGTTAGCGCTGTTGACGGTAAAGCAGCTCCTATTTTTATTCGTGATTTAATTGATTACAAACACAATCCAATTGATATAAATGAAGTTGAACCTGTAGAAAAAATCATGAAACGCTTCGTTACCGGAGCTATGTCATACGGTTCTATCAGCCGCGAAGCTCATGAAGCGATGGCTATGGCCATGAATTCAATCGGGGGACGCAGCAATACAGGTGAAGGAGGCGAAGATCCTGAACGTTACAAAAAACGAGAAGACGGATTGAGTACCCGAAGCGCCATCAAACAAGTTGCTTCAGGACGTTTTGGTGTTACAGCCGAATACCTTATCAATGCAGATGAGATTCAGATTAAAATTGCTCAAGGAGCAAAACCAGGTGAAGGAGGACAACTTCCCGGACATAAAGTAGATAAAATCATTGCTAAAACCCGTCACTCTATTCCGGGTATCTCGCTGATTTCACCTCCACCGCATCACGATATTTATTCGATCGAAGATCTGGCTCAACTTATCTTTGATTTAAAAAATATCAATCCGGCAGCAGTAATCAGTGTAAAACTGGTTTCAGAAACAGGAGTTGGAACCATTGCAGCAGGTGTGGCCAAGGCTAAAGCCGATTTAATTCTGATCAGCGGTACCGAAGGTGGAACCGGTGCAAGTCCGTCGAGCTCTATCAAGCATGCAGGTTTACCTGTTGAAATAGGGTTGGCTGAAACACAGCAGACTTTAGTGATGAATAATTTGCGCGGTCAAATCAGATTACAAACCGACGGACAATTAAAAACTGGACGCGATATTGTGATTGCTGCCATGTTAGGAGCTGAAGAATATGGTTTTGCAACAAGTGCTTTACTGATTTTGGGTTGTGTTATGATGCGTAAATGTCACTTAAATACTTGTCCGGTTGGTGTAGCCACACAAGATGAAGTACTACGCAAGCATTTTACAGGAAAACATGAATATCTTGTAAACTTCTTCCACTTCATTGCTCAGGATGTACGCGAACATTTAGCACAATTAGGTTACCGTAGCATGGATGAAATTATTGGACATGCCGAGTTGCTTGAACGTAAAAATGTTGAAGGAAGTTCTAAATTGAAAAAGATTGATTTGACAAAAATCCTTTATGCTCCTGCATTACACACCGACTCGGCTTTACGCCATGTCAAAGATCAGGATCATAAGTTGGAGAAAGTTCTTGATCATGAATTAATAAAAAAATCACTTCCGGCATTAGATTTGTGTATGCCTGTTGAGATTAAACATAAAATTAAAAATACCGACCGCGCTGTCGGAGCAATGCTTTCGGGTCAGATTGCCAAACGTTATGGACAAACAGGACTACCAACCGATACAATCGTTGCTCATTTCACAGGCTCTGCAGGTCAAAGCTTTGGTGCCTTCTTAAGCAAAGGTGTATATTTCCGCTTAACAGGTGAGTCAAACGACTATCTGGGAAAAGGGCTTTCGGGAGGTAAAATTGTGGTAGTTGCTCCTAAAGAGAGTACTTTTAGCCCTGAAGAGAATATTATTGCCGGTAACACCATATTGTATGGTGCTACTTCAGGCGAGGTTTATATAAATGGTGTAGTGGGCGAACGTTTCTGCGTTCGTAACTCTGGTGCTGTTGCAGTAGTTGAAGGTGCCGGAGATCACTGTTGTGAATATATGACCGGAGGTCGTACGGTAGTACTTGGTACCACAGGACGTAACTTTGCAGCCGGTATGAGTGGTGGTGTTGCTTACGTGCTCGATGAAAAAGGAGATTTCGACTTCTTCTGTAATATGGAAATGGTCGAACTATCACTTATCGAAGACAGTATTGACAGTAAAGAATTACAAGGGTTAATTCAAAATCACTATAAATACACTAACAGTAAGCTTGCCAAACGTATTTTGGACAATTGGAGAGATTATGTAGATAAATTTATCAAAGTAGTTCCAATTGAGTACAAAAAAGTATTGCAAGAAGAAAAAATCGAAGCTATCAACAAGAAAATTGCTCAGGTAGAAAGAGATTATTAATCAACTTTATATAACTTTTCCAATGGTTCAGCCGTTGGAAAAGTTACTAAAATAAGACAATAAAAACATCATGGGAAATCCTAAAGCATTTATAACAATACCCCGCAAGGAAGCAGGTTACAGACCTGTGAACGAACGAATTTACGACTTTGGGGAGGTTGAACAAACATTAAATCATGAAGACCGGAAGATTCAGGCATCACGCTGTATGGATTGCGGTATTCCTTTTTGCCACTGGGCATGCCCACTTGGAAACAAGATGCCGGAATGGCAAGATTTAATTTATAAGGGCAAATGGAAAGAAGGAATTGAATCGCTTCACGAAACGAATAACTTTCCGGACTTTACAGGTCGTATATGTCCTGCACCATGCGAAAAATCATGCGTATTGGCATTACACGAAGCTCCTGTAACTATCCGCGAAAACGAAGCAGCTGTTACAGAAGTTGGATTTATTGAGGGAATGATTAAGGCGCGTCCACCCAAAACACGCACCGGAAAAAAGATAGCTATAATAGGTTCAGGTCCCGCAGGGATGGCTGCTGCTCAACAACTGAATCGCAAAGGACACTCTGTTGTTCTTTTCGAAAAAGACAATTCGCTGGGCGGACTGTTACGTTATGGCATTCCAAATTTCAAACTGAATAAGAATATTATCGACAGACGTTTAGTTCAGTTGGCAGAAGAAGGTATTGAATTTAAAACCAATACCGAAGTAGGCAAAGATATTATGGGCAATGAAATTATGAAGAATTTCGATGCCGTATGTATTGCTGTAGGTGCAGGTCATCCACGCGACATTAATCCCGAAGGACGTGACTTGAAAGGTATTTATTTTGCCATGGACTTTTTAAGCCAGCAAAACAAGCTTATCATGGGCGAGGAAGTGGAAAAAGAAGCTGCTATCTCGGCCAAAAATAAACATGTATTGGTAATTGGTGGTGGCGATACCGGTTCCGACTGTGTTGGAACATCTATTCGTCAGGGTGCGGTAAAAGTGACTCAAATTGAAATCATGCCACAACCACCGGTAGGAAAGAATCCGGATACCCCATGGCCCTATTATCCTACCATTTTGAAAACATCCAGTTCACACCAGGAAGGATGCATACGTAAATGGAGTTTGAATACCAACAAATTCGTTGGCAAAAATGGGAAACTGACCGAAGTACTGGTGGAAGAAGTTGAATGGAGCAAAGATGCCAATGGCCGCATGAGCATGAAACCAACCGGCAAAACCGATACCATCAAAGCCGATCTGGTTTTCCTTGCACTGGGCTTTGTTCATCCGGTTCACGAAGGCTTGCTTACCGAACTTGGTGTAAGCTTCGACGGACGTGGAAATGTAGCTATAGATAAAGAAAACAGAAGTAATGTAGCCAAAGTATTTGCTGCCGGCGATGCTGCTATGGGAGCCAGCTTGGTAGTTCGCGCCATAGCTTCAGGGCGCAAAGTAGCCGAAGACATTCACAAATCATTAATCTAGTGGCATAATTTAAATTATGATTAAATAAGTAATGAGCATAAGTTGTAATCGTGTTGGGTTCAACGCTTCACTTGTAGCTCAAATAATCAAGAATACTTCAAAAAAACTAAAAAACATAACAACTGATTACTCGTTTAATTGTACATTTACTCACTTAAATTAAACTCGTAACACAAAACTAAGAACTATTATGTGTGGAATTGTATGTGCATTTGATATAAAGCAATCGGCGCAGGCTTTGCGGCCGCAAGTTTTAAAAATGTCTAAAAGAATACGGCATCGTGGGCCGGACTGGTCGGGAGTATATTCCGACGATAAAGCTATTTTAGCACACGAACGTTTGTCTATTGTGGATCCCGAATCAGGGAAACAACCACTTTTTAGTAAAGATGGTAAATTGGTTTTGGCAGTTAACGGTGAAATTTATAATCATCAGGAAATAAGAAAACAGTTCGAAGGAAAATATGAGTTTCTTACTAAATCCGATTGCGAAGTAATTCTGGCTCTGTATCGCGAAAAAGGTCCGAACTTTTTGGAAGATCTGAACGGAATCTTTGCTTTTGCACTCTATGATATTGAAAAAGATATTTTCATGATTGGGCGCGATCATATCGGTATTATTCCGCTTTATCAGGGTTGGGATGCTGAAGGAACTTATTATGTAGCATCCGAGTTAAAAGCTCTCGAAGGTTATTGCAATAAGATCGAAGAATTTCTGCCCGGTCAATACTATTACAGTCCGGATGGCAAACCAACTCAATGGTACAGCCGCGACTGGCAAGATTTCGATGCGGTTAAAGATAACCAATCGAGCATTGATGAGCTACGCGATGCACTCGAAGCAGCAGTGGAACGTCAGTTGATGGCTGATGTACCTTACGGTGTACTTCTGTCAGGAGGATTGGATTCATCTATCATCTCTGCAGTTGCTAAAAAATATGCATCCAAAAGAATTGAATCGGGTAACAAAGAAGCGGCATGGTGGCCACAACTTCACTCCTTTGCTGTTGGCCTTGAAGGTTCTCCCGACCTGGTTGCTGCCCGCAAAGTAGCCGATCATATTGGTACCATTCACCACGAAATTCATTTTACCGTACAGGAAGGGTTGGATGCTATTCGCGATGTAATTTACCACGTTGAAACTTATGATGTAACAACTATCCGCGCCAGTACCCCAATGTATTTGTTAGCTCGTGTTATCAAGTCGATGGGTGTAAAAATGGTTCTTTCGGGCGAAGGTGCCGATGAAATTTTTGGCGGTTATCTGTACTTCCACAAGGCTCCAAGTGCCGAAGAATTCCACAAAGAAACCGTACGCAAAATCGATAAACTTCATTTGTACGACTGTTTGCGGGCCAACAAATCATTGGCTTCGTGGGGTGTCGAAGGTCGCGTACCATTCCTGGATAAAGAATTTATCGATGTGGCTATGCGCTTGAATCCAAAAGATAAAATGTGTGGAAATGGAAAAATGGAAAAATGGATTTTGCGCAAAGCTTTTGAAAGCTACCTACCCGAAAGCGTGGCATGGCGTCAGAAAGAACAATTCTCCGACGGTGTTGGATACAACTGGATTGATACCCTGCGTGCCATGACTACAGAAATGGTTACCGACGAGCAAATGGCTAAGGTGGATGAAACCTACCCTATCAATCCGCCAATGAATAAGGAAGAATATTATTATCGGACTATTTTTACCGATTTCTTCCCTTCTGAAGCAGCTTCGTTGTGTGTACCTTCGGTACCTTCGGTGGCATGTAGCACACCTATTGCACTGGAATGGGATGCAGCATTCAAAAATTTGAATGATCCCTCTGGACGCTCGGTAAGCAGTGTTCACGAAGATGGTTATAAATAAATTCATAATGCGTAATTCATAATGCATAATTTATAATTAAAGGCTGATCTGAATAATTCAGGTCAGCCTTTTTTAGCGAAATACAATGCAGGATTCGTAACCACGGAAAGAATTCAACCAGACAAGTCCGAAGGACTTGAATGTAAATAAGTGGTTATATAAAAAGCACGCAAATAACGCAAATAACACAAATCTTCGCAAATAAGATTTGTAAACTAGAATATTATTTGTTGAATTTCAATTCAATCAGATTGCGTTAATTTGCGTACTTTGTGTTATTTGCGTTCTAAAAAGACTAGGGTCATTCATATCCCCGGTTCCGCAAGTTTCACCGGGGGTTATTGACATTTAGCCACTTCGTGGCAAAGAATAGAGCTTTAGCATGTATTATTACCCAACAAGAAACAGTATTTTTAGCGGATAAAAAATTATTAAGATGAAAACAGAAAAAGAGAAAATGGTCTCCGGAGAACCATACGATGCGTTTTGTAAGGAATTGACAGATATTCGTACCCGGGTTAAACATATTCTTCATAGAGTAAATGTGACAGAATATTATACAGACAAGTTTCAGACTGCCATACACGATTTGTGCCCCAATGCGGCAAAAGATCTGAATATTGTTCCTCCGTTTTATTGCGATTACGGCGAAAATATTCTTGCGGCCGATGGAGTTTTTATTAATTCCGGAGCTTGTATTTTGGATGGAGCCAAAGTAACCATCGGAAAAAAAACACTGATAGCACCGGGAGTTCATATTTACACAGCAAGGCATCCTGTCGATATTCAGGAACGCCGAATCTGGGAAGACTGCCAGTCGGTAACCATTGGCGAAGAGTGTTGGATTGGTGGTCATTCAACGATTTGCCCCGGAGTAACAATTGGTGACAGAGCCGTAATTGGAGCCGGTTCGGTAGTTACAAAAGACATCCCTGCCGACAGCTTAGCCGTAGGAAATCCGGCAAGAGTAATAAAGAAACTAAATACCTGAGCCTGTTGCCGAGTTTCTACTTTCAATTTCAGGAATTGCACCAAATCAGTGCGTGCACGCACCGATTTGGTGCGTGATCGCAGCTTTTCATTGCGTGATCGCACCGTTTTACTGCGATGTTTAACCAATTCACTGCGATGTTTAACGAATCTACTGCGTGATCGCAGCTTTTTGGTGCGATGTTTAACTAATCCATTGCGATGTTTAACCAATTTGCTGCGTGATCGCAGGTATTTGCTGCGATACTTAACGAATCCACTGCGATACCGCAGCTTTTCAGTGCGATGTTTAACCAATCAGCTGCGATGTTTAACGAATTTACTGTGTGATTGCAGCTTTTAGGTGCGTGATTACATCGCTTGACCCGGAATTAGCAGCCTCCCGATTGATTCAGCTGTTTTTCCGATACAAGATAGAGAAAAAAACGAACTGTTTTAATCAACATTGCTCCGTAGGAGCATACTGTTTGTAGAAACCGTGCGAAAAGCTGAATTAAGCTCCGTCGGAGCGACCTGTTTTTCCCACATCTTTGTGGCAGGCACATATTGTACAGAAACTGATATAACACCACAGGCCGCTCCTATATTTGTGTCATATGACACAAATATAGGATATGTGGGCCTTTCTCATTTTTCACTAATATTTTTCTTATGGTTTTTCCTATAAAAAACAAGGCTTCAAATTAATCTACAATAATTAATTCATCGGACACAAGCGTTACCACATTATTCAAATCAACTAAATTACTTTCATCAGGGCGGACTTTTTGTTTGTAGTTTTCACTTGAAAAGAAGCTATTAAAGTCGTTCATTGAGGCAAAATAAATATCAGTTACTCCGTCATAGGCAGGTGTTGGAAAACCTTCAATTATTTCAGGATGCGAAACAACATACTTCTTTACATATTGTTTTGTCTCAGGAATAGACATAAATAAAGGTGCGTGATGATTTCTATGATAATCAACAAAATTTTCTCTACTCATTCCTGCAATTTTTCGGATTAAAAACGTAAACTTCAACATAATTTTTATTTCTATTTTAATTTTGATTTGTGCAAAGGTAAAACACTTCACTTATTTAGACAATTACGCATAAATTTATGCGTATCCTACCTGTTGCCTACCGGTTGAAAAAAATGTAATTTTACGACGGCAAAATCATTATTTATGTATAAAAAGAAAACACCGGTTAAACTTGATTGTGGATTACAGTTTTTCAAAGAACTTCTAAATGGCAAATGGAAACTGATGCTTGTTTATTATATTTCCAAAAACTTCAAACGTCCAAGTGAATTGCAACGAATCATTCCAAATGCCGACAGAAGAGTTATGGATAAACAATTACAAGAATTAGTATTACACGGATTCATCAATAAAAAAGCTTTCAACACCAAAGTTCCTAAAGTTGAATATGAACTTACAGAACTTGGCAAAAAACTTTTACCATTAATTTTAACCATCGAACAATGGGGCGAAGAAAACCGATTTGTGCTTAACGAAGCATTAGAAAAAGACCCTAAATTTGAAAACGTAATATGATTTTGATTTGACAATTATAAAACAGCGGATGAACTACTCCCTGCTCCCGCGCGATTATATCGCGTGGGAGAATAACGTGAGGTGGGCATTAAAACAAAGAAGGTATAAGGTTGCCACACGATGCAATCGTGCGGCAGCGGGAGTATATATAGGTGTTATGGCCAATTATAAAAAAATAAAAAAATGACAAATTACACTAGCTTTTGTGAATACTTTTATGACAATTATTATTCGATCATAACAAGTTGTATTACGACCATAATTGGTGCAGCATTAGGATTTATTTTTGCCTTGACAGTTTATTGGATAGGTGAATGGACAAAAAGAACAAATGAAAAACATGCTGAAAAACTTAAGGCATTTAATACATTGAAAAGATTCTCGGTGTTAATATTGTCTGTAAAAGACAAATGTCAAAAACAAAATGATGAATTTGATTTATTCTCAAACGAATTGACTGCAAATCCACTTATATTGAACTTGCCACAAGTTATAGCAACGAACGATAGAGAACGACTTGTTGAATCAGACAGTATAGAACTGTATTATTCTTTTATGATATTTGACAAACAAAATAAAAATAAATTCAAAGACTATAAAAACATATTTAACTATGCAGATTTTCTACAGAAATTTTATTCGGACTTAATTTCACAGAATGAAAAACATCTAAATTTCTCACATAGCGATTCAAAAGTGGTTCGTGATAAGTTATTGAACATTGCAGTTAAAATTGGATTACTACAAAAAGACATTCAAATGAACAATCCTAAAGGATTTACGGATGATTTAGAGTTTCAATTTTTAGAACGATTTAGACAAATTTATGTCGGGTTAAAAGGAAATGGATTCTCAGATTTAGAGCCATATAAAGATACATTCTTAATTCCTTTACAAATTGAACTATTTGAAAACATTAATGACCAAAAAATTGCAAATGAAATAGCTTCTGAATCTGCTACAGCAATAACGAGATTGGATGAATTGATTTTAAACGCCAAAGACCATGCAAAACAATATTTAAAGATTAACGAGAACAAAAATGTGACTGAAGCTTTAGAATATTTAGAGAAAATTCGAATTAAAATTGAAGCAATAGTAGAACCATGAATGTTTTGAATCACGAAAAAAAATAACTGGCCATAATACTTATGCTTCCTGTGGTCGGAACGACCCAGCAAGGAAGCGTCAGTTGAACCGGATTCCCGATTGCAGGGAAATTGTCTGAATCAGAATTTACAGAATTATTGAATTTACAGAATGCCTATTGGCATAAAGAGAAAACAATGAGGTATGAACGGAGATCTATCTTTATTCTGAAAATTCTAAAATTCTGGGAATTCTGATTCTGATAGTTTGGTAGGTTTTGCTCCCGCATTAGCTTTGTCGTTCCACGACAGCGAACGCTCCCGCAAACCGCCCGTGCCCATAGCCTCGGTAGTTAGGCGGCATAGTAAAAAAAATAAAAACATGGAGATGATAAAAATCACTGGAGGAGCAAGAATTGGTTCTGCAAATGCAACTTGGCCTTTTGCGACTTTAAAAGTATATAAAGACAAGCTGGAATTAAACACTTCGTTAGTTGGAAATCTTGTATTTCAACCCCAAGACATAATTTCTATTGAGCCATACTCTAGATTTACTTTTGTAGGGAACGGTATAAAAATAAATCATAATATTTCAAATTATGACAGCAAAGTGATTTTCTGGACATTTCAAGACCCTGTGACGGTGATAAATCAAATCAGGCAACTAGGCTTTTTTGACAACACTAATAGGACTTCTGATATTTCTGAAACGATAAACACCCAGCAACAACAAATTGCTGATTCTCCAATCAAAAAGAATATATCAATTGGCTTCGGTATTTCTTGGAATATTTTGATTTTGTATGACTTTGTTATTTATATAACTACCGACAACGTAGCAGCGTTTAGACCCAATGGAGCAACAATTGCAGTTGTAGGACTTTTTCTATTTTCAATTCTAACATTAATATCAAAGAATTTCAGAAAGTTAGTAGTTAATGAAGGAAAGACTATTGAAGATATAAAGAAGTCGTTTTATTTAAGAGCTTTCATTAGTGGTATCTTGTCTTTTGCGCTATTGATTTCGAGAATTATATAACAAAAACTACGACCGCCAGCTCCCGCGCGATTGTATCGCGTGGGAGAATAACGTGAGGTGGGCATTAAAACAAAGAAGGTATAAGGCTGCCACACGATGCAATCGTGCGGCAGCGGGAGAAGACTGGCAATGGACTTCAGGAGACAATTCAAACGGACATTCAATAATTGAAGAAATATGATTTTAGAAGTAGCTATATTAAACGTAAAACCTGGACAAGAAAAGCAATTTGAAATAGACTTTGCCATAGCAGGACAATTTATCAGTTCGATAAAGGGGTATGTGAAACATTCGCTAAGCCACTGTATAGAGCAGAAGAATAAATATATTCTACTTGTGGACTGGGAAAATTTAGAAGACCATACAGTTGGGTTTAGACAATCGACTCAATACTTGGAATGGAAAAAGCTTTTACATCATTATTATGATCCATTTCCAACAGTCGAACACTATGAACTGACGATTGAAAATAAAAACAACCGCTAATATACGCTCGGTCGTCAGCAGCAGCCCTAAAAAAGAGAAAGACATACATAAAAAACAAACGATAATGAAAAAATCAGACATTTACGAAATCGCCATTAAGATTTTAGGGCTTTATCTAGTTATTACGGTAATTGAACTCTTGAAAGAATTACTGACTTATTCAACAATTTTGCTGCAGTACAAAAACAATCCGAGTATTTACGGAGGTATAAACCAAACACCTATTTTCATTGTGACTATTTTGAACTTTGTTCTAGTGACAGTTTTTGCAGGACTTCTAATTTTCAAGACAAAAAAGGTAACAAATTTGATTTGTAAGAAAGAAGATTTTAGTGAGACAGCAAAACTTTTCACCGATAAAAAGACAATCATAGAAATTGCGCTGACACTAGCTGGACTAATAACTATTATTTGGACTATACCTGAATTTGGTTTTAAACTAAAGGATTACATTTACATAGTTCAGAACAACTTTACTCCTGAAATACGAGATAAAAACTTTTTGATAATTGCAGGACTAAAAATACTTGTGGGAATTATTGCCATCTATTACTCGAAATCTATTTCTTCATATTTGACGAGAGACAAAGTTACTGCTGACAAAGAAACAAACGAATAAGTGAAAGAGTATGCTGCTAATAATTAGTCTTCCTGCGGTCGGAACGACATTCCTGCTGCCGCGCGATTGTATCGCGTGGGAGAATAACGTGAGGTGGGCATTAAAACAAAGAAGGTATAAGGTTGCCATACGATGCAATCGTGCGGCAGCGGAAAATTGTCTGAATCAGAATTTACAGAATTATTGAATTTACAGAATACCTATTGGCATAAAGAGAAAACAATGAGGTATGAACGGAGATCTATCTTCATTCTGAAAATTCTAAAATTATGGGAATTATGATTCTGATAGTTTGGTAGGTTTTTGCTTCCACAAACAGCCCGTCCATAGTCTCGGTCGTTAGACTGCGCAAAAACTAAAATAGAATGGCTGAGAATCGTATAGATGAATTTTTTCTCAGATCCGGTATCCGAATATATAAATAATAAATGAGGTTTTTGCGCAGACTCTCGTTAGGCGTCATAGCAGGAATGAAAAGACAGTTAATTGATTAAAAATAATAATTAAAAAATAGAATTATGCCATATGTAAATGTAAAATTTATTAAGCAACAGGTTAATCAGGAGCAAAAAGACTTACTGATAACAGGATTAATGGATATAATTGTAAAAATCATGGACCGAAATCCTGATTTGACAGTGGTTACAATTGACGAAATTGATCAATCAAATTGGATTATAGGAGGTAAACCAATTGATAAATCTAAGCATGATAAGGTTTGTTACATTGAGATAAGAATTTCAAAAGGAACATGCTCCGCAGAACAAATGGCGGATGTGATTAAAGCAGGTAAAGATTTGGTAAAACACACGCTTGGCTCGAATGATATAACAAACTATTTTATAATAAATGAGCTTAATCCTGATAGTTGGGGATTCGATGGTATTTCAATGACAAATCGTAATAAAATGGAACAAAATAAATGATTTCAATGGACTTTACTTTAGTTAATTCATGTAGCGATTTATCAGCGATAGTACAAGTACTTAATGTATCTCATTGCACAGTAGCAAAGGATTTTGGATTTACCAAGGATAATAATCCAACCAATAATGCTTTTATAAACAAATCAACTTTAAGGACTCAATTAAACAAAGGGATTGATTTGTATGCAATGTCACTTGATAATAAATTGATAGGTTGCATTGCGATTGAAAAATCGGCAAAGGAAATAGAAACCTTTTACATTGAGAAAGTATCTGTTGTTCCTGAGTTCAGAAATCAAGGATTTGGAGTTAAATTAATGGATTTCGCCACATCTAATATAAAAGGATTAGGCGGAAAGAGTATATCCATCGCATTGATTGATTCAAATACAAAACTTAAAAAATGGTATTGTTCACAAGGATTTATTGAAACTGGGTCAAAGGATTTTGAGCATTTACCATTTCGAGTATGCTTTATGAACAAACAAATATAAAAAATGCCAGCCGGTAACACTTAGGCTTCCTGCGGTCGAGACAACCCAGCACGGAAGCGTCGGTTGAACCGTATTCCCGATAAGGAAACTCTCTCCCTCGTTTGCAACGAGGGCAAACACGACACAGACTGATTTGAGTGGTTCAAATCAGCCTGTGTTGTATTTTATAGTGTATTGAGACTATTTTTCGTATTTCACACGCATTGTATCCCAAATGAAATAGCCGATAACAGCTCCATACATAACCAAAGCCAACCACTCAGCTCCGGCACTTTCGACCCACTGCGTATTCATCACGTTGATACCGCCAAATCGCAGAGCAGCACTTACCACACCCATCAAAGCACCACCGGCAATAAATCCCGATGCCAGTAAAGTACCTTTTTCCTGGCGGGCAGTATTTAATGCTTTATCTTTGCTACGCGTAGATACATACCAACTGATGGCTCCACCTACCAGAAGCGGTGTATTCAGTTCCAACGGTATAAACATTCCCAATGCAAAAGCCAAAGCCGGAATTCTGAAATAAGTCAATACTAACGCTATCACAGCACCTATTGCATACAAAAACCAGGGTGCTCCCACTCCCGACATCAACGGTTCAATAACAGCCGCCATAGCATTGGCCTGCGGAGCAACCAACGCACCATCGCCTGTAAATCCGTAAGTTTTATTCAAGATCATAATCACGCCACCCACCGTGGCAGCAGAAACAAGCGTACCCAGAAACTTCCAGGTTTCTTGCTTGGCAGGCGTAGTTCCAATCCAATAACCGATTTTCAAATCGGTGATAAACCCTCCGGCCATCGACAAGGCTGTACATACCACCCCACCAATGATCAAAGCCGCAACCATACCCGTAGTTCCGTTGAGACCCACAGCTACCATAACCACCGAAGCCAAAATAAGAGTCATCAGAGTCATGCCCGAAACCGGATTAGTACCCACAATGGCAATGGCATTGGCCGCAACGGTTGTAAACAGAAATGCTATAATAGCCACAACAAGAATACCCACAATGGCATGAAGTAAATTATCGACCACCCCGAAATAGAAGAATATAAAGGTAGCTATCAAAGCCAGTATAACTCCAATAACGATAATCTTCATGGAGATATCACGTTGTGTACGTTTTACCTGAGCACTTACAGCTTGACCCTTGCCTTTAAATTCGCTCGAAGCCAGCCCAACAGCACTTTTGATTATGCTTCTTGATTTAATGATACCGATAATTCCGGCCATAGCAATACCACCGATTCCAATATGACGGGCAAAGGTTTTAAAAATAACTTCGGGTGGTAAGCCCGACAATGCGCCGGAAAAAGCAGGATTCAGGGCATGTAGTAAATCCGGTCCCAATATGGGTAACACAGGTACAATAACAAACCATACAAGAGCCGAACCGGCACAAATAATGGCAGCATACTTTAGCCCAACTATATAACCAAGGCCTAAAACCGCAGCACCTA
>Ga0302208_10000630_pt1 | contig 15977 bp, 13 predicted proteins | sample II_Fen_E2_3_FD_194577 | JGI IMG/M metagenome (GOLD analysis project Ga0302208, IMG submission 194577) | Peat permafrost microbial communities from Stordalen Mire near Abisko, Sweden - II_Fen_E2_3 | ecosystem: Environmental > Terrestrial > Soil > Wetlands > Permafrost | place: Sweden: Abisko...
AATTCAAAATCTACATTATAACGTATATATATATTGAATATATATGTTATGATGGTGACATGATGGTGACATGAAACCAGTCAGGAGGGATTAAAAAATTAATAGGCAGGTAACAGACAGGAGGAGGTCAACAGCTCAATGGACAAATTGGCCTTGCTCACAGAAACTCACATCAACATAACAAATGCGTGATTTATTACAACCATCCGGTAAGAGTTATTTTAGTAAAATTAACTTCAAAGATATTGATCCAACCAAGGATGTGGATATTGAATTATTGATTAGCTTTAAACAAACCTGTTCGTTTTAACGGTAACACATTTGATAAACATATATTTAGAAATCTGAAGTTTCTGATCGAAGAGTTTTTTTCAAGAACGGAACTGCAATATTTTTGGGGGAAAGAAATTGTTCGCTTTGTAGCATTTAAGGGAAAGGATAAACGGATTTTTGTAGATTATAGGGTTTTTGAAATTACACTTCATTCACAATACACCAAATCCAGTCAACTGTTGAAAGTGAAATTAATATAAGTAACGATTTTGAGGGTCAGGGATCAGGACCTAGAAAAGAAATTTGGGAAAACACGAAACAGTCTATAAAGAAGCCGGTATCAACAGTCTTTCACATCGTGATTATTACGAGAAATGGGCAACAATCTTCGTTGAATAACATGATAACAGGATTGAAATCAGTAATCCGAGAGGGTTGATAAGTGCCATCAAATTGCTTATTTTGGGAAAAGAAGTCATTCGAGGAATCCACTCATCGTTAGACTTTTTACCCGTATGCAATTAATGAAACAAGTAGGTTTGGGCATTATGCAAATGAATAATTTGATGAAAGAAGCTGGTTTGCTTCTTTCTGAATTCTCAAAGGTTGGAGTGTTTATTCTCAGAATCAATAGGATTTGGTTTTAGCCCAATCCTAAAAAAAACAGAATATGGAATTGGTTTAAGTCATCTGACCAGTAAATTGTACTGACACCAAGAATCATTACCTCATTAGGAATGTGTATTTATCTGTATTTTTCAGGGCAATTCCCGTACCGCGTGCTACTACATGCAAGGGATCGTCAGCAATATGGAACTGTATGTTCAACTTTTCGGATAATCGCTTATCCAGACCACGAATAAGTGCTCCACCGCCGGCCAGATAAATGCCACGCTCAATAATATCGGCATAAAGTTCAGGAGGGGTTTGTTCCAATGCACTCAACACGGCAGATTCAATTTTAGAAATTGTTTTTTCCAGGCAATGGGCAATTTCCTGGTAGGAAACCGGCACCTGCATAGGAAGGGCTGTCATGCGGTTAGGCCCGTAAACGATATAATCTTCGGGAGGATCTTTCAAATCAGTTAAAGCCGCACCGACATTGATCTTGATCATTTCGGCAGTACGTTCCCCTACTTTGATATTGTGCATCCGCCCCATGTATTCCATTATATCTTCCGTTAAATCATCCCCGGCAATACGGATTGATTTATTGGTCACAATACCACTCAATGAAATTACAGCAATTTCGGTAGTACCACCCCCAATATCGACTATCATACAACCGTTTGGAGCTTCCACATCAATGCCAATACCGATAGCAGCAGCCATTGGTTCGTATATCATGTAGATTTCACGTCCACCGGCATGTTCTGCAGAGTCACGCACAGCACGTATCTCCACTTCAGTGCTTCCTGAAGGAATACAGACTACTATCTTCAAAGTCGGTGAGAACAAGTGTTTTTTGGTTGGAACCATTTTGATCATACCGCGTATCATTAATTCGCAGGCAGTAAAATCAGCAATTACCCCGTCGCGCAAGGGACGCACAGTACGGATGCCTCCGTTTTCTTTGCCACGCATTTGATTGGCCCTTTCACCAATGGCAATAAGTTTATCAGTACGATTGTCCAACGCTACCACAGAGGGTTCGTCAACTACGATTTTATCGTTGTAGATAATTATCGTATTGGCCGTGCCTAAGTCCATGGCTATATCCTGATTGAATGAAAAAAATCCCATTTTTATATTTTTTAATCCTTTATGAATGTCTTATTTTGAATTCTCACAAAGTTAGAATTTAAAATTTCAATAAGTTCTAACTTGCCTTAAGTTTATCATTTGTTATCTTTTTAATGTTTTCGGATATCAAAAACAACTGTCCGATTAAAAAAGTTCAGATCGTTTTACGAGTTCAAAAACAACATCTCTTCACCTTCCAGTATTCTAATAACCTTGGTTTAACGGGCAAATAAGAGTGGTAGTATAACCGGAATCCATGGTTATAACAAGTATTAACCAAAGACCTGATAATGATTACATATTATAAGATCAAAACTTCAAGGACAAACGGAAAAGGTGGTATTATTTATCAAATTGATAATTAATAGGATTTAAGATGTATGGATTAACACAAAATCGAGGTGGAAGACTTGTACCTCTTTCACATTTTTCGTACTTTTGTGCAACTTTTTAAGGCAAAAGAAAATTGTACATCTGTAACTTGTAAATTAATATCATGCTCGAAAAAATAATTATCCTCGATTTTGGTTCTCAAACTACCCAACTGATTGGCCGTCGCATACGCGAACTGAATCAATACTGTGAAATCGTACCCTACAACAAATTTCCTGAACAGACTGAAGATATCAAAGGGGTTATCCTTTCCGGAAGTCCTTATTCAGTATATGATCCGACAGCGTTCAAGACCGATTTGAGCGAGATCCGCGGAAAGTATCCTGTATTGGGAATTTGCTACGGTGCCCAATTAATGGCTTATACTTCGAACGGAACGGTTGAATCGGCTGGATCACGGGAATATGGCCGTGCGAATCTATCGTTTATAAATCACAAGGATGACTTAATGAAGGATGTGCAACCCGGATCGCAGATTTGGATGTCGCATGGCGACAGCATAACCAAGATACCGGATAATTTCAACAAGATAGCCAGCACCGACGATGTTGAACTGGCAGCTTATAAAATAGAAGGCGAGCAGACCTGGGGTGTACAGTTTCACCCGGAAGTATACCATACTCTCGACGGAACCCTGATTCTGGAGAACTTTTTGAATATCTGCGGATGCGCACGTAACTGGTCACCGGCTTCGTTTGTGGAATCGACCGTAGCAGAGTTGAAGAAACAACTCGGTAAGGATAAAGTGGTTCTGGGACTCTCAGGAGGAGTTGATTCGTCGGTAGCGGCAGTATTGCTAAACCGGGCCATTGGTAAAAACCTGACCTGCATATTTGTGGATCATGGGCTTTTGCGTAAAAATGAATTTGAAAATGTGATGAAAGATTACGAACACCTGGGCTTGAATGTCATCGGGGTGAAAGTAAAGGACCGGTTTTATGCAGCCTTGAAAGGAATTTCCGATCCGGAAGAAAAACGCAAGATTATAGGCAGCGGCTTTATCGATATATTTGATGAGGAAGCACACAAGATAAAAAATGTAAAATGGCTTGCCCAGGGCACCATCTATCCCGATATTATTGAATCGCTCTCGATTACCGGGACTGTGATCAAATCACACCATAATGTAGGAGGTCTCCCTGAGAAGATGAACCTTAAATTGTGTGAGCCCTTACGCCTGCTATTTAAAGACGAAGTGCGGCGGGTAGGAAATGAATTAGGCATGATGCATCACCTTATTAAACGTCAGCCATTTCCGGGGCCAGGACTGGCAGTACGTATTCTGGGTGATATCACTGAAGAGAAAGTCCGCATATTGCAGGAAGCCGACGATATCTTTATCTCCGGTCTGCGAGAATGGAATCTCTATGATATGGTATGGCAGGCAGGTGTTATCCTGCTACCAGTACAATCGGTAGGTGTTATGGGTGACGAACGCACCTACGAAAATGCAGTTGCTTTACGCGCAGTAACTTCCACCGACGCCATGACAGCCGACTGGGCACAATTGCCTTATGACTTCTTAGCCAAAATGTCGAACGAAATCATCAATAAGGTCAAAGGGGTGAACAGGGTAGTATATGACATCAGCTCCAAACCTCCTGCTACAATTGAGTGGGAATAGGCGTCACGTTTGAAAGGTTTGATGTTAGAAAAGTTCAGCGTTCCGTGTTCAACATTCAGCGTTTTAGAAAAAACCTAGAAGCGTAAGTAGTACCTTTGAGCGTTTTTTTTAATAGTAAATGATTTAATTGTAAATTGATAGATACCCATTCACATATCTACTCGGATGACTTTGATGCCGACCGGCATGAAGTGATACGCAGGGCTCAGGAGGTTGGGGTGAAGCAGATCATCTTGCCAAACTGTGATAGCGGCACCTTGCCTCAAATGCTGGCACTGGAAGCCGCCTATCCCGGTTATTGCCATGCCACGATTGGATTGCATCCTACCAGTGTAAAAGAAGATTACAAGGAAGAACTTACCCTTATAAAATCAGAACTGGAACGCAGGGAGTATTTGGCCATCGGGGAAATAGGCATTGACCTTTACTGGGATAAGACATTGCTGGCAGAACAATTTAAGGTTTTCCAACAACAGTTAGAATGGGCGTTGGAGTATCATTTACCGGTTATCATACATGTCCGTGATTCATTCCGCGAAAGCATGAATGCCCTTATACCTTATAAAAACAGTGGATTAACAGGTGTCTTCCACAGCTTCACCGGGACGCTGGAAGAAGCACAAGAGATCCTTGTGTTCGGAGGATTCAAATTGGGAATAAATGGTATTGTCACCTTTAAAAACTCCGGGCTCACAGCAGTGGTTGAAAAAATTGAGCTAAGGCATTTGCTGCTTGAAACAGACTCGCCCTACCTGACACCTGTCCCTTACCGCGGAAAGCGCAATGAGAGCAGTTATATAAGCTTGGTGTGCGCTAAACTGGCTTCAATATACAATCTATCCATTCAGGAGATTGATGATGCGACAACAAAAAATGCAGGGGAGTTATTTACGAAACTTCAGGTAGAACCAACTGCCAAGCATCAGGATTAACAATCAAAATCGGTAAGTTTTCAATTACAGCCTATTACAACTATCGATGACAGGTAAAAAACCAAGATGAAACCGTTTGTCACAAAAAGATTCATATCTACACGACTAAAATTGCTACTATATAGGAATTTTTGTTTAACTTTGCACAGCATACGGAGAGATGCTCGAGCGGTTTAAGAGGTACGCTTGGAAAGCGTATGTACTCCACAAGGGTACCGGGGGTTCGAATCCCTTTCTCTCCGCACATTACACATCAGGTAGTAATCTAGCCCACAAAATCAATGATTTTGTGGGCTTTCTTTTTATTTACATTATTAAAATTTCCCAAAAGGCTTTTTCAAAGAGTTATTCATTAGAATTTATTCTCCTTCCCCAACCCTGAAACACATCGAATCACAATTTCAGAACAGCAACCTTCGAAGAAGCCAACAGATTAAAAAAAATCTTTAATCAACTAATTCCCCGAATCCCGGACAGGAAATAAAGCAGGTTCCACTAAACAGGAAGAACAAATTGTACATTTGTTTCGTTCCATACAAAATGAAATTTAAATTTGGGAGTTGAAGAAACTTTGAACTTTCCGGCAAGAAAGAAATTGATAGTTCTTTGTGATTACAGGCAACTCCGGGGAATCATTCTTTTGTACCGTAATTCTTTTCAATCGTATTTTACTAAAAATCGAATAAAATGAAAACAATTAAAATTGGGATTAATGGATTTGGACGAATAGGCCGTCTGATGTTTCGCGCTGCACAAAACAACGATCAGATTGAGGTAGTTGGGATCAACGACTTGCTGGGTGTGGAGTATATGGCTTATATACTTCAATACGACTCGGTTCATGGGCTTTTTGAGGGAACTGTCAGTACAGAAAATAGGAACCTGATTGTAAACGGGAAAACAGTTCGGGTGACAACGGAGAGAGACCCTGCAAATTTAAAATGGAATAAAATTGAAGCAGAGTATGTGGTGGAATCAACAGGTGCTTTTTTAACTAAGGAAAAAGCGGAAGCTCACATTCAGGCCGGAGCAAAAAGGGTCGACATGTCAGGACCTCCGAAAGACGACACGCCCATGTTTGTTATGGGGGTTAATGAAAAAAAATATAAGGGAGAGATTTTTGTTTCCAATGCATCCTGTACTACCAATTGTACAGCCCCTTTGGTAAAAGTGATCCATGAGAAATTCGGGATTATTGAAGCATTGATGACAGCCATACATGCTACAACTGCCAGCCAACGGACAGTGGATGCACCCTCACTGAAAGATTGGCGGGGAGGACGATCTATATTGGGGAACATTATCCCATCGTCCACAGGTGCTGCAAAGGCAGTGGGAAAAGTGATACCCGAACTTGCCGGAAAAATAACCGGTATGTCCTTCCGGGTTCCAGTAGCAGATGTTTCGGCAATTGATTTAACCCTTCACTTAGCGACTCCTGCCTCCTATTGAACAGATTTGCCAGGTTATTAAAGAGGCTTCAGAGAATGAATTGAAAGGAATCCTGGGTTATACGGAAGCTGCAGTCGTTTCCAGCGATATGCTCGGAGAGACTCGAACATCTGTGTTTGATGCCAAAGCAGGAATTTCGTTAAATTCCACGTTTGTAAAACTGGTCAGTTGGTATGACAATGAGTATGGTTTCTCTACAAAAATGCTGGATCTTATCATACATATGGATTCGGTAAAATAAGTCGGCTACTTGTAGTCAATCTTACAAGGAATAGAATGGGCTACTGAGAGGTTAAACCTGAATATCAGAGAATAGATTATTATTTTATGGATAAACTATTGGAAACAGAGTACGAAATAAAGAATAGACATTCTTTGTGCTAACATTTAGCCTTGCTACATTAAGGACTTCCTGAAAGAAGAAATAATATATCAAAAGAGACATTCAAAAGCCAGACCCTACAAAACAAAATTTACGTAGGTTTTTTACCTTTTCACGTTGTATGAAGGCTGCATCTGGTCAAAAAAACAAAAAAAGCTTTCCCGATAAAGGAAAGCTTTATTTGTTGAGAAGAAAATAAGTATTATTTCTTTGATTCTTCCACGGATACTTTTCTAAACTCTTTTAAAAGTTTTTCCAGATCCAATGAGCTTTTACGTGCACGAGTACCGGCAGCCTTATTTGCTTTCTCAATTTGTAAATTTGCATCTGTAGCAAATGCTTCGAATTCGGCTTTAATTTTGTTTACTAATTCTTCCATTTTCAAATTATGTTTAGTTTTTTTAATAGGCTGTACTGATACAGCCTGAATATCTGCTGCAAATATAGTCAATTAAGGATAATATCAAAAGATATCAAGATGAAAGTTAGTCTCAGACAGTGAATTTATCTCTTTTCATTAAACCTATATGAATTAAGTCCCTGTTTTAAAACATCAAAACACAACGGGCAACTTGTTCATACTTACGATTTTTTTTTGTAATTTTGCACACCTGAATCAGTTAATTGCTAATTGATCCCTAAAAGTTGATTATAAAGAGATGGATCCAAATCTTTGTAATCTGTCATAAATCTGTGAAATTTGTTTTTTAGAATGAAAAAGTTTGCTGAATATACGAATCTGAATTTATCGGACATCAATAAAGAAATGCTGACACGCTGGAGCGATCAGGATATTTTCCAAAAAAGTATAGAAACCCGTGAGGGCAAACCATCGTTTGTTTTCTATGAAGGACCACCCTCAGCCAATGGATTACCAGGTATCCACCATGTCATGGGGCGTACTATCAAAGACGTTTTCTGCCGGTATAAAACCATGCAAGGTTTTCAGGTAAAACGTAAAGCAGGCTGGGATACCCACGGGCTTCCCGTAGAACTGGCTGTAGAAAAGGCATTAGGTATCACCAAAGAAGACATAGGCAAGAAAATCAGCGTGGACGATTATAACGCTGCATGTCGTCATGATGTCTTGAAGTACACCAAGGAATGGGAAGACCTGACCCGTAAAATGGGTTATTGGGTGGACATGAAAGATCCATATATCACCTATGACAACCGTTACATAGAAACCCTTTGGTGGTTGATTAAACAGCTTTACAACAAAAAATTACTTTATAAAGGTTACACTATCCAGCCTTACTCACCTGCAGCAGGTACCGGACTGAGCACACACGAACTGAACCAACCGGGATGTTACCGGGATGTGAAAGACACTACCTGTGTAGCACAATTTAAAGTAAAAACGGCTAATCATTTCTTGCCATTTGCAGATAATGAAGGAAACAAAGTTCATTTAGAAGGGGATACATTTATTCTTGCATGGACAACGACTCCATGGACATTACCATCGAACACAGCCTTATGTGTCGGATCGTCAATTCAGTATGCTTTAGTTAGGTCATTTAATCCTTATACAGGAACTCCAACAAACTATATTTTAGCAAAAAATTTAATCAACATGCATTTCAATCCCAAAAATGCGGAATTGAGATTAGAAGACTATGAAGTAGGCGCTAAAAATATTCCATTTAAAATCTTGGGTGAATGTAATGGAAGTAGTCTTGCAAACTATGTTACATACGAGCAATTGATTCCCTGGGTAAATCCGGGAGAAGGTGCTTTCCGAGTGATATCGGGAGACTTTGTAACCACAGAGGATGGTACAGGGATTGTTCACATTGCCCCTACCTTTGGAGCCGATGATGACCGGGTAGCAAAACAAAATAACGTTCCACCTTTACTCTTCATTGACAAAGACGGAAACCGCCAACCCATGGTTGACCGGACGGGGAAATTCTTCAAACTGGAAGACCTGAGTGCCGAATATGTGGCAGACAATGTTAATGCAGGTTTGTATGGTGAATTTGCAGGACGATATGTCAAAAATGCCTATGATGAAAGCCTGACAGACGATGATACCACACTGGATATTGACTTGTGTGTGATGTTGAAACAACAGGGACTGGCCTTCAAAATTGAGAAGCACATTCATAGTTATCCACATTGCTGGCGTACAGACAAACCGGTATTATACTATCCCCTTGACAGTTGGTTCATTAAAACCACTGAATGCAAGGATAAGATGATGGAGTTGAATGAAACTATCAATTGGAAACCTCAATCAACAGGATCAGGACGCTTCGGAAAATGGCTGGAAAACCTCCAGGACTGGAATTTATCACGAAGCAGGTACTGGGGAACCCCTCTACCGATATGGCGCAGTGAAGACGGAACTGAAGAAATATGTATCGGTTCGGTGGAAGAATTGATGGCTGAAATAGATAATTCAATGGCGGCCGGATTTATGACTGAAAATCCGTTCAAGAATTTCAAAGTAGGAGAAAATACGGCTGACAATTATTCTGTAAAAAATATTGATTTACACCGTCCTTATGTAGATGGGATTATACTGGTTTCGGCAAGCGGCAGACCTATGAACCGTGAACTTGATCTGATCGATGTATGGTTTGATTCAGGAGCCATGCCATTTGCACAGTTACATTATCCGTTCGAAAATGCAGACCTGATAGACAAGGGGGGGTTCTACCCTGCCGACTTTATTTCGGAAGGAGTAGACCAGACTCGTGGATGGTTCTTCACGTTACATGCCATCAGCACTATGATACGTGGTTCGGTAGCCTTCAAAAATGTCATTTCCAACGGGTTGGTCTTGGATAAAAACGGCAATAAAATGTCGAAACGACTTGGCAATGGCGTTGATCCGTTTTCAACTATTGATAAATATGGCTCCGATCCGTTGCGTTGGTACATGATGACTAATGCTTCACCCTGGGATAATTTAAAATTTGATGTTGATGGAATTGAAGAAGTACGTCGGAAGTTCTTTGGAACGCTTTACAATACGTATTCTTTCTTCTCCTTATATGCCAATGTAGATAAATTCAGCTACGCAGAAGCCGAGACACCAATGGAAAATCGTCCGGAAATAGACCGCTGGATCATTTCGTTACTCAACACCTTGGTGAAAGACGTAACGGAGTATTATGAAACTTATGAGCCTACCCGAGCAGGGCGTGCCATCTCAGACTTTGTCGGTGAAAACCTAAGCAACTGGTATGTTCGTTTAAACAGAAAACGCTATTGGGGTGGCGATTATGACACGGACAAGATTTCAGCATACCAAACGTTGTATACTTGCCTGGAGACTATCACACGACTTATGGCACCAATCGCACCATTCTTTGCTGATAAATTATTTTTGGATTTGAATGCCGTAACTGGGAAAGACAAAATTGAATCAGTTCATTTAGCTGATTTTCCAATTTACAACGAGGAATTGATTGATGCACATTTGGAATCATGCATGCTTTTAGCACAACAAACTTCATCCATGATCCTGGCATTACGTCGTAAAGCTGAAAAAAAAGTACGTCAGCCCCTTTCGAAAGCAGTAGTACCGGCACATGATGAAGCAACCTATAACCAATTGATTTACATTGCCGACCTGATTAAATCAGAAGTCAATATCAAAGAGTTGGAAATACTTCCTGCCGATACTGACATGGAAAACCTCGTAAAAAGGATTAAGCCTAATTTCAAAACCTTAGGGAAAAAACATGGCAAGCAGATGAAAGAAATTGCCCAAGTTATGAACTCTTTCGGTAAAAACGAAATCAGTGAAATAGAAAAAAATGGTAATTATTTATTGTCTTTACCTTCCGGAGAAGTTCAGTTAGAACTTGAGGATGTAGAGATTATTACAGAAGATATGCCCGGTTGGTTAGTATCAAATGAAGGTAAGCTAACTGTTGCATTGGACATCACCGTGACTGATGATTTATTACGGGAAGGTATTGCCCGTGAACTTGTAAATCGCATTCAGAATATCCGCAAATCAAATGGATATGAGATTGTTGATAAGATAGTTGTAGAGATTGAAAGTCGTATAGAAATAAAGGAAGCAGTAGAAGAGTACTCAAATTACATTGCTTCACAAACATTAGCCAACTCTGTATTGTTATTATCCAACTTACAGAATGCTACTGAGCTGGAATTTGATGACTATATGGTTAAAGTATCTGTAAAAAAAGCAGACTAAAACTTGTTTAAAATAAATTCATAAATAATTGTCCAACTGAAACAAATTAGCTATTTTCGCATGCTATTAAGAAATCGACATGAAAATTTGAATTTTTAAGTTCAAATGACTTCCAAAACCATTTAAAAATTATGATTATGGCCGAAAAAACAAGATACACAGATGCAGAACTGGCAGAATTTCGGGATTTGATTACCGAAAAACTTGAAAAAGCCCAGAAAGAATATGAAGCTTTACGCAATGGCATAACCAATTTAGATGGAAATGACGTCATGGATACGTCACCTACTTTCAAGGTGTTAGAAGAGGGTGCTGCAACCCTTTCAAAAGAAGAATCGGGACGTATGGCACAACGCCAAATGAAATTTATTCAACATCTTCAATCGGCTTTAATTCGTATTGAAAACAAAACCTACGGGATATGTCGCGAGACCGGGAAGTTGATTCCAAAGGAACGATTGCGGGCTGTACCTCATGCTACATTAAGTATTGAAGCAAAAAACGAAAAAAAATAGTCGGATATTAAAATAAAATTCGGCAACGGGACTCTTGTCTGTTGCCGAATTTGCGTATAAAATAATTTACTGATTATCATGCTGAGAACTGTAAATTGTAAACTGTAAAATTGTAAATTCTTTTCCATGTCGATAACAAAAAAATCAATCTTACTCATTTTTCTTGTATTATTCGTTGATCAGGCTTCAAAAATCTATGTCAAACTACATTTCGCACTTGGTGATCATGTTGATGTATTAGGTTGGTTCCAGATATATTTCATTGAGAATAATGGAATGGCTTTCGGGATGGAACTTATCGGCAAACTGTTTCTCACAATATTCAGGATTATTGCCGTGGGTGCACTAGGATATTACATTCATATATTGATTAAGAAAAAAATCCGCACAGGCTATATTCTAACGATTTCATTGGTACTTGCCGGAGCAGCAGGGAATATTATAGACTCAATTCTTTACGGGATACTCTTCACGGACAGTTACGGACATATAGCTTCTTTTTTACCTGATGGGGGAGGATATTCATCTTTATTTTATGGTAAAGTGGTAGACATGCTTTATTTCCCGATTATTCGTAACAGCGTGGGTGAAACAATCTTCTTCAGCCCAGTGTTTAACATTGCCGATTCGGCCATCAGTGTGGCAGTTGTAATCATACTTATTTTCTTTAGAAAAGAATTGAATAACAGCTTAGAATCAAAAAAAAACAGTAATGTTGAACCTGCCGAATAAACTATTTAGATATTTCATCGCTCTTATTGCAATCACAATGCTCTTGACAGCCTGTGACAGGAGGCCTAATGGAGTGTTGAATCAGAAACAAATGACCAATGTTCTGACAGAAATGCATAAAACCGATGCATCTCTGAATGAAAGTGGATTGACATATAAACATTACTCTGACAAAGCACCTTATTATAAATTTATTTTTAAAAAATATGGGATAACTCAGGCCAGGTTTGATTCCTCATTGGTTTGGTACTCAAAAAACCCAAGGATATTTGGGAATATCTATACGAATGTACTGGCGAATTTAACCATCATTCAAAAAGAAGTGAAAAATGGAAAATATCATGCAGTAGACACTCTTGATATGACCAAAATGAGGACTCAAATATGGAACAAACAAACCAGGTATGTCCTGACAAAAGATTCTGCTAGAACACATCTGAATTTTGATATTCCTATTAATAACTTTATGTATAAGGATCTTTATATTTTGAGATTCTTACAACGAATAGCTCCAATCGATTCATGTACTAAGCGACGAATTGTACTTCGGATTAATTATGCTAATGGTAAATCAGACAGTGTTTCAAGCATCGCCTGGAACGACAGTATTCTTCGCCGGTATACTTTACGTTTACACGCGGTCCGAAAACTTAAAATCAAATCTATATCGGGCGAATTGCTGGGTAGTAAAACCTATAAAGGGAAAATTAATGCATTGACTGACAGCATTTCACTGTTTAGGGAATACAATTCAAAAATACAAGACAGCTTACGGAATGTTGTTGATCAGGCCAGTCCGGGTTATAAGCCAGTCCCGATTAACAGAAACAATGAGTTGATTCAAAACAATAAAAAGTTTATCAACAGAAGATTTTATCATCGATTATGATCCGTATTGGAAGTCAACTCATTTTTTGTTCACCGGAAAGAATACTACGAAGATCGGTAATAGAGATGGGCGAACTGAATACTATTACAGATATCTACAGCCTGGACGATGGGAATGTAGAAACTGCTCAGACTTTGTTTTTTGATGGCATTTTATCAGCTGGGATAGTTTCTTTTATTCAAAGCAGAACTGTTAAACTAAGAGACAATCGATTAAATGATTATCAGTATTGTGATTTTTCAAAAACACTTCCATCAACTGAAATACTGAGGACAGGTAAATCGTTGATTCTGGATTTTGGGACAAACTCGACTGATAAAATAAACACCCTTCTACCCTGCCTGTCCGAGGTATTAAAAGCATTTTCCATTTTCGAAATAATCGCTGCCTGCACCTATCATCCATCTTTGTTAATAGACCAGCCTGCGGGATTGAAAGAAAACAGTGCCGCAGGATTATTACTCTGGGAACAGGTGGATCTGACTGATAAAAAATTACTCACGGGTACGCAGATTCGCGAGTTCAAGTAATTCAATTCAACCTATTAAAACAAAACACCTTTAACGGTGTTATTAGTTATTTACTAGTTTCATTTAAATCAATATAATAAACAATGTGGCAATTATTTTTAGGCAGTCTGCTTTTAGGCTTGATTCATCCTTTATTTCCAAATCATTGGATACCATTAATAGCTATCTCAAAAACAGAAAAATGGACCAATAAAGAAACAATTGTCGCAACATTAATTACGGGGTTTTCTCATACATTAAGCACGATTATTATTGGGATTATTGTAGGATTTGTGGGTATTAAATTATCAGAAAGTTATAGTTATATTACCCGGATAGCAGCACCCCTAATATTGGTTATACTTGGTGTAATCTATTTGTTAATGGATCTCAGGTCAACTCATCATCACAATCACTTTGAGATTGATAATGAAACACTTAAAAACAGAAAAACTAAATCTGCAATTATTTTCACATTGTGCATTGGTTTGTTTTTTTCACCGTGCATTGAGATAGAAGCGTATTATTTTCAGGCTGCTAGTCAGGGTTGGATTGGGATATTATTGGTGTCCGTGGTTTACTTAATAATGACCTTGTCCATAATGGTTACCCTCGTGTATCTTGGACTGAAAGGAGTCAATAAATTTAATCTGCACTTCCTCGATCACCACGAAAAGGCAATAACTGGGGTTGTATTAATCCTGCTCGGGTTATTGGCTTATTTTGTAGAGTTCTGATCAATCATCTTCATGCTTATTTTTTTAAATAAAAGGGCAATAAAAAAAACTTACCAAAAAATTAATAGTATGGCATCAAATAACTGGACAATTACGGATATTCCCGATTTGACAGGGAAAACAGTCATCGTTACTGGAGGTAATAGTGGACTGGGATTTGAATCGGTAAAAGCATTCGCGCTGAAAGGTGCCTGCGTCATCTTAGCCTGCAGGACGGTGATAAAAGGGGAAGAAGCGAAAAAACGGATCCTTAAATTTCTCCCAACGGCAGATATACAGGTTATGGAACTTGATTTGACCGATTTGAAATCCATACGCAATTTTGCGTCTAAATTCAAACAAAACCATGCAAAGCTTGATGTGTTGTTGAATAATGCCGGCATCATGATGGTTCCCTACAGTCTCACCAAAGCTGGGTTCGAAAGTCAGCTTGGCACAAATCATTTAGGCCCTTTTGCACTCACAGGGTTATTGTTGGAGGTACTTAAGAATTCACCAGCATCACGCGTTGTCAATGTAAGCAGCATGGCACACCGCAGCGGAGAAATTGATTTCAGGAATTTACTCTACGAAAACGGAAAGGGTTATTCGCCGATGAAAGCATATGGTCGTTCAAAGTTAGCCAACTTAATGTTCACCTATGAATTACAACGTTTTTTCGAAAAGAACAAAATTAATACGATAGCGTTGGCTGCGCATCCGGGACTGTCGGATACTAACCTTGCCAATCACATGATGACGAAATGGTATTTCCGGGCTTTTAAGTTTTTATTCTATAAAATGGCCCAACCAGCGTCCATGGGTGCCTTACCTGAACTGCGCGCATCGGTTGATCCCGGAGCAAAGCCAAATGAATTCTATGGTCCTGACGGGAAACGTCAAATGAAAGGATATCCGGTAGTGGTACAGCCCAAACAAAAAGCATTTAATAAGGAAGATGCGCGCAAATTATGGGAGATTTCAGAGAAACTTACTTCCGTAATATACAGCTAAGAAGTTATGTTCAATAGTCTTCATTCACTCTTTCATCCCGATCGGTATCAAGGCTGGGGAAAGACCAAAAAGTATTTCGAAGGTTGGTATTTTAAAGTGGTGAATGCTGATGAAACAAAAGCATTTGCTTTTATACCCGGTATTGCCATGTCGGGAGATGGAATGCAGCAGGCATTTATTCAGGTAATGGATGGGAATAAACGAACAGCAGAATATCATAAATTTGAAGCAGCTGAATTTAAACCCACAGCAGGTAAATTTGAAATAGAAATTGGGAATAATTTTTTTTCTAATCACACTATTCAACTCAACATGCCAACTGTAACAGGGCAATTACAGTTTTATGATACAACCCCATGGCCTAACAAATGGTATTCACCAGGTATTATGGGCCCTTATTCCTTTGTGCCCGGCATGGAATGCTACCATGGCATTCTGAGCATGGATCACCGTATTGAAGGACAGCTCATCATAAATGGTGAAACCGTTGACTTTACAAATGGCAGAGGATATATGGAAAAAGATTGGGGTCAATCATTTCCTAGTGCATACTTTTGGATGCAGACGAATCATTTTTCTGAACCGGGAATATCTTTAAAAGCATCAGTGGCAAAAATCCCATGGAT
>Ga0302208_10000631_pt1 | contig 15960 bp, 8 predicted proteins | sample II_Fen_E2_3_FD_194577 | JGI IMG/M metagenome (GOLD analysis project Ga0302208, IMG submission 194577) | Peat permafrost microbial communities from Stordalen Mire near Abisko, Sweden - II_Fen_E2_3 | ecosystem: Environmental > Terrestrial > Soil > Wetlands > Permafrost | place: Sweden: Abisko...
ATCTGTTCCATCAGGAATAATTGCATATGCAGGCAACAATGTGCTATATCTGAAAACTGTTGTACTGTCGGCATCTTTATTGTTGTATTTCGGATCTCCAATCGTTTTGATGGTAAATTTGTATTTAGCGTCATCCAAATACTCACATTCAAGTTTACATCCATCAATAAATTGATTGACAACTCCTAATACTTTTGGGTTTGTGGGATCATCTACGTTGTAAGCGGATACTTCATATCCTTTTGCTCCATAAACTACCGGCCAGGTAAGAATTAATTTCGAACCATCTGCATTCTTTACGATGTGAATTGAAGTGTCTGCTGGAGACCCCAATTTAGCATTCGTGACACCGGACGAGAAAGTCCAGTCGTCCTTGAAACCGTCTATACACGAAGCAAATAGCAGACAGACTGCCAGAGCAAACATTAAACGGGTTTTTTTTAACGAGATTTGTTTCATATTATTTGTTCTAAGATTCAATAAGCCGAAGCTTATATTGTTGATATTTAAATTTGACATTAATATTTTAATATTCTTTTTCTAATTAGACAACTTCCCCTCTCCGGAGATTTTCTTTCAAATTCAATAGATACACAATCGACACTTCTGAATTTTAAGCAATGAAAACATACATTTTAGTCTCCGGGTGAATATCCAGTTCGTTTTTTTTATCCGGTACTGATGGTTCTGAAATAAATCCATACATTAAGGAGATCATTGATATCGTCTGAAAGTGAGTATTTTAGCTGATATTGCTCTTGAATATAACCTGTTGTATCATGTAAGACGAGAGGTGTTTAAATTTGTAATCAGTAATCTGATTTATTTTAAGGGGCGGTTCCACTATTTTTAGTGATTAATATCTCTTTCCGAAGTCCTGTTCCGGAGGATGCTCTCTGTTAAAAACTGAATACGAGCAGAATAGCTTATGGTCCGGTGCAATCCTGAAGTATTTTGCAATGATACAAATTAAAATGGAACTGGAGAAATGAGGACGTTCTTTTAAGAAACAATCCCAGTAATTTTTGATCTGTTGTAATTCCTTGAATTAATTTCAATATTCAACTATTCTTTGTGAATTTCTATTTTATTTAGAGATTTCGCACTAAAAAAAACCTAACCCGGGGCAGTTAGTCCTGCCCTTAATCCTGCTTTCTGCCCACATACGTCCAGGAAATAGAAACATTCGTTTCGACCATTCGTTAACCTTTCCTAATCCAGATACTCGTATTGTTTAACTGATGTTTTAACGAATGCCTTTCACCGTTGTGTGTTCCCGTATCTCATTCATGGCAAAGAGAGGGCAAAGAGAGGGCAAAGTGAGGGTAAAGAGGGGGCAAAGTGAGGTAAACCTCTTCTTGCCCTCAGTTTACCCTCAGTTAAGTCTCACTAATCCCTTTTTATGCATACTTGTGGATGCAGAGTAGGTTCAGTAGTACCCAAATCTGATGGGAGGGAAGGTCGACCGGCAGGGTGAAGTCCCGGCAGTTCGGGGTGTCTGTCGATGAATGAAGCTTCCATTTCGTTGCTACACGCACATAAAAAAGGAGTAAACAAAGGTTCACTTGCTCCAGAAAAAGAAAAGAACCGGAACTTGTTAACGATTGACATTTTAGTGTGGATGCCGCGTTATTTCTACTGTTTTTTAATCAAAACAGCTGTTTAGAGATTAATTGTGTTGTACAACATGAAAATTATTCATTTTATATCCAAAAGATACTTCTATTTTTGCAGCATAGTTCAGCATAGATACGGGCTTGATCAATTTTTAGTATTAAAATCTTAACTTATTAGCTTAAAACTGAGAATGAAGGATCTCCTGTATCACCATTTTCAGAACCAACGAAAGGATACAGTCATACTTTGGAGTTGAAAAATGATCCACACCTGATTGAGGAATCTGAATTTTGGCACAAAGAAGCTAACCGGCAGCCCGAATTTCCTCAGGGAATTCGAGAAGCAGGCATTTTAGATTTTGATATTAATACCCTGGAGAACCGATTTTTTTATGATTGTAAAACTCTCCCGAACTTTGACGGGGATACTTCTTTTACAGCTCTTTCAATACTCAATATTCTGGCTGAATGGAGGAGATTTATAGTAAAATTTCAACTGGCCAACCCCGGAGCTGCTTCTTCCGAAAAAAGGAACTTTAATAAAGCGAAAATATACTCTTAAATACCAATACTTACTTTATGTCACACCCAAAACTGATTACTAAAGAATACAAACTTCCGTTTATATTCATCACTTCGTTGTTTTTTCTGTGGGGACTTGCTCATGGAATGTTAGATACTTTAGACAAACATTTTCAGCAGATTCTCCATTTACATAAGTGGCAGTCGAGTTTTATACAATTTGCTTTATACGGCGCCTATTTCAGCATGGCAATTCCGGCGGGAATGTTTATGAAGCGTTTTGGTTATAAAAAAGGAATCGTATTGGGCTTATTTTTGTTTGCAGCGGGGGCATTGCTTATTGCCGGCACAGCTGTATTTGAATCGTTCTGGGTTTTCCTGACGTGTCTGTTCCTTTTAGGATGCGGGTTAGCTACTCTTGAAACGGCTGCAAATCCATATACTACCAAATTAGGACCCATAGAAACAGCAGAAAGAAGAATCAACCTGTCTCAATCTTTCAATGGATTAGCATGGGTGCTGGGACCTCTTATTGCATTATACATTTACCAAGGCACCAGCAATGTGGAAGGAGAAAAATTTTATTCTACCATTTTACCTATGTTGGCCATTGGATTCTTAGTCCTGACAGTCGCATTTGTATTTATGCGTTTGAAACTTCCTGAAATTAGTGAAGAAGATGAAGTGCATGCACACGGGTTTATTGATTCTTCAGCAGAAGACAAACCATCATTTCACATTCCACTAAAAAAACAACCCCATTTTGTACTTGGTGTCTTAGCTCAATTTTCATACGTGGCTGCACAAACAGGGATTTTCAGCTACCTCATTAATTTTGTTACTGATGCAGGACAACATCCCCGATTTGATGTGAAGTTAGCGCCATACTTTTTAAGTATCGGGTTTGCCTTATTTATGATTGGACGGATAAGCGGCAGTTATTTGATGAAGCTGGTGAAGCCGACCATAATACTAGGTATTTGTGCCATTATAGCTGCTATTCTACTACCGGTGGTGAGCATGAAGTTAGGATGGGTATCTTTAATATCGCTCTATTCTGTATTCTTTGTGATGTCAATTATGTTTCCAACCCTATTTGCATTGGCAATAAAAGATTTGGGACCGCAGACTAAAAGAGCATCATCTATCCTGGTCATGTCAATAGTAGGTGGAGCTGTATTTCCTCCTTTGATGGGCTTAATTGCCGATCATTATGGAATGTCAATCGGATTTTTGGCACCTATTCCGTTCTTTGTATTTATCGCATTCTACGCTTTTAGAGTCCACAGAGTCAGAGAAATTTTGAATAAATAATTGCCTATGCCACAAATTATATTTTCAAATTCCACATCAAAAATAAAATCGTTGGCTGATGGAATCAGTCTGTCTATCATGCAGGGACGATTGAAGGAGGGTGATAATTTGCTGTCAATTAATGAAGCGAGTTCGTTGCATAAAGTGTCGCGCGACACCGTTTTCAAGGCATATAATGAATTAAAAAAAAGAGGGCTCATTGATTCTACTCCTCAAAAAGGATATTTTGTTACCGGGGAAGTAAACCACGTATTGCTGTTGCTCGATACGTATTCTTCCTTTAAGCAAAACCTGTACCGGAGGTTTACGGCTAATCTGCCTGAAAACTATAAAGTAGACCTGATATTCCATCAATACAACGAACGGTTGTTCGAAACGATCGTGCGCGAAAGCATTGGCAAATACAGCATGTATGTGATAATGAACTTTTCGAATACCCATTTTTCAGAGACTCTGACTGCCATTCCTTCCTCAAAGCTATTGCTGCTTGACTTCGGGGATTTTGAGAAAACGGATTATTCATACCTCTGCCAGGATTTCAACCAAGCGTTTTTTAATTGCTTGAATCAGGGCAGAGAATTGTTGAAGAAATATAAAAAACTGACTTTTGTTTTTCCGGAAGAGCTTTGCCACCCGGTAAGTGCGATAGAATATTTTATAAAGTTCTGTTTAACAGAAAAATTTGAGTACGAAGTAATCCGAAAAGAGTCTGATTGGAAGGGGGTAGAAGCCGGGACCGCTTATGTCTGTATTTTACCCGAGGATTTGGTGAAGATAATTAAAGCGGCGGATATGGCCGGATTGAAGGTGGGGAGTGAGATTGGCCTGATTGCCCTGAATGATGAACCTGTGCTGGAAGTGATTAAAGACGGAATTTCCTCCATAAGCATTGACTTTGGACTGATGGGGGAGAAAGCCGCCAATTTCATTACGGGGAAACAACCCATACAAGAGTATCTTCCTACTGAATTAATAATCAGAAGTTCACTCTAAGTATACCCTATTTTTTTAGGAAGATAACAGCACAGTTCAGCATAGTGGAATGTTGATTAAAATAAGATAAAAGGTATTGTAAATTGGATGAACAAAATAATGAGTTGTATTCTTTCTAAAGTAATGATTGAATATGTTTTACTCTTAAATGTTCAACTTACTGAATGAATATGGTTTACGCTTATCGTTGAAAACCTTCTTTCTGTTTTTTAAACCTTAGTAGCAGTAAAGCTGACCCCAATATTAAACCTTATTTTTTGAGAGTTTTATCAGCAGTAATCATTCAAACAAAGAAAAAGGTTGGGTTTTGGGGAAAACAATCCGGCTACTAAGGTTGAACAAAAAAAAAGGTTTTTAATGTAAGAAGAAATAAAAGTCAATTTAAGTCCTGAAAAGGCGTACATAAGAGTCCTAAAATCAGTACACATTCTATGCTGCCCTTTCAGCGCGATTGAAGGTATGGTTGCCTTTATCCTTCACCCTTTCATGGCTTTACCCTGGGCTGGAGTATACCAGACTTTTAGTCTTAAAATACTTATATTTGAAATAATACAGCTTTATTTCTTGCCTATTCGATATAGGAAAACTAAATATTAAAATTCGTGTCATTCGAATATAATTCGTAAAATACTAAATTCAACAATAACATTAAATAGTTCAAAATATGAAAACAGGAAAATTACAGGGCGAGAATCCAAAAGTAGGGATCCGTCCCATCATTGATGGACGCCAGGGCGGCGTACGTGAAAGTCTGGAAGAACAAACCATGAATATGGCCAAAAGTGCCGCTGCATTGATTTCTTCGAAATTGTGCTATGCCGATGGCACCCCGGTAATCTGTGTTATTGCCGATACTACGATCGGGCGGGTGTCACAAGCTGCCGCTTGTGCTGATAAATTTGAAAAAGAAGGCGTTGGTCTTACTCTGTCGGTTACACCCTGTTGGTGTTACGGAAGTGAAACCATTGACCTCAATCCATATTACCCGAAAGCCATTTGGGGATTTAACGGTACCGAGCGTCCGGGTGCGGTATACCTGGCAGCAGCATTGGCAGGTCATAACCAAAAAGGAGTTCCGGCATTTGGCATTTACGGGCAAAATGTTCAGGACAATACCGATACCAGCATTCCGGCAGATGTGGAAGAAAAGATACTTCGATTTATCAAATCAGGTATCGCCGTGGCGCGGATGCGTGGCAAGTCGTACCTCGGCATTGGCGGACAGTGTATGGGCATTGCAGGTTCCATAGTAGATCATGACTTCTTTCAGGATTACCTGGGTATCCGTGTGGAGGCAGTGGATGAAGTGGAAATTATTCGTCGTGTTGAAAAAGGAATCTTCGATCCGGAGGAATTTGTAAAAGCCATGGCCTGGACTGAAAAATACTGCAAGGTAAACGAAGGAAATGACTATAATTCCGCTGAATTGAAAAGCAGTCCGGAACAAAAGGAAAAGGATTGGGAATATGTTGTAAAAATGACGCTGATTATGCGCGACCTGATGATAGGCAACCCTAAACTGAAAGAAATTGGTTTTGCCGAAGAAGCTTTGGGTCATAATGCCATCCTGGCAGGATTCCAGGGACAACGTCAATGGACTGATTTTATGCCAAACGGCGACTACAGTGAAGCACTGCTCTGTTCCTCCTTTGACTGGAATGGCATCCGCGAAGCTTTTATACTGGCTACTGAAAACGATTCGCTCAATGGCGTGTCTATGTTATTCGGTCACCTGCTTACAAACACGGCTTCCATATTCTCCGATGTACGAACATTCTGGAGTCCGGAAGCTGTAAAACGGGTTACAGGCTATCAACTGGAAGGTGCTGCCGCCAACGGTATTATACACCTGATCAATTCGGGTGCTACTTGCCTGGACGCTACCGGCCAACAGACCGGTAAGGACGGCAAGCCTGCCATGAAACCTTTCTGGGAGATCACGGAAGCAGAAGTACTGAAATGTCTGGAAGCCACCACCTGGTACCCTGCCGACCAGGGTTATTTCCGTGGAGGAGGCTTCTCCTCGAACTTCCTGTCAAAAGGCGGTATGCCGGTGACTATGCTAAGACTAAACAGAATCAAAGGACTGGGACCGGTCTTGCAGATTGCCGAAGGCTGGACCGTAGAGCTTCCTGAAAAAGTGCATCAGACGATAAACGAACGTACTGACAAGACCTGGCCAACAACCTGGTTTGCACCACGGTTGAATGAAACACAACAGTTTAAAGACGTGTACAGCGTGATGAATAACTGGGGAGCCAACCACGGAGCTATCAGCTATGGCCATATTGGTGCCGACCTGATTACACTGGCTGCCATGCTGCGTATCCCTGTATGCATGCACAATGTTCCACTGGAACAGATATTCCGTCCAAGTGCCTGGGCTGCCTTCGGAATGGATGCCGAGGGTTCGGATTACAGGGCATGCCAGACTTATGGTGCGTTGTATAAGTAAGAACCAAGAACCAAGAACCAAGAACCAAGAGGTAAGAGGTAAGAACAAAAAGAAAGAAAAGTTTCGTGTTCCGTGTTCCGTATTATGCGGTTTGAAGCATTCTGCTATTGGAATATCAAACAACGAAATGTAGTGGCGTTCCGCTTGCAGAATTAACAAATCGACTTAATCAACCAACTAGGAGACAACCTGACATAGTCGCAGACATGTCAGCGTTAATGAACAAACAAAAAACCCTATTTCCTTTTTTTACCCTCAGTAGAATTTTGAACCCTGCAACTCCACCCTTATTCCTTTATTACAGTATAGTAGACTTTAAATAAGGGAATTAGGGTGGATTCTGAGGTGATTGGATTTTATACTTAGGGGAAATAACAAAGATAAATAAGGGTTTGAAGAGTAAGAATTTGAGAATCAAGACAAAGAATCAAGGACAAAGGACAAAGGACCATAGACCTTGGACTTTAGACCTTAGACTGTTTGACATATAGATTTCTCACAGGAGACTATATGTCAACAATATAATCAGTTTAAAAGCGCTGCTCTGCTTGTGTCAAAAAGTACAGTTTTAATGTCAATATTCACATAGTTTCTTCCTGTCGAAATAAATATCTTTGTGCCAACTTTAAAATAATAACATGAAAAACAAATCATTCCTGGCATTCGATATCGGTGCCACCAGCGGACGCACGATCTTAGGCACCCTGGTCGATGGCAGGCTTCAAATGAAAGAATTAACGCGTTTCCCAAATCAAATGCTTCAGATCGGGGCACACTTTCATTGGAATATATATTCGCTGTTTGACCATTTAAAAGCCGGATTGACTGCTGCCAAAAAAGAATGTGTTCAAATTACTTCTATCGGGATTGATACCTGGGGAGTCGATTTCGCATTACTGGCCAAAGATGGGTCTCTGTTAGGCGCACCCTATGCCTACCGTGATCCACATACGGATGGCGCACCTGAGAAGTATTTTCAGATTATTCCCCGCAATGAAGTCTACAATCTGACCGGAATTCAGGTCATGAATTTCAATAGCCTGTACCAATTATTTGCCTTGAAACAAGCCCATAATTCACTTCTGGAAGTAGCCACCGAAATGTTGTTTATGCCTGATGCCCTGGCCTACATGCTTACAGGAAATAAAGTAGTGGAATATACCATTGCCTCTACTTCCCAACTGTTAAATCCCCGAACCAAAAAGTTTGAAACTGTATTGCTTGAAAAGGCAGGGATCTCACCCGATATTTTAGGTGATATTGTGATGCCCGGACATGTGGTGGGCACCCTGACTGATGTATTGGCTGACGAAAGTGAATTGGGAAAAGTGTCGGTTATTGCCGTTGCAGGCCACGACACAGCCTCTGCGGTTGCTGCTGTACCTGCCGAGAATGAGCGTTTTGCATACCTAAGTTCCGGAACATGGTCGTTGATGGGCATTGAAGTAAAAGATGCCATTATCAATGATGAATCGTATGCATTGAATTTTACCAACGAAGGCGGGATAGAAGGAACTACCCGTTTCCTTAAAAATATTACCGGCATGTGGTTGCTCGAACAATGCCTCAAGGAATGGAAAAAAGAAGGCATTACCTATGCGTATGAAAAGCTGGTACATATGGCTGAATCGGCTCCGGCTTTCCAGTCGTTGATTGATCCGGATGATATCACCTTTGCAAATCCGGCCAGCATGATTTCAGCCATTGCTGCTTATTGCACATCAACCGACCAGAAAGCGCCTTCCACCCATGCCGAATATGTGCGCTGTATCTTCGAAAGCCTTTCCTTGAAATATAAATTCATATTAGGCAAACTGAATTCATTGGCTCCCTTTACTATCGAAAAGCTTCATGTGATAGGCGGCGGATCAAAAAACCCGTTGTTAAACCAGTGGACAGCCAATTCTATTGGGATACCCGTGATTGCTGGGCCTTCGGAAGCTACGGCTATCGGAAACATTATGATACAGGCCAAAGCAGCCGGCTGTGTGGATTCATTACAGGAAATGCGACAAATCATACGGGAGTCGGTTCCATTGGATGAATTTTTACCGGAGAATAATAAGACCTGGGAAAATGCCTATGTTACTTTTTTGAATATCATCCACAAGAAACAAATGCTTCAGGGTAATTAATGCAACCGAGACTTTGCATAGTAACTAAGTCACCGGGAATGAAATACCGTCATTCGGCATCCCGTTCATCCTCGAATACTCTTAAATTCTAAAACCATTAAAAAACACAAATAGAAATGGCTGTAGTAGTAATTTTACCAAAACAAGGGCAATCGGTTGAAAGTTGTATCATTACCGAGATTAAAAAGAAAAAAGGCGATTCGGTTCAAAAAGGCGAAGTCTTATTCACTTACGAAACCGATAAAGCAACTTTTGAAGAAGAATCACCTATCGACGGGGTTATCCTGGAATGTTTTTACAACGAAGGAGACGAAGTGCCCGTATTGCTGAATATGATGGTTCTCGGACAGCCCGGAGAAGAGTATTCTGCGTTGCTGGGTACTGAGGTAAGTGGCAAGGAGCAAGAGGTAAGTCAGGAACCAGGAGCCAAGACTCAAGATGACCAACCGATAGCAGCCCCTAACGCGGAACACGGAACCCTAAACACGGAACCCCAAACCTCAAACCTTTCAAACTCTTCAACTGTATTCGTGTCGCCAAGAGCAAAGAACCTTGCTGAAAAGGAAGCTGTTGAAGTAACACAGTTGACAGGCACAGGCCCTAAAGGCAGGGTGATTGAAAAGGATATACGGACTGTGTTGGAAAACCGTCCAAAGATGACGCCTCTGGCAAAGCAAATTGCAACACAGGAAGGTGTTCAACCCCAGGGAGCCGGATCGGGATTGGCAGGAACAGCAAGATCCATCGATTTAATGCCAGTGTCAAATACAGTATATGGCATAGACTACGAAGACAAAAAGATAACAAACATGCGGAAGTTGATTGCGAAAGCCATGCATACTTCCCTTCAGAACTCGGCACAGCTGACCCACCATTTAGGAGCTGATGCGCGACGGATGATGGAACTGCGCAAAAAAGCAAAGAAAGCTTTGGATGCGGGTACCCTGAGCACCAATATCACTATCAACGACATGGTTTGTTTTGCAGTGATCAAGGCCCTGAAGAAATTCCCGAATGTGAACTCCCATTTTCTGAACGACACCATGCGTTTGTACAACAAGGTACATTTAGCATTGGCAGTAGATACAGATCGTGGCTTAATGGTGCCGGTGGTGCGTAATGCCGATGACCTTTCGATTATAGGATTGGCCAATCAGTTCAAGGAAATTGCCAATGGTTGCCGTAAAGGAGGCATTGCCCCTGAACTGTTGGCAGCAGAAGCAGCTACCTTCACAGTATCCAATTTGGGCAATTACGGGGTGGAAATGTTTACTCCCGTGATTAACCTGCCACAGACAGCGATTCTGGGAGTAAATACTATCATTCCACGCCCGAAAGATTTAGGCGATGGGGTATATGCATTCGTTCCATATATCGGCCTTAGTTTAACTTACGACCATCGCGCCCTGGATGGTGGGGAAGCAACCCGCTTCCTGAAACAGATTGCGGTAGAGATTGAGACACTTGAAATTGAATTTTAAGAAATAACCCTTAGCCCCTACAGGGAAGCTTGGTTACTTTCGTGTGATCTCTTATAAATTTAAATAATTAATACTAACCACTCTTACCCCTTTAAGGGTTAGGGGTCATATTTAAAAATCATGCCAAAAGTACAGCTCATTGATCCCGCAGATAAACGTAAACCGGGGTTTGTGGAATTTCAACCGATTCCAGTAAATCAATATCAGAAAACCGTTAAAGACGAAAAAGGAAACTTTACAACCGAAGAATTCAAAGCCATTTACCACGATATGGTGTTGATCCGTGAGTTTGAAACGATGATCAACCTGATCAAAACAGTAGGTGCCTATAACGGCACATCGTACAACCACCCCGGTCCGGCACACTTGTCCATCGGACAGGAATCATCGGCAGTAGGTATGGCATGGACTTTGACCGTCGATGACTTTATCTTTGGAAGCCATCGTAGCCACGGGGAAATCCTGGCTAAAGGCATGAGCGCAATCCACCAGTCCGATGATAAATACCTTTCGGAAGTTATGGATAGTTTCTTTGATGGTGCTGTGGTGAATGTCGTAAAAAAGGATTTTAAAGGCACTACAAAGGAACTGGCTCGTCGCTTTCTGGTATACGGCACACTGGCTGAGATTTTTGCCCGTGAAACAGGTTTCAACCGTGGGTTGGGTGGATCGATGCATGCATTCTTTACTCCCTTTGGTGTGTATCCGAACAATGCCATTGTAGGTGGTTCGGGGGATATTGCAGTAGGTGCTGCCTTGTACAAAAAAGTAAATCGCAAAAAGGGACTGGTAGTTGCCAATATCGGTGATGCATCACTTGCTTGTGGTCCTGTCTGGGAAGGTATCACCTTTGCAGCCATGGATCAATTCAAACAACTCTGGGAAGGGGATATGCAGGGCGGATTGCCTGTGATCATTAATATCATGAACAACCAGTACGGCATGGGCGGACAGACCTGTGGTGAAACCATGGGGTATGATGTTGCAGCCAGGATTGGCGCCGGTGTAAATCCGGAACAAATGCATGCTGAACGTGTTGATGGGTATAATCCATTGGCTGTGATTGAAGCATATAAGCGTAAGCGTAAAATTATTGAAGAAAAGAATGGTCCGGTTTTACTGGACGTACTGACATATCGTTATAGCGGACACAGCCCTTCAGATGCTTCATCCTATCGTTCGAAAGAAGAAGTGGAAGCATGGGAATCGCAGGATTGTATCGGCTCGTTCGGGAAGCAACTGATGGATGCCAATGAGGCTACCCAGGCTGATCTGGATGGTATCTGGGCTGATGTGAAAGCATTGGTCTATGAGATGTTCCTGAAATCAATTGATGATGAAATTTCCCCCCGCATGAAAAATGCACAGATAATTGGAGATATGATGTTCTCCAATGGCTCGGTGGATTCATTCTCAACAGCTACACCGGATGTTTTAATACCCTTGGCTGACAACTCACGCGTTAAGAAAATAGCATCTAAAGAACGTTTTGCTTTTGATACAGACGGCAAGTCTTTTAGCAAAATGAAGCAATTTCAGCTTCGTGACGGTATCTTTGAGGCTATGATGGATCGTTTCTATAAAGACGCATCTCTGATAGCCTACGGGGAAGAAAACCGCGATTGGGGTGGAGCCTTTGCAGTGTATGGTGGCATGACTGAAGCTTTGCCGTATCACCGCTTGTTTAACTCGCCAATTTCTGAAGCATCCATTGTAGGTACTGCCATTGGATATGCCATGTGTGGCGGAAGGGTAGTCCCTGAAATCATGTATTGTGACTTCCTGGGCCGTTGCGGTGATGAAGTATTCAATCAGATGCCTAAATGGCAGGCCATGAGTGGTAATGTATTGAAAATGCCAATCACTTTACGTGTTTCGGTAGGCTCGAAATACGGAGCGCAACATTCACAGGACTGGACTTCGTTGGTAGCACAAATACCGGGTATTAAAGTTTGTTTCCCGGTTACTCCATACGATGCTAAAGGGTTAATGAATTCAGCATTACAGGGTACTGATCCTGTCGTTTATTTCGAAAGCCAGCGGATCTATGAAATAGGGGAACAATTCCATAAAGGCGGCGTTCCTGAAGGTTATTACGAAATTCCTTTCGGCGAACCGGATATTAAGAAAGAAGGAAAAGATATTACCTTCCTGACAGTCGGGCATACGCTCTATCCTGCATTGCAGGCAGCTAAAGAACTGGAAGAGAAATACAACATGTCTGTCGAAGTAATTGATGCCCGTTCAATGGTCCCTTTCAATTACGAACAGGTGATTGCTTCGGTAAAGAAGACCGGGAAAATAATTCTTGCAAGCGATGCCTGTACCCGTGGTTCATTCCTGAACGATATGGCGGCAAATATCAGCCAGCTCTGCTTTGACTACCTTGATGCACCGGTTTGTGTATTGGGATCAAGAAACTGGATTACTCCGGCCTTTGAACTGGAAGATTCATTCTTCCCACAACCAAGCTGGTTCCTGGATATGATTAATGAACGCATTCAACCGCTGGCCGGTTATATTTCAGGGCAGAACTTTACAGATGCTGAATTTATAAGGAGATCAAAAATGGGAGTATAAGTATTGAAATTCACAGTATTGAAATGTTTCGGTACTGTGAATTTGGTTTTAATCTTATAAATCAATAACGTACATGAAAATCACAAAAGTAAATGCACACCTCCACACACCTTATTCATTCAGTGCATTTAAGGATGTAGCTGATGCGCTCGACAGGGCTGTTGCCGAAGACGTAAAAGTGGTAGGAATAAATGATTTTTACACTACTACCGGCTACGAGGCCTGGGCTGAAGGTTGTAAGGAACGCGGGCTGTACCCGTTGTTCAATATCGAGTTTATCAGCCTCAATGAGGCCGACCAGAAAGCAGGTCTCCGGGTGAATGATCCCGGTAACCCGGGCAGAACTTATTTAAGCGGGAAAGGCTTGTCTTATCCAGTTAAACTGGCAGAACCGTTTGCCACCCAATTAGCCGAAGTCAGTGCTGAAGCCAATGCACAGGTGGAAGCTATGTGTGGAAAGGTAAATGAAATACTGGTTGCCAATAATACCGGGTTTACATTAGACTTTGAATGGATTAAAAACGAACTGACCAAAGGTTCCATTCGCGAACGTCATTTGGCCAAAGCGTTACGTCTGAAAGTTTATGAAGCTTGTGCCAATAATCAGATAGATATCAAAATCCTTTTTCACAAACTGTTTAGTGGGAAAGAGCTGAAGTCGCCTATCAGTGACATTGCAGGAGTAGAAAACGAAATACGTGCTAACTTGCTCAAAGCAGGCGGTGGAGCATTTGTTCCCGAAGACCCGAAAGCCTTCCTGCCGATGCAGACTGTGTGTGATATCATTGTTGCGGCAGGCGGCATACCAACCTATCCGTTTTTGGCAGATGATGCTAAAGGGGGATATACCGATTTTGAAGGAGACCTGGAGAAAGTCGCAACCCAACTGACTGAACGAGGTTTTCATTCTGTGGAATTTATTACCACCCGTAACGGAGTGGAATTACTGGAAAAGTATGCAATTTATTTGCATGAGCAAGGTTTTGTCGTTACCTTTGGCAGTGAGCATAATACGCCTGCCATGGAACCTGTTGAACTTTTTGCAAGGAACAGCACACCACTTACCGAACGGTTGATGCAAATCAATTATGATGGTGCCTGTGTAGTAGCTGCTCATCAACATCTGGTGGCACAAGGCCTGAGAGGATATGTCGATGCCACAGGCCAAGCAGACCGCTCGAAAAGAACCGAGTTTATTAAGTTAGGAGATGAGCTAATCAAAAATTCTGGAGTAGTTTAATGTGAATAAGCCTCGGTGTAACTGGGGGATGAACAAACTTACATGAACACCCAACCTAGAAGTCGTTGAATAGAGTATTAAACACTATTATCAATTTCATGAGCAATTTTAGAATTAAAAAACTTGTATGTTGTGTTGGAATAGTGTGTTTTTTATTGAGTTGTCAACAGAAGGTCAATAAGATTGATCAATCAACAAAAATAGATACTGTTCAGAAAAAAGAAACTGAACCATTTATTGAACTTGATAAAATGCCTGAATTCCCAGGAGGTGAACTGGATTTAATGTCATTTATTGAAGAGAATATTAATAACTCAATAGTAGGTAAATCAACTTTGACTGAAGGTCGAGTAATTGTTTCATTTTCAGTTGATACGATTGGAAATGTAAGTGAATTCACTGTTGTAAGATCTTACAATCGAAATGTCGACAATGAGTTTTTAAGAGTTTTGAAGTTGATGCCAAAATGGAAACCAGGTGAATTCTGGTCTGGCAATAAAAATGATTCATTTAAAAAAATAAATTGTAAGTATACATTTCCTTTGAGTATTCCTTTTAAAGGATATAGTATTAGTGTAGCTGGAGATCCTCCGAAACTTGCACAATAAAGTTAATTATGAAAGAAATACAAGAACTTATTTCAATATCACAATTCTACGGACGTGACAGTCGTTATGTGATTGCAGGCGGCGGGAATACTTCCTACAAAAACGCAGAGAAGATCTGGGTAAAAGCCAGCGGCTCCTCGTTAGCCACCATTACCGAAGATGGATTTGCAGTGCTGGACAGGACCAAATTGAACCTCATGTCCGGTAAAACCTACAGCAGCAACCCTGTTGAACGGGAAGAGGAAGTGAAGAACGACCTGGCGGTAGCAACACTCTCTAAAGGAAAGCGTCCTTCTGTAGAAACTTCCATGCACAATACCATTGATTTTGCATTTGTGGTGCATCTACACCCTACCATCGTCAACGGTTTAATGTCCTCGCAGCATGCTGAAAGTGAACTGAAAAGATTATTTGGAGCAAGGACCCTGTACATTGAATACACCGATCCCGGATATGTGCTTTTCAAAAAGGTGGAAGATGCCATCAAAGCCTTCCGTGCAGAGGATGGGGCTGAGCCTGCTGTTATCTGGTTGCAGAACCATGGTATCTTTGTCGGAGCAAACAGCATTGAAGAGATCAAAGTGCTTTACTCCAAAATTTTTGAGACACTTGAAAAGGCAATCAAATTCCCTGTCCCTGTTGCAGAACGGGAAACATGTTCCTGCACGGAACAAATCGTTCCCGGCATTCGCATGATGCTTTCCGGTGAAGGTTTGAAAACCATGAAAGTACGTAAAACTGAATTGATAAAATACTTTTACGACAGCGTTGAAAATCAGGCTAAGATTGCCAAACCTTTCACTCCGGATGCTATCGTATATTGTAAGTCTAATTATATTTTCCTCAACGACGAGGAACCTGAAGCTGTATTAGCAGAAGCTCAGAAAACTATTCCTGCCTTTACATCCAAATATGGCTATCAACCCAAAGTGTTTTTGATTAAAGGTATCGGGCTTGTAGCTGCCGGTGATAATGCCAGTCAATGCGACATTCTGCTCGATGTATTCGAAGATGCT
>Ga0302208_10000636_pt1 | contig 15921 bp, 13 predicted proteins | sample II_Fen_E2_3_FD_194577 | JGI IMG/M metagenome (GOLD analysis project Ga0302208, IMG submission 194577) | Peat permafrost microbial communities from Stordalen Mire near Abisko, Sweden - II_Fen_E2_3 | ecosystem: Environmental > Terrestrial > Soil > Wetlands > Permafrost | place: Sweden: Abisko...
CAGCACGACCATTTACGATTACAAAAATAAAAAATGGATGTATAGCGATGCGGCAGATGCAAACAAAGCAACCTTGCCTGCTTCCACGTTTAAAATAGTGAATCTGTTGATAGCCTTGCAATCGGGAGTTATTACAGATGAAAATGAAATCGTGAAGTTTACGGAGAAACAGGATACCATGCTGTATGGTTACCGTCCGGAGATTTACAGGGATATGACCGTTAAAAAGGCATTCGAAGTATCAGCCGGTTGGGTATTCGTTGACCTGGCGAAACGGATCGGCAAGGAAAGATACCGCCATGACCTGAAAGCCTGTCGTTACGGGAACGGGAAATTCCGGGAGAAAGGGATTGACTTCTGGAACTTTGGGTCATTTGGTGTGACACCCAGGAATCAGGTGGAATTCCTGGTCAGGGTATACGAAGGGAAAACTCCTTTTTCAAAACGGAATACCGACATTCTGAAAGAAGTCATGATCACCGAGAGGGCCAAGGGGTATATCATTCGTTCAAAAACAGGCTGGACCAGGGCGAACTGGAATGATATTGGATGGTGGGTAGGGTATGTGGAACGTAAAGACAATGTGTACTTCTTTGCAACACGGCTTACCAAAAAGCGCAGCGACATTAACCCTGACTTTGGTTCATGCCGCAAGGAGATCACAAAGGATATTTTGAAACAGATTCAGGCATTGGAATAAGAGAAAAAGATACTGGAATCAATTTTTAAAATGGAACTTGAAATTAAATGAAGGAATTAGGGTAAGATTTTTTTACTTAATTTTTCTTATACTTTGATCGATTGACTACGGATAATAATCCAGCCAAAGAATAAGGTTTAATATTTTGGGTCAACTTTTCTACTAAGATTAAAACAAATTAAAATAAGGTTTTTCGTTGTTTTAATATGGTGGAATTGATTTATCACTAGCCACTACCCACTAAAAACTACCCACTAATCAATACTCCTTACTCTCCTCTCCTCTCAACACCCTTAATCCACTCATGGCAAGCGCTTCCATTTCATCCTCCCCGGGATAGACAGCCACTTTAACCAAAGGTAAAATCATCGATTTAATAGAATCCACAATCAACTTGCTGTGGGCAATACCCCCGGTAAGGATAACAGCATCAGCTTCGCCTTTAAGGACTGCTAACATAGCACCGATTTCCTTGGCAACATTGTACGCCATGGCTTCCAACACCAGTTTTGCTTTATGATCACCTTCCCTGGCCATTTTCTCAGCAACGAGTTGTTCGTTGGTTCCCAGGTGAGCCATTAAGCCACCTTTGCCCACCAAGAGTTTACGGATCTCATCCTGAGTATATTTTCCATCAAAACAAAGACTTACAAGCAGACCGGCATCCAACGTACCGGCACGTTCGGGGGAGAAAGGACCATATCCATCCAGCCCCTGGGTAACATCAATCACTTTCCCAAAGCGGTGGGCAGCCACAGAAATGCCTCCACCCAGATGAGCAATCACTAATTTCAGCTTCTCATACGAAGTACCGTTGGCAGCTGCATATTTGCGACCAATGGCTTTATGATTGAGGGCATGAAACATAGACCTGCGTGGGATTTCAGGTAATCCGCTGATTCGGGCTACATCATCCATTTCGTCCACAACAATGGGATCGGCAATAAAGGCTTTGCAACCCGCAATACCGGCAGCAATCTCATGGGCAATCACTCCTCCCAGGTTGCTGGCATGTTCAGCACGGTGGGGAGACTTCAGGTCAGAGATCAGCCTGTCGTTCACTTCATAGACACCCGATTCCAAAGGTCGAACCAATCCACCCCGACCAACCACAGCGGATAGATCGGATAAATCAATGCCATCCGCATTCAACTTATCCAACATCAGGTTCTTTCGGAACTCGTACTGGTCGAACAATCTTTTAAAAGGTATCAGATCTTCCGGAGTATGGCGGATCGTATACAGGCAAATGAGGGATTCATCTTCATACACAGCAAATTTGGTAGAAGTAGAACCGGGGTTCACGGATAGGATTTTAAACATAATAGAGGATTAAAATGAGTGCCTGGTGAAAAAATCATGGAGATGCAAAGATAGATGAAGTACGGTGGATTTCAGCATGAAAGTACTGAGGATTTTTAGCATAAAAACAGTTCGAAATGTATGGAGGAGAAAAGGGGGCCTATACGAAAAAAAATGTATCTAATCAGGCTGTTAGAGAATATTTATCTTAAATCTTTGTATTATAAAGAATTATTTTGTACTTTTGCAAAGAATTAGGATACGAGGAGGGGACAACAGTCCCCTCGTTTGTTAAATTAATACTCAATATGATTTCTAAAGATTCTATATATCAAGTAGTTGAGCAATTCTTAGCTGACACTAATTATTTTTTAGTAGACGTAAAAGTGTCTCCGGACAACCGTGTTTTGGTGGAAATTGATTCGTTCGAAGGAGTGACCATTGAATTTTGTGCGGAATTGAACCGACATATAGAATCCCAGATTGACAGGGAAGTTGAAGATTATGAACTGGAAGTAGGTTCAGCCGGATTGACAGAGCCGTTCAAGGTCCTGAAGCAATACGAAAAAAACATAGGCAACGAGGTAGAAACACTGACCAAAGAAGGTAAAAAATATACAGGGATCCTACTCGAAGTCCACCCAACAGAATTTGTGTTAGAAATAGAAAAATCCGAAAAACCGGAAGGAGCCAAGCGCAAAATAATTGTCAGCGAGAACGTTACTTTCCTTTACGAAGACATTAAAACTACAAAATATATTATTAGATTCAAATAAGCCATGAGCAAAAAAGAAACAATTAGCTTAATTGATACTTTTTCGGAGTTTAAAGAGCTAAAGAGCATCGACAGAAGTACATTAATCAGTGTGATGGAAGAGTCGTTCCGTAGTGTGATTACAAAATTGTTTGGAACGGATGAAAATTACGATGTGATTATCAACCCTGACAAAGGTGACTTTGAAATTTATCGTAACCGCACAGTGGTAGCTGATGAGAATTTGGAAGATCCTAATTTACAGATTTCGCTTACGGATGCAAAAAAGATTGATGAAGATTATGAGATCGATGAAGAAGTAACCGATACAGTTGATTTCCTGAGTTTTGGACGCAGGGCTATTCTAACCCTTCGCCAGACCTTATCTTCTAAAATACTGGAACTTCAGAAAGACAATGTTTTTTCGAAATACAGTGAAAAGATCGGTCAGATAGTAAGTGCTGAATTATATCAGATCTGGAAAAAAGAGATGTTGCTCATAGATGATGAAGGGAATGAACTCTATTTACCGAAATCCGAACAAATACCTACTGACTTTTACCGCAAAGGGGACACCGTACGTGCGGTAGTAGCCATGGTAGAAAACAAAAACAATAATCCTAAAATTATCCTTTCACGTATTTCGCCTGTATTTTTGGAACGTTTGTTCGAACTGGAAGTACCTGAGATTCACGAAGGGCTGATTACCATCAAGAAAATTGCCCGTATACCGGGAGAACGCGCCAAGGTAGCTGTTGAATCGTACGATGACCGTATTGATCCGGTAGGTGCCTGTGTTGGCGTAAAAGGTTCACGTATTCATGGCATTGTTCGTGAATTACGGAACGAAAATATCGATGTAATAAATTACACCAACAATATCAATTTATTCATTTCCCGTGCCTTGAGCCCTGCAAAGATTTCGTCTATCCGTCTGAATGAAGTCGAAAAGAAAGCAGAAATCTACCTGAAACCTGAAGAAGTGTCACAAGCTATCGGTAAAGGTGGATTAAATATCAAACTGGCAGGTATGCTTTCGGGTTACACACTCGATGTATTCCGTGAAATGGATGAAGATACCGAAAGCGAAGATATTTACCTGAATGAATTCAGTGATGAAATAGATCAATGGGTGATTGATGCGTTGAAAGCGATTGGATGTGATACTGCCAAAAGTGTATTAGCAATTTCACGTCAGGATTTGATTCGCCGCACAGACCTGGAAGAAGAAACCGTTGACGAAGTATTGGCCATTCTGACTGCCGAATTCGAAGACGAAGAATAAAGGATTTCGTGTTTTGATTTCTGTTGTCCGGGTTGAAGGAAGATCAACCGAAGAGCAGGGAGTATTGACCGGAGACTTTTAATAAAAAACAAGAAAAACTGTAATTATAGCATATGTCCATAAGATTAAGTAAAGCCTGTAAAGATTTAAATGTTGGGATGACCACCGCAGTTGAATTCTTGGCAAAAAAAGGTCATAAGATAGTCGTCGACCCCAATTTAAAGCTGTCGGACGACTTGCACCTTTTGCTTGCAAAAGAGTTTAACAAAGATATGGCTCTGAAAATTGAATCGGAGCGATTAAGCCAGGAACGTCTTCTAAAAGAAAAGGCTCCCAGTGTGTCTATAGAAGGTTATAACAAACCTAAACCTGTTGAGAAACAAGTTGAGAATATTCATGTGACTATTTCTGATGATCAGTTGCCACATTTCAAATCTGTTGGACATATCGATTTGGATTCAAAAGACAAACACGCAGAAGTAAAAGCAGAAGTAAAGGCAGAGATAAAAACACCTGCGCCGGTAGCTGAAAAAACGATTGTTGAGAAACCTGTTGTTGAAAAAGTTATTGAAAAAGTTGTTGAAGAGAAAGCTGCCGTTGTTGAAGAAAAAGTTGTTGAGAAAGTTGTTGAAGTAAAGGAACCTGCAAAAAAAGAAGTTCCGGTAGAAGTAGTTCAACAAGTAAAAGAAGAACCAAAGAAAGTAGCTGAAGTACCGGTTTCAATACCTGTACCACAACCAGTAGTTGAAGATAAGATTGTTGTTCCTGAACCTGTCAAAGTTGTAATAACCGAAGAAAAGGTACTAAAAAAAGAACACAAAGCCAAGCCAGAATCCGTAGTGGCACCAGAAGTGGTAAAACCGGTGAAGAAATTTGAAGTTCCTTCTGAAGCACAAGCAGAAGCGGAAGTTGAAGTTGAAGCAGTTGAAAGGAATGTTGAAACCAAAGATAACGATCATGAAGAAGATGAAGTCTTTTCGTTAGCCAGGCCAGTCAGTGATGTTGCTCCCGTGGTCATTGGGACAATTGATCTGGAACTTCTAAACCAAAGCACACGTCCGAAACCCAAAACGAAGGAACAAAAAAGACGTGAAAGAGAAGATAAGTCTAAAATTGTACTGGATAACAAGAAGCCGGTATTACCAGGTGATAAGAAGATACTACGCACAGCCGCAGAAGTAGCTGCCAATCCTACACCAATTCATCCGAAGAAGAAACGCGAACGTTTTTCAAACCAGAAAGTTGATATTACTAAAGTTCCACAACCAAACGGACCCACGCAAGGTTTTGCTCATCCCAAAAAGGTTACTCCAGGAACAACAGGAGGCGTAGGCGCTCCAAAAACAAATAAAGACCGTCTGAAGAAATCAATTAAAACGGTTGTATCGGAAGAAGACGTACAAAAACAAATTAAAGAAACCTTAGCTCGTCTTTCAGGAGCGAATAAAAAAGGTAAGGGTTCTAAATACCGCCGTGACAAACGTGACAACGTGAGTGCCCGTCAACAAGAACAGGCTCAACGCGAACGTGATGAAGAAAGCGTTATTAAACTGACCGAATTCGTAACAGCCAGTGAATTAGCTGTCATGATGGATGTTTCGGTAAACCAGGTTATAGCAACTTGTATGAACATTGGTTTAATGGTATCTATCAATCAACGGTTGGATGCTGAAACGATTAATATCGTAGCTGAAGAATTCGGATTTTCAACCGAATATGTCAGTGCCGATGTAATTGAAGCCATTGGAGAAGAAGAGATAGATACAGATGCCGACTTACTACCACGTGCACCGATTGTAACCGTCATGGGTCACGTCGATCATGGTAAAACGTCATTGCTTGACCATATCCGTAAAACAAATGTAATAGCCGGTGAAGCCGGTGGTATCACACAACATATAGGAGCCTACAACGTAAAACTTGAAAATGGCCAACGAATCACATTCCTGGATACTCCGGGTCACGAGGCATTTACTGCCATGCGTGCGCGTGGTGCGAAAGTAACGGATATTGTAATTATTATAGTAGCTGCGGATGATAATGTAATGCCTCAGACTATTGAAGCTATCAATCACGCCTCAGCTGCCAACGTTCCAATTATCTTTGCTATCAACAAAGTGGATAAAATTGGTGCAGATCCTGAAAAGATAAAAGCAACATTAGCCCAAATGAATTACCTGGTCGAAGACTGGGGTGGTAAATATCAATCACAAGATATCTCAGCGAAAAAAGGTGATGGAGTTTCTGAATTACTTGAAAAGGTATTGCTTGAGGCCGAGCTACTTGAATTGAAAGCCAATCCAAATAAACGCGCTATCGGTTCGGTTATCGAATCAACTCTTGATAAAGGTAGAGGATATGTTTCGACCATTCTGGTAAATAACGGAACACTACACCTTGGAGATGTAGTACTGGCAGGTACCAATTACGGAAAAATAAAGGCCATGTTCAACGAACGGAATCAACGGATTACACAAGTATTACCGGGAGAACCTGCATTGATTCTGGGTCTTAACGGAGCACCTCAGGCAGGTGATAACTTCAATGTAATGACTTCGGAGCATGAAGCGCGTGAAATAGCAAACAAACGTGAGCAATTACAGCGCGAACAAAGCATACGTACCAAGAAACACTTTACGTTGGACGAATTAGGCCGTCGTATTGCCCTTGGTGACTTTAAAGAATTAAATATCATTGTGAAAGGTGATGTGGATGGTTCAGTGGAAGCCTTATCCGATTCGTTATTGAACCTGTCAACAGAGAACATTCAGGTAAATGTGATCCATAAAGCGGTAGGTGCTATTTCAGAATCCGATATCCTGTTAGCTGCTGCTTCCAATGCAATCATCTGTGGATTCCAGGTTCGTCCGACTACTACTGCCCGTAAAATGGCAGATAAAGAAGAAATTGACATTCGACTGTATTCTGTTATTTATGACGCCATAGAAGAGATCAAATCGGCTATGGAAGGTATGCTTTCTCCAGAAATCAAGGAAGAAATCACTGCCACCGTAGAGATCATTGAAGTATTTAAAATCACTAAAGTGGGTACTATTGCAGGTTGTTTGGTTCGCGAAGGAAAAATCAAGCGAAACAATAAGATTCGTATCATTCGTGATGGTATAGTTGTTTACACCGGTGAGCTGGATTCCTTAAAAAGGTTCAAGGATGATGTCAAGGAAGTTGGTACAAACTACGAATGTGGATTAAATATCAAAAACTACAACGATATACAAGTAGGTGACATTGTGGAAAGCTACGAAGAAACTGAAGTAAGAAAAACATTATAAGAATTGACTAGTTGGTCATTGACTATTTACTATTTAAAATGCCGGATTCGTAATGAATCCGGCATTTCTTTTAAATGTATATGTTTATAGGAATCTATTTCTCCAACTTTTCCAGGAGTAATTTTACAGCTTTCTCAACATCATGTGTTTCCTGCAGGGCTTTGATAAATGCACTTCCAATAATTGCACCGGATGAATACTTGCAGACCATATCACGGGTTGACTTATTTGAAATTCCAAAACCGATGAGCCTTGGATTTTTCAGATTCATGGCATTGATACGATTGAAATATTCGACTTTATTGTCAAAGGAGGTTTGCGTACCAGTGGTAGCAGCTGACGAAACCATATATATGAATCCATTGGTATGACTATCAATCAACCGGATACGATCTTCGGATGTTTCAGGTGTTATCAGAAAAATAAATTCGACTTTGTAACGTTCCGCAATTTCTTTATATTCAGCAAGGAAATCACCCATTGGAAGATCCGGGATGATCATGCCATCTATTCCTACCCGGCTACACTCTTTACAAAAATTTTCAAACCCGAATTGCATGACAGGATTCAAATAGCCCATCAAAATCAACGGGATATGAATATCTGCACGCACCGATGTCAGTTGTTCAAACAATTTACGAATACTCATACCGTTTTGCAATGCCACCTGACTACTATTCTGAATAACAATGCCATCAGCCAACGGATCTGAAAACGGCACCCCTACTTCCACTAGATCGACTCCATTTGCCTGTAAGCATTTTAATGTTGGGATGGTATCTTCCAGTTTGGGAAAACCGGCTGTGAAATAAACGGAAAGAATATTTTCTTTCTTATTCTTAAATAAATAATTGATTCTGTTCATAATTAGTTTGTTCAATTGTATTAAGTCATAATGCTTTCTGATTCAAAAATGACTCATGAATTCCTTCAATAAATTAATGTCCTTCAATCCCGGTTTCACTTCAAATTTACTATTCAAATCTATGCCTGCAAACTTGGGATGTTCAATTTTATGGATAGCTTCCGCATCATCATCAGTAATGCCACCACTCAGCAAGAAAGGCGTGTCACCTATGTATTCTTTTAGAATCTGCCAGTTAAACTTCACCCCTGATCCACCAAAAGCATCTGTTTTCGTATCGAACAGAAAATAATCACAAACTCCTTCATAAGCTTTTGTCACCTTAAAATTATACGCTTCGGCAACTGGAAATGCTTTAATAATGATATATCCTAGTTTTTTTAATTCACGGCACATATCCACCAGTTCAGTACCGTGCAGTTGCAAGCCATCCAGGTTGTATTTATAGGCGATAGTCAGTATATTTTCAAGATCTTCGTTGACAAACACGCCTATTTTTTTTATGGCTGATGGTAAAGTTTCCAAGGTTTTAGTATCCAAAGGCTCTGCATAACGGGGAGATTTAGGGTAAAAAATAAAGCCCATAAAATCAGGTTTCAATGCAGCAACAGCTAGAATATTTTCAGGGTATTTCAGTCCGCAGATCTTTAATAACATTATTGTTTGGTTAATTGGTTGAGTAAGTTACTTAGATTTATAAAAATTATATTGCTTGTTTTTTTTCAAGGTTTTAATAAATAAAGAAAGTGCTTCTGCAGGATCAGCTTCTTTCATGAAATTTTCACCCATCAAAAAACCTCTATAACCCACTTTACGCAATTCTTTTACTGTCTCAACTTTTGAGATCCCGCTCTCACTGACTTTCACAAAGTGATCGGGGATAAGATTTGCAAGATCATACGAGACCTGAATACTTTGCTCAAAAGTTTTCAGGTTTCGGTTGTTCACACCAAGCATATCTACACAATCATTTGCATGCCTGATCTCGTCCGCGTTATGGACTTCCAGCAAAACTTCCAGGCCCAATTCATGTGCTTTACGCGCCAGTTCAAAGGTTTGTTTGCCACTCAATGCCGCAGCAATAAGCAAAATAACGTCAGCCCCCATGGCTTTCGCTTCATAGAGTTGATACTCTTCAATAATAAAGTCCTTCCGCAAGACGGGACAAGTAATACATGATCGAGCTTCAAGAATATCCTTAGGCGAACCTCCGAAATAGTGCTGATCAGTCAGGATTGAAATTCCCGAAGCACCCGCAACACTATATTCCGAAGTCACCTTTACTACATCAGCATCTTCATGTATCCATCCCAATGAAGGCGATTTGCGTTTGAACTCTGCAATAATACCTGAATCAGAAGCCAGCAAACTTTGTTTCATGGACAGACATTTTCTGGAAAAGGCTGGTGTATTTTCTAACTCGGGAATTGGAACTAATTGTTTCCGCTCTGCAACTTCTATGGCTTTATCTGCAAGTATTTTATCTAATATCGTTGACATACAAATAGTTTATAACAAAAAACAAGTGAATTGTAAATTATGAATTACGAATTATCCATATATTTCTTCAAACTTCAAAAACACTTTCTTCGCCTGACCGCTTTCCAACGATTCACCGGCTTCTGCTTTGCATTGCACTAAAGGCTTTTGCGGGCAGCGGGTTTGAATGGTAAAGGCTGAATTGATAATTACAGCATTTCGTTGTGCCTCGGTAGCTTTATTTTCCAATACATTCATAAATATCTGAGCTGCTTCCGCCACAGTATCGCCACCCCACAATTCTTTCTGTTCTATTTTTTTAAACCCTAGTTCTTCCGGCGTATAGACATATTCACCACTGTTATTTACAACCTTGCAGGTATCAGTCAATGAAATTTCATCATACCCATCCAACGAGTGAACAATAGAATACTGGCATCCCAGGCTTTGATAAATATAGGTATACAAGCGCATCATCTTCAGACTATACACTCCCAGGCTTTGATAATTTGGCCGTACCGGGCTGATCAGTGGTCCCAGCACATTAAAAAATGTACGTACCCCCAGGCTTTTACGAACAGGAGCTACATTCTTCATAGCCGGATTGCAAAAAGGTGCATGCAGGTAAGCAAAACCCGCTTCATCCAATGAACGTTTCACAATATCAAGGTCAGTGGTAAATTTCGCACCATAATACTCCAGCACGTTCGACGAACCACTCACTGAGGTAGCTCCATAGTTGCCATGTTTAGCAACCTTATACCCTGCTCCTGCCACCGCGAAACAACTACAGGTAGAAATATTAAAAGTATTCTTCCCGTCGCCACCCGTACCGACTATATCCAGCGGATCAAACTCCGATAGATCCATTTGGATGGCCATATTAAGTAATGCGTCCCTGAATCCGATCACTTCATCCAGTTCAATGCTACGCATCAAATAAACGGATATAAATGCGGCTATCTGGGATTCGTTATACTTCCCTGCTGCAATGTTCGTCATGACCTCTGCTGCTTCAGCACGTGTTAATGACTGATGATCAAATAATCTGTTTAATATTTGTTTCATATATTTTAGGAGTAAGAAGTAAGGAGCAAGAGAAAAGTAATTTGTACTCTTTACCTTTTTAACATTAAATTATTTACTTGCGAATAATAGCGCAACGGAAATTCGCGTAATTAGCTAATCTACCAACTACGATTCCAGCCAGTTCTTCAACATCTTCTCCCCATCAGGAGTAAGTACTGATTCAGGATGAAACTGCACACCCCGTACATCATAGGTTTTATGTGCCAATGCCATAATCATACCTTCATCATCCACAGCAGTAATAGTGAGGCATTCGGGCAAGGTGCTTTTCTCGGCTGCCCATGAATGATACCTTCCTACTTCAAGTTGTTTTGATAACCCATTAAACAAAACATCATTTTCCAGCACGTCCACCACTGAACTGACTCCGTGATGCACTTCTGTCAGGTTAATCAGTGTTCCGCCAAAAGCTTCAGCAATGGCCTGTTCTCCGAGGCACACCCCTAATATACTTTTTGTAGGAGCATATTTACGTATGACATCCAAAAGGATACCTGATTCCGAAGGCACTCCGGGTCCAGGTGACAGAATGATTTTATCAAAACGTTCAATATCTTCCAAGACAATCTGGTCATTCCGATGTACTTCCACATCGGTATATCCCAACTTCTTGACTGCATGTACCAGATTGTAGGTAAATGAGTCGTAATTATCGAAAACTAATATCTTCATAAATTTTTATATAAAGCCTAAAGTCCTTCAACCTTAGTGATTGTTTAATACTATTATCACAAAACAAATTGTTATGAATTATGAATTGAAGCAACATCAACCGCCTTCTTCAAGGCAGCAAGTTTATTATTCACTTCCTGCAGCTCACTCTCTTCGTCCGATTTAGCCACAATGCCTGCACCGGCCTGGTAATACAGGGTGTTGTTTTTACTGACAAACGATCGGATGGTAATAGCCTGGTTAAAGCTTCCATCAAACCCTATATAGCCAATGCATCCGCCATAAGGTCCGCGGTCATGGGGCTCAATCTGATCAATCAGTTGCATAGCCTTAATCTTGGGTGCACCCGACAATGTTCCTGCAGGAAAGGTATCGGCAAATAATTGGATAACCTTTGTATCAGGCTTCAGTTTTCCACTTACACTCGAGACCAAATGGAGTACGTGCGAATAATACTGTACTTCTCGGAACACTTCTACTTCTACGTGGTCAGTATTGCGGCTCAGGTCGTTGCGTGCCAGGTCTACCAGCATCACGTGTTCGGCATTTTCTTTTTTATCATGGCGGAGTTTCTCTGCCAACTGGAAATCTTTTTCATCATCCCCGGTACGCCTGAAAGTACCTGCGATAGGTTTAATATAGGCCTTTTGTTTCTTAGCATCCACTACCAGATGCGCCTCCGGTGAAGATCCGAATATCCGGAAGTCCCCAAAGTTAAAATAGAACAGGTAAGGCGATGGATTTACCGAACGCAAGGTGCGGTACAACATAAAATCGTCCCCTTTGTATTTTTGGTAAAACCGCCTTGAAAGGACAATCTGGAATACATTTCCCTTAAAGCATTGTTCTTTCCCTTTACGAACCATGGCCTTATACTGGTCGTTCGTTATATCCGACTTTTCGTCACCAATAGCCGTAAATTCATACGTAGCTATGTTGTTATTCAGGAGTATTTCTTCAATCTCCGCAATTCTTGAGACTTCACCTTCCAGTAAATTTTCAATTATGGTCAGTTCATTATTGAAATGATTGACGGCAATGATATATTTGAATAATACATAATGCAATCCCGGCATGCTTCCCGGCACTGTTTCCCTTGCCTTGAGTTTCACATCTTCGAAATATTGAACCGATTCGTACGATGAATACCCGAATAGCCCGTTTATACCTACCAGATTATCGTTTTTAGCTAAATCCACCGATTTCAGGAATACATCGAAGCGATCTGCAACAGTCTGTTTATCGGTTACCTGGGTTTCTTTTTTAGTTCCATCCGGGTATTCCTCGGTAATCACAAAGTGATTTACTGAGATACCACCTATCGGACAAAAGGCAATGTACGAATAGCTGTTCTCTACTCCGTGATAATCCGAGCTTTCAAGCAATACCGAATTAGTATACAAATCCCGTATCTTGAGATAAATTCCTACCGGCGTCTGCAAGTCAGCCAGCATTTTCTTTGAATGTACGTATAGTTTCATGTTGTTCTTCTTATAATAGATTACTGAAGCAATTGGGGATGTTTAGAAAGTCTTAACCAAACTCTCAAACTTCAAACTTTCAAACCTCAAACTCTTTTATTAAACTCTTGAATGTAAGTATCCATATCCTTATCTCCTCTTCCCGAAACAGTAATAACAACAATATCCTCCGGTTTAAAGGTGTCTTTTTCTTTTTTCAATAGTGCCAGGGCATGAGCCGATTCAATGGCCGGTATGATTCCTTCCAGGCTGGTCAGTTCAAAGGCCGCATCCAATGCTTCATCATCATTAATAGCCTGTACTTTTGTACGTCCTATCCTAGCAAAGAAGGCATGTGCCGGTCCGATACCAGGATAATCCAGTCCTGCCGATATGGAATACGGTTCAATGATCTGGCCATCTTCATCCTGAATAAGCAGCGTTTTAGCACCGTGAATAATCCCTGTTGTTCCAATACTGATCGTAGCAGCTGTTTCACCAGAGTCGACTCCCAGTCCGCCGGCCTCTGCCGAAATAATCTTCACCCTTTCGTCACTCAGGTAATGGTAGTAAGTTCCCATGGCATTGCTTCCACCACCCACACAGGCCATCAGATAATCAGGATAATCGCGACCAATCTGTTCCTGCAGCTGCCACTTGATTTCCTCGCTGATAACCGATTGAAAGAAACCAACCATATCTGGATACGGGTGTGCTCCCACCGTGGAACCAACGATATAAAACGAATCGGGATTTGAGCACCAATAGCGGAAAGCCTCGTTGGTTGCATCTTTAAGAGTATGGTTTCCACTGGTAACCGACTCTACGGTTGCCCCGAGCATACGCATCTTCTGCACGTTCAGGAACTGGCGTTCTACATCCGTCTTGCCCATAAATACAATGCATTCCAGCCCCATCAACGCACAGGCAGTTGCTGTTGCTACGCCATGTTGCCCGGCTCCTGTTTCTGCAATGATACGGGTTTTACCCATGCGCTTTGCCAGCAGAATTTGTCCCAATGCATTGTTGATTTTGTGGGCACCGGTATGGTTCAGGTCTTCACGCTTCAGGTAGACATTCGTACCGTATTCTGCAGATAAGCGTTTTGCAAAATACAGTGGAGAAGGACGTCCCACATAATTTTTCAGCAAGTCGTAGTATTCCGCTTTAAAAGAAGCATCATCCTTGATTGCATAAAAAGCTTCCTTGAGTCTTTCGAATGATCCATGCAGAATCTCGGGAATGTATGCCCCTCCAAATTCCCCGTAATAACCTTTGTCGTCAATTGTATAATCCATAATATTACCCCTAACCCCTAAAGGGGAATTTAGTTAGTATTGTTTTTTTAATTCTTGTTTCCCCACTTACTTTTACCCTTTAGGGGTTAGGGGTAACAAAAAAGGCTTATCGTGAGTCCGACAAGCCTTTTTTGTTATATCTTTATTATTTTGATACTATACATAGGTGTTTCATCTCACGATTTTATAATCCGTAAGTGCCACCACCAAAATTTGTTTATAGTCAAAATTGAGTTCATTATCTTTTTGATTTATTTATGGGTGCAAAGATGATAAATTTATTTTATTTACACAAGAAAAATATCTTTTTTTTCTTTGATTGCAGCAACATTAAATAATTTCAGTCTTCAACTATACGAATATCATATCCAAAGTTGTTTTCAAGTTGCATCCAAAACTCTTAATAATTTCTTTTTCACGATATTATCTATTTAAAGTTTTGATAGACTGATTTTTTTATTTTTAGTAACCCTTCCCTGCGGATATATACTATCTTATTCAGATGTACAAATGATCCACACCACAGGCATTACCATTCTCTCATTTAATGAAGGATATATGGGAGAATGGATGTATCCGGAAGGACGAGGTAATATTTCTCTGCGTGTGGATCCACACTCGTAAACTACCTATTTATAAGTTATGCGAATCAGGAGTTGCATACATACACATCCTATTTATAGTGAGTTATTTCCCGTAGGGAATACATATCAATAGAAAATGAAAACAGATACAACCAATTCCCCTTAGGGGATAAACAAGCTAAAATGTGAATGTCCTACGGACAATAAATATGCATATCTGTTTATTCTATGGATATATAAGTCCTATGGACTATTTTTTTTCAACTACTGATTCGCATAAGTTATATAATTAGACACATCACTTACATGTTTTAATGTTCGAGAAAGCAACTTTTCTATTTTTGTCTGTCTTAATGAGTATTTTAGATGAAGTTGCATCCCCAAAAGTAGAATTGACTATTTCATATTCAGTTTCAGGTCTTAACCTAAAACTATCTATGCTAATTTCACGATTTATATTCTCCAATGAATAGCTATGATTAATTTCTACAAGATTAAAACTATTTGTTCCTTTTAATTTAGAAAGTTTAGAAAAAGAATAAAAGTCTTTACTGTCTTTACTGATTATATGCAAATTTTCAATAACTTTTTTATTACAACTTACTACACTTTGACTATTAATATCAAAATAAATATTATTGTCATAACAAGAACTTAATGTTAATAATAAGCAGATTAAAAGAATTGAAGTATTTATATTTGTTTTAATTTTTATCATATTGTGTAATTATTATTGTTTTACCCAATTAGTCCCGTCTCTGCAGATATATACTATCTTATTCAGATGTACAAATGGTCCCAGCCACAAGCATTAACATTCTCTCATTTAATGAAGGATATATTCAACCCAGCGGGAGAATGGATATATACGGAAAGATGGGGTATTTTTCCGCCAGTGTATTCACACTCGTAAAGCTACCTATTGATCTTTATCATAGCAAATTACCAAATAATAACCCAATAAATTATTATATTTTTCTTCTCATTGATGCAAACTCCTTTCGAATAACCATTTTCCCACCCATTAGGCATATATTTATTGGGTTTTAATCCCTTCCAATACAAACCATGTTTACTATCCAAAATATAAATTACAAAATCATTAGATAAACCTGATGTGTTTACATTAGAATATATATTCTC
>Ga0302208_10000639_pt1 | contig 15907 bp, 12 predicted proteins | sample II_Fen_E2_3_FD_194577 | JGI IMG/M metagenome (GOLD analysis project Ga0302208, IMG submission 194577) | Peat permafrost microbial communities from Stordalen Mire near Abisko, Sweden - II_Fen_E2_3 | ecosystem: Environmental > Terrestrial > Soil > Wetlands > Permafrost | place: Sweden: Abisko...
GTCAAATATAAGAAACAGATTATATGTACCAAAAAAGAGGAATGATATGAAAGGAACAGCCGATTATGTAATGGCGATCGATCTTGGTAGTTCAAGAATCGTTGCAGGTCTGGGTAAAAAGGAGGAGAACGGAGAGCTCCGCATTATTGCCCTGAAACAGATGCCTTCCGATTCTGAAATTCGCCGAGGTGTCGTTCACAATATTGAAGATGTGGCCGGAACTGTTCGAAAACTCAAAGAAGACTTGAGCAATTCACAAACGCCTCCTTTGGTGGTGAACCATGTTTATGTCGGTATAAACGGTTATACGCTTCGTACCAAGGATGTGAATGTGTTTTCACAGTTTGCCGGTACGGAGTTGTTTACCGAAAACGATTTGGATGAACTGAACGATCAGATTCCCGAGAACCTTCCCGATGATTTTTACCCCATCAGCGTCTTTCAACAGGAATTCCTGGTGGATGGCAAACTCGACCGCAGTCCCATCGGCACCACGCCCAAACGGGTGGATGCCCACTTCAAGGTGGTCGGCGGCATCGAAGATCTGGCCAGAAAAACGGAGACTGCCTTCGAAAGCATCAAACTGAGTGCCAACCTGGAACTTGGTCCCATCGCTTCAGCAGAAGCCGTCCTGATGCCCGAAGAGAAAGCCAAAGGAGTTGTCTGTGTCGATTTTGGTGCAGAAACCACTTCCGTTTGCATTTACAAAGGCGACTTGGTTCGTTATGTCTCCGTGCTTCCTTTCGGTGGCAGAAACCTTACCTTGGATTTGTTGCAGCTCAACCTCGATGAGGAAGACGCCGAAAGCCTGAAGCTGCTCAAAGGTACAGCCTTGCATTTCTCTGAATTTGAAGGCGTTGAAGGTGAGGAACCTTTCTCCAAAGAAGACCAGGAAATCAACGAAATCATGGTTTCCCGCATCGAAGAAATTGTAGAAAATATTTGGGCACAAATCAATCGTTCCGGCATCGAACCGAATAAATTGCTTTCAGGCATTGTCATTACTGGCGGTGCCTCCAAACTGCCCGACCTGGAAAAACTTCTGGCGCGCAAGACAGGCATGCTGGTCCGCAAGGGCGATCCTTCCTTGTATCTGGATACCACTTCGGCCGCCATGTTCGGAAAACCCGAGTATGCCCGTTGCATCGGATTGATTCTGCAGGGTAAGGATGGATGCTTTGCCATCGTCGAAAAAGAACCTGTCATCGAGGTGGTTAAACCCTCTGTTGTTCAGGAACAGACCCTGTTTGAAGAAGTCAAGCCCATCATGCAGCCAAAACAGGTTAAGGAAAAGCACGTCAAACCCCCAAAACTTCCGAAACCTCCCAAACCTTCCAAAGATAAAACGGGCGGTATCAAGACTTTTCTTGGAAGCATCACTGAATTTCTCAACAACGATAATTGATCAACGCTACGAATATGGAAGATTTTTTGGATTTTGATTTTCCCACGATGGCAAAGACCATCATCAAGGTCATCGGAGTTGGTGGTGGCGGAAGCAATGCCGTAAACCATATGTACAAGGAAGGCATCCAGGATGTGACCTTTATGCTTTGCAACACCGACAATCAAGCGTTGTTGCATTCACAGGTTCCCACCCGGTTGCAACTTGGTATTGAAACGACCAAAGGCTTAGGTGCCGGAAATGACCCTTCGAAAGCCCGCCTGGCTGCCGAAGAAAGTTTGGAAGACATCCGCAAGGCTTTAAGCGACGATACTCGCATGGTCTTTATCACGGCTGGTATGGGCGGTGGAACCGGAACCGGTGCAGCACCTGTCGTGGCTGAAGTGGCCAAAAGCATGGACATCCTAACCGTTGGTATAGTGACCATCCCCTTCGAATGGGAAGGCGATTCCAAGATTGACCAAGCGCTGGATGGCGTGGAAGAAATGAGCAAGCACGTAGATGCTCTGTTGGTCATCAACAACGAACAGCTTCGCCGCATCTATCCCGATCTCGAAATCAAGGACGCCTTCAAGAAGGCCGACGATACCCTAACCATCGCTGCCAAAAGCATTGCCGAAATCATTACCGTTCCTGGTCACATCAATCTGGACTTCGCCGACGTGAGCCGTGTGATGAAAGATGGTGGCGTGGCCATTATGAGTACGGGCTACGGCGTTGGTGAAACCCGTGTTTCGGATGCCATGACCGATGCCATGAACTCTCCGCTGTTGAACAACAACGACGTGTTCAATGCTAAAAAAGTCCTGTTCAACATTTCCTGCAGCGAAACCAAAGGTTTGTTCATGCACGAAATGGGGCAGATCAACGAATTCATGAAGAAATTCACCTCTCGGTTGGAAGTGATCTGGGGTATTTCCTTCGACAACGACTTGGGCGACCAGCTCAAAGTGACGCTGTTGGCCACTGGTTTCAACATCCAAAACATTCCTCACGCCGGTGACCGCATTCAGAAAATGACGGATGATGAGCTTCGTAAGGCACAGGAAGCCAATCAAAAACGTGATGAATGGAAGCGTACACTTTATACCAGCAAGCTTGAAAAAACCCCACGCTATAAAAAATACGAACCTTACGTCCTAACAGACGAACAGATGGACAACGATCCCATCATCGACCTGCTGAATCAAGAACCTGCCAACAAGCGGGACAGCAACTTTCTGGGACGTGTAAATTTTTAAATAAATTTTCCAAATGTATAGGAATTGTAAAGAATAGTCTTAGTATATTTGGGACTGTTCTTTACAATTTTTTAATTGCAATTGTTTTTCATTTATTTACGAACCTTAAATCGAGTAACTATGAGAAAATTTACTTTAACGCTTTTGAGTTTGCTTTTTATAGCTGGCTTTCAATTGTTTGGTGCGAGTTTGCCTATTAAAGGCGGCTATTATCGAATCTGAAATTTTACAGCCAACACCTTCATTGGTGGGACAAGCACCGGTACTGGCTCAATTATCCACCAGTTACCTTCCGTAGATTCTCTTTATCAGATTTTTAAGGTTACACTCAACAGCTCTAACGGCTATTACAGTTTTCAACAGAAAGCCAGCGGTTTGTACATTACCCACGACAATTCCTGGAACGGTTCCTATGCTGCCAAAGTTGCAACGACTCGTCAGAGCTGGTACATCGACAATGTCACTTCTGCCGATTACTGCACCATCAACCGTGTGAAGGATGACAACACACATACCGCTGGTATAGGTTATGATGCTGCGACTGCCGGTAGTACCCTCTACATGGATAAAACCACCAGTAAACAGAACAAATGGATTTTTGAACCCATCATTTCGCTGGATATCGTTGATCTCCAAGCATTGATCAATCAAGCCACCGCATTGAATCCCACAGCTTTGGCAAGTCAGATTACCACTGCTTCCGCTTTATTGACAAGCACTGTCGAAGCCGATATCCTCGCTGCATCTGCAACCTTGCAAACGGCCATTGACAATTACAACATCTCGGTACTGCTTGAAAGCGCCAAGACCGCAACGCAGGAATCACCTGTGGATGTGACAGGTTTACTGGTGAACCCCTCTTTTGAAGACGGATTGATCGGATGGACAAACACCGGTTTTGCCCTTCAGGGCAATGTATGGCCAAAGAAAACGGGCACCTATTTTGCTGAAAAGTGGATTACTTCATCCGCCACGACGGTACAAAGCGTAGCTAATTCCTCCATCTCGCAAACCTTGAAAATGGCTGTCCCTAACGGGAAATACAAGCTCATCGTTTCAGCTCAGGGACTTCAGCAGGCTTATACACCTCCACTTGCTGTCTCTCCCACAGGTGTGTCTCTCTTTGGCAACCTCGCTTCCATTGAAGTTGGTGACTCTGCACTTTACACGCTGGAAAACATCATCGTCGTTGACAAAACATTGTCAATCGGTATTAAAACAGTCAGTGCCACAGCCAACTGGATTGCCGCTGATAATTTCCAATTGTTCTATCAAGGGGTCGATTTGAATGCCCTTTCCACAACCTTGAGCGGATTGATTACGACGGGTAGTGGTATCACGGGCGTTATCCAAACGGCTGCATCTTCTGAGCTTGCCGCTGCCATTGCCGAAGCGAACACCGTATTGAGCAACAAGACAGAAGCAACGTTGAATGCCTCCATCACACGGATGAATGCCGCAATAAACGCTGTAATTGCCTCCAAAATTGCATATACGGACCTGAACAGCAACATTAAAATATCCAAGGATACTGTAGCCAAATATTATGACCTTGAAATCAACAAAACCGCTGTCAATGCTGCAATCGCAAAGGCACAGGGTGTCTATGACGCCCACCTTCTGGATGTTGTCGGAACCAAAGCCGCCAAGGATTCATTGACAAAGGCCGTTTTGAATTTCCAAATGGACAACGCCTCATTAAACACTCCGGTCGTGTTGACTTCACTCCTAGTGAATCCAGGTTTTGATTCGAACTCTGGAACTGGATGGACAGGTGCAAACGGTGCAGGCAATTATTCTGAATACGAGCTCTACAATAAATCTACGATTGACTTTTATCAAACCATCACTGGTTTGCGCAAAGGCCAATATCGAATTACCGTTCAGGGTTTCCACCGTCCGGGCGACAATTCGGATGCTAAAATTACGGCACACAATGATGGTTCAGAAGTCATTCCGGTTGCTTTATATGCCAATACGAAGACTTCTCCGATGCTATCACTTTATGCAGACAAAACTTGTACTGCAACCAGTGAAACTTGGGTATCCGGTGACGGTACCATTTATGCCAATACGATGGCCACTGTTAGTACCATGTTTGCGGCAGGTCGATATAGTGGGAATTCGGTCATAGGCTATGTCTCCGATGACGGAATCTTGAAATTCGGAATTAAAACGATTGGAACTCCAGCAGCCAACAGTTGGACCATTTATGATAACTTCCAATTGAACTATGTTGGATTGCCGGAATTGGAAAGTTACTTGATCGATCTCGAAACAATTTCCATTGCCGCCAAAGATTTCATGAACACCATAGATGTAAAAACTCAAGTTTCTGCCCAAGGTGAGAAGGTCATAGGGAAATATGTATACAGCGATTGGAAAAAGCTTGACAGCTTGATAACCGTTGTTGAAGGAGTAATCAACAGTTACGTAGACCAGACCTACACCGGAACGGTTTCGGATGTGTTGGCACTTCAAAGTGCACTTGTTGCTGCAAGAAGCGCTTTGGTCATTTATTTGCCCAAGAATGAATTGCCCAATGGTGAATATTACATCAAAGTGACAAACATGTTCTACTGGAACAACCCTGGCATTGATGTACTTGTGGATGGTACTGCTCCGGGTGTCGGCAACGCCGGTCTGGTGATGGATTTGAACGTAACAACCGGTTCACAGATAATCAAGGTAGCCAAACTGTCTGGTGTGGATTATACCAAACCCATTGACCGATATTCCATGTTCAGCCTCCTGGATGGTCGTAACATCACCGAAAACTGCGTGTTCCAAACGTCTTGGGGTACCTGGGACGGTGGCAGCGATGACGAATGGCGCACCCATAACATTTTCTACAATGGCGTCGGCTATGCTGTTCAAGCAGCCGGAAGTTCCTCCAATAAAGGCATGTGGTATTATCAGACCAATGCCCAGACAGTAAATCCCTCCAACATTACAACCATTGCCGATTCGAACTATGTGTTCAACTTCATTCCTGTCAAAACCATTTTTACCGGAGAAGTTGCAAAAGGAAGAACATCTTTCAACAGCGCAGTTGTAGGTGCTGGAGCCAGCCAATATTCACAAGTTGTTTACAACGCCTTCAAAACGGCATTGGAAGCTGCTGAGGCCATCGGTACGGCAGGAACAGCCAAGTCCAGTGACTTGTTCGCTTACGAAACAGCTCTGAAATCGTTCTTGATGAACAGTGAAGTTGCCGTTCATCGTGTAACGAACGAAGCTGTCTCCGTTCTTGGAGGTAAGAATCTAATCGTAATCAGATCGGAATCCAACCAACTGGTGACCATTTACTCCTTGACCGGAACGTTGGTCTCTCGTCAGGTTTCTGCAGGAGTGCATGAAATCACGGTTGCCCCGGGTTATTACTTGGTTAAAATCAACAACAGTATCTCTAAAGTTGTGGTTCGATAAGTTTGTCGCAAATTAAAAAAGCGGAGGTCGTTCATAGAATGGCCTCCGCTTTTCATTTTCAAACCACGTGGATGATCGATCCACTCAATTTTTTGTATTTTTGCAACAATAATTCGTAAAACCAAAAAACATTGAATATGAATTTAGCAGAACAAATAGACGCCGACCTGAAAGCTGCGATGATAGCAAGGGATGAAGTCCGTAAACTGACTGTCCGCGGCATCAAGAAGGAAATCATCGAAGCCAAGACGGCTCCAGGTGCCAATGGTGAAATCACCGACGACACCATCCTAAAGATTGTGACCAAACTCTTGAAACAACGCAAGGACTCCGCCGCCATTTACATTCAACAGAACCGTCCGGAATTGGCCGAAAATGAAATGGCTGAAGCCGCCATCTTGGAATCCTACCTGCCCAAACAGATGAGCACGGAGGAACTGGAAGCAGCCGTCAAAGCCGTCGTTGCTGAAACCGGTGCTGTCGGTCCCAAGGACATGGGCAAGGTGATGGGCATGGCCAGCAAGCAATTGGCTGGTAAGGCAGAAGGAAGATTGATTTCTGAAATGGTAAAGACGGTATTGAACAATCTGTAAAATCCAACTTTAATTTAAAAAGGCTGCTCGTTTATTCGGGCAGCCTTTCTTCGTTAAATGACTTTCGTTCCGCCCCCTTTGAAAATGTTGTCCGACTTGGTGATGATGACTTCTTTTACCCCAGCATCAATGGCATCATAAGCATTTTCCAATTTTGGGATCATACCACTCTGAATGATACCATTTTCCACATAGTTTGCGAAAAGCTCTCGGGTAATTTGAGGAATGACACTGCTGTCGTCATCGGCATCCATCAGGACGCCTTCTTTTTCAAAACAGTACATCAACGTCACGTCGAAATGATTGGCCAGAGCTTTGGCCGCTTCGCCGGCAATGGTGTCAGCGTTTGTATTCAGCATGGTACCTTTTTTGTCGTGTGTAAGCGGTGCCAAAACGGGAACCACACCTTGATGAATAAGGTTGGCCAGAATGTCTGAATGAACTTCCTTGACATCACCGACGTAGCCGTAATCCACTTCACCGACTGGACGCTTTTCTGAACGCATGTAATTTAGGTCGGCACCCGTAAGTCCTAGAGCATTTACGTCAAGAGCCTGCAAACCTGCAACAATGTTTTTGTTCACTAAGCCTGCATAGACCATGGTTACCACTTTCAGGGTTTCTAGGTCGGTGATGCGGCGGCCGTTCACCATCTGGCTTTCGATGCCCAATCTGGTTGCCAGCTGCGTGGCAGAGCGGCCTCCACCGTGCACCAGCACTTTGTGGCCTTCGATGCGAGCGAAGTCCTGCAGCAATGCTTGCAAGGATTCGGGTTCCTCGACGATTTTTCCTCCGACTTTGATGACAATCAGTTTTTCCATAAGTTACTTGGCGTCTCTTTGACGGATTTCCACTCGGCGGATTTTACCGCTGATGGTTTTGGGCAATTCTTCCACGAATTCAATGATGCGCGGGTATTTGTAAGGCGCGGTCACTTCCTTAACGTGGTCTTGGAGCTCTTTGACAAGGGCATCGCCGGCTTTATCTTTCCAGTCTTTTCCCAAGATGCAAGTGGCTTTGACTATCTGACCACGGATTTCGTCGGGAACGCCTGTTACAGCGCATTCCACAATGGCCGGATGCGTCATTAGGGCGCTTTCCACCTCGAACGGGCCGATACGGTAGCCGGAACTCTTGATGACATCGTCGGCACGTCCTACGAACCAATAATAGCCGTCTTCATCCCTCCAAGCCAAGTCGCCGGTATAATAAACACCGTCTTTCATGGCATCGTTCGTTAGCGTTTCGTTGCGGTAATAGCCCTTGAACAGGCCTACAGGGTACTTTTCTCCATAGCGGATCACGATTTGACCTTGTTCGCCGGCTTCGGCAGAGCGGCCGTCCGGTGTAATCAGATCGACGTCGTATTGAGGGCTGGGCAAGCCCATGGAGCCTGGCTTCGGTTCCACCCATGGTGTAGTGACCACGATGACGGTTGTTTCGCTTTGTCCGTAAGCCTCGCGCATCTTGATGCCGGTGAGTTTGTAAAACTGGTTGTATACTTCCGGATTCAAAGCCTCGCCGGCAATGGTGCACCATTCCAGTTTGGAAAGGTCGTATTTGGTGAGGTCTTCACGAATGAGGAATCTAAATATGGTGGGAGGTGCGCACAAGGAGGTTACCTTATGTTTGGCCAACATGGCCAGCATATCGGCAGGTGTGAATTTCTCGTGGTCATAGACAAAAACAGTGGCACCGGCTATCCATTGGCCATAAAGTTTCCCCCAAACGGCTTTCAACCAACCGGTGTCGGCGATGGTCAGGTGCAGACTATCTTCGCGGAGATTGTGCCAATACGTGGCGGTGATGATGTGCGCCAAGGGATAGACGCTGTCCAGCATCACCATCTTGGGATTGCCTGTGGTTCCAGAAGTAAAGCTGACGATGAGCGGGTCGCTGTTTTTAGTGGGTTCAGCAGGACGTTCAAAGGGTTTGGCTGTTGCAATGCCTTTGTGGAAATCTTCCCAACCTTCTGGAATGAACGGCCCGATGGAAATGAGGGTTTTAATGGAAGGCGATTCGGGCAAAGCATTGTTGATGTGGCCGATGACCAGTTCGTCTCCGTCACAAACGATGGCCTTGATGTCGGCGGCGTTGGCACGGTAAATGATGTCTTTTTTAGTCAGCAGGTGGGTCGCCGGGATGATGACGGCACCAATTTTGTGCAGCGCGATGATGGTGAACCAGAATTCAGCCCTCCTTTTTAAAACGGCCATCACCATGTCGCCCTTGACAATGCCCAGAGAGCTGAAGTAGCCGGCTGTACGGTCGGATATTTCCTTGATTTCGCCGAAAGTGAAGGTTTTGCTGGCGCCTTGGTCGTTGGTCCAGAGCAATGCCCGTTTGTTCGGTTGGGTTCTGGCCCATTCGTCCACGACGTCGTAGGCAAAATTGAAATCCTCGGGTACGATGAGCTCGTAATTTTTCTTAAAGTCCTCGAAATCTGTGAATTTCGTCTGTTTCAGATATTTCTCAATCATAGTTATTGCGTGTGGAGTGGTTAGAAAATGATGGCCAGGAATTTGACGGGAGCATCGTTCAGAGCTTGCATGCCATGTTGTTTCGTGGCGTCGAAATACAGGCTGTCGCCAGCATTCAATTGAAGATCCTTGCCATCGATGCTGATGTGCATGCTGCCTTCGAGGACGTAGTTGAATTCTTGCCCGTCGTGGCTGTTCAGGTGGATGGGTGTGCCTTCGGGTTTGGGTTCGACCGTTACTACAAAAGGATCAGCTTTGCGGTGTGCGAATTCGGCTGCAAGCGACTGGTATTTGTAGGCGCTGCTGCGCTCCATGGCGGTGCCTTGTCCGGCACGTGTCAAAAAATAAGTGGAAACATTCGGCTCTGCGCCAAAAAGCAAAGCAGTGAGTTCAACGTTGAAATGGCGGGAAATGTTCTGAAGTGCACTCACGGGAATGTCCTTCTTGCCAGTTTCATAACCGATGTACTCTTCTTCGGTAATACGGCAGACATCAGCCATTTCTGCCACACTGATTTCCAGGATGTCACGCAAACCGCCGAGGCGCTGGGCGATTTCTTGAATCTGTTTGTTCATATCATTTGGGTGTTTAAGGTCCGATTTGTAAGCAAAGGTACATTTTTCACTACAAAATCCGTAGTTTTGCAGGGAGAAATACGTCAAAATATATCCCTATATGAAAATCCTGATAACCTACGCTTTGGAGGCTGAACGCGGCAATTGGCAGATTCCCGGTCACGAACTTTATTTCTGCAGAACCGGTGTCGGGAAAGTCTCTGCAGCCTTACGCACTTACGAAGCCGTTCTTCGGCTGAAACCAGACCTGGTACTGGCTGTCGGTTCTGCCGGAACGCTGCATCACCAAGTCGGCGACATCGTGGTTTGCAACCGATTCATAGACAGGGATCTGGAAAAAATAGCCTACCTGGGTGTACTCTGCGAAATCGATTTCTCGGCTGAACTCGATGTTTTTGGTCTGGGCATGGAAATGAACGGAAGCGTTTCGACCGGAGATACCTTTCAGACCGACAGGGATGCTTCCTCAAGTGGTTTGCACGCCGATGTTTTCGATATGGAAGCCTATGGGAGCGCTCAAGCTTGCAAACAACTGAATACCCCATTTGTAGCCATCAAGTACATTACGGACGTGATTGGCCAAAATTCCCTGAAGCACTGGGAAGACAAATTGGAGGATGCAAGAATAAGTTTGGAAAATTATCTGATGGATTGGATTATTGATTAACTATCATTCGCAAAAAATCAATATATTTGACCCAATCAATCAACGATTAATATACAATCCATGGTTGGCCCATTCTTTGTCTATCGCGCCAAAAAATATTCACCGCACAAATTGGTTTGGCAGCAGTGTTGAAAAGATGCCCGGCTTTTCCAGACGAAATGGAAAAAGTTCCGATGCTGCTGATTTATTCTGTTGGTAATTACTTCCCGATGCAACACACGTTAAATCCAACCTAACGCAGTCCATTATTCGAGCAATCGGTTTTCAAGGATTCGATTTTTGCTGAAATCTTTTATTTGAAGGTATTGAATGGTTGTATCAGCCAAAGCTTCCAAAGGCAGCAACCCAATGACTTCGCTACAGTCGATGCTGACACCATGCATGGCCGCTTCTTCGCGAATGCGGTCGAACACCTGATGCATGGAAGTTTGGGTGAAATCTGTCAAATTCATGGAAACCTGCGCTTGCCCCTTGTCCGCCAAATAGAGGCCCATAGCTTTGACACAAGGAAAACCGCCACTCGAAAACCGAACCTTCTTCGCAATGGCTTTTGCAATTTCCAAATTGTCGGTGTTCAAGTTGACATTCCAAGCGATCAGGAAGTTTCGTGCGCCGATGATGGTGGCACCTGCAGTCGGATGTGGTGTGGCAGGCCCGAAATCTGGTTTCCAAAGCGGATCCTTCATTTTTTCAGAAAGCCCTTCGAATTGCCCTCTACGCACTTCAGCCAAGTTTTCGCGATGCGGTGCACTGGCCGCTTTCTCGTATAGATAAACGGGCAAATCGTTTGCAGCAGCCACTTCGGCAGCTACTTCTTTGGCCAACTGAACCGCTTCGTCCATCGTCATATTTTTTATCGGTATGAACGGTACCACATCGGCCGCACCCATTCGTGGATGCTCACCCCGATGCACGTTCAGGTCAATCTCGCGAACGGCCGTTCCAATGGCGTTCACCACGGCTTTCTTCATAGCTTCGGGTGAACCGATTGCCGTGACTACCATTCTGTTGTGGCTCACATCGTTGCTGTAATCCAGTAACTTGACACCATAAATGCTGCGGAAACAATCAACGATCCGTTCCATCTTTGCCTTGTCTCTACCTTCGCTGAAGTTAGGAACACATTCAACTATTTTTTCGGAGCTAAACATAAAGCGAAGATACAAAAACAAAAAAAGAAGCTGCCCTTGAGGGACAACTTCTTTCGTTTTGATGATTGTAAAATCTTATGCCAGCTTGCCCAAAGCTTCCTTCACACGACGCATGGCTTCCACGATATTCTCATCGGAAGTGGCGTAAGAGAAGCGGATGCATTTGGGAGCGCCGAAAGCGGTTCCGCCTACTGCAGCAACATGGCCGACTTCGAGCAGATACATGGCCAAGTCGCCAGCATCGTTGATTTTGCGTCCTTCGAAGGATTTACCGAAGAATGAATCAGCTTCCGGGAAAATGTAGAAAGCACCTTCGGGTTTGGCACATTTCAGTCCGGGAATCTGGCGGGCCAGGTCCACGATAAGGTCGCGACGACGGTTGAAGGCGGCACGCATCTGAGCAACAGGCTCTTGCGTTCCAGTATAAGCGGCTTCTCCAGCTTTCTGGGAAACGGAGCACGGACCAGAAGTATATTGACCTTGTAGGGTATTGCAAGCGGAAGCGATCCACTGGGGAGCGGCAATCCAGCCGATGCGCCAACCAGTCATGGCATATGCTTTGGAGACACCGTTGATGATAACCACGCGGTCACGGATATTATCGAATTCAGCAATGCTTACATGTTTGCCGACATAGTTGATGTGTTCGTAGATTTCGTCGGATAGGACGATGATGTTGGGGTATTTGGCCAAAACATCGGCCAAGCCTTTGAGTTCCTCCCGGCTGTAAACGCTACCGGTCGGGTTGGACGGGGAGCAGAGGATGATGGCTTTGGTCTTGGGGGTTATGGCGGCTTCCAGTTGAGCGGGAGTGATCTTGAAATCTTGCTCGATGCCGGCACTGACAATGACGTTGGTGCCTTCGGCCAGTTTCACCATTTCCACATAACTCACCCAGTAGGGGGCGGGAACGATTACTTCATCACCAGCGCTGATGATGGCGAGCAATACATTGCATACGGACTGTTTGGCTCCATTGGAACAAACGATCTGTTCCGGTTTATATTCCAAACCGTTTTCTTTTTTCAGTTTGGCAACGATGGCATTGCGTAGTGCGGGGTAGCCGGGGACCGGGGAATAGAAGGAAAAGTTTGCGTCAACGGCCTGTTTGGCAGCTTCTTTGATGTGATTGGGGGTGAAGAAGTCGGGTTCACCGACACTCATGTTGATTACATCGATGCCTTTGGCTTTCAATTCGTTGCTCTTTTGTGACATCGCCAGTGTCTCGGAAGGCGAGAGGGCTGCTAAGCGCTCGGAAACAGGGTTCATACGTTTAGTTTAATTGGTTGGTCATACAGTGCAAAAGTAAGAAATCGGCATGGATTTTCGGCCGTTTGTACGCATTTTTCACTTTTTAAGCCTATACAGCGATTAATCGATTTTTTTATCCAGATTCTGAAGGCCGATCAACACGGCATCCGATACTTTGAAGGCCGTTCCATGCCGTACACCTGCCGGAAAACGGATCATGTCGGAGATGTCTTCCCAGACCGGTTTGTTCAAATTCTTGCAACGAACGGCACCGTATTTCTTATCCCTGTACTTGTCCCAGTAAACATAGGTGTATTTGCCAATCTGCAGCGCAGTCGGGCCTTCAGCCCATTGTTTTCCGGTAAAGGGTTCAGCAGTAGCTTTCGGAAAAGCCGTTATTTTATTGGAAGCCACCATACGGATGTTTTTTTCAACAGGCTCCTTGGTTTCGTTCTTGATGAACATGTAATAGGTGCCGCTTTTCTTAAGAATGAATGCGTCGATGCAGTTGAAACCGGGGTCGTAAAACAGCTTGGTTTTGGTGAACGTCACGAAATCCTGGGTGGTGGTGTAGAAAATCCGGTGGTTGTAACCATCTTCGGCCGTCCCGATTTCAGGGAATCTGCCAGGGATGGTGGATGCCCAATAGATGTAAAATGTTTTGGTAGGCTTGTCATAAAACAGCTCCGGAGCCCAGGCGTTCCTGGCGGTCGGTTCGTCTGCCATTACAGGCAACGTCTTTTGCTCCGACCAATTGATCAGGTCCTTGGACGAAGCGTACCCGATGCCTTTTTCGGTCCAGCCACTGGTCCATACCATGTGGAAAACGCCGTTGGCATCTTGTACGATGCTAGGGTCGCGCATCAGCTTGGACTCACCGGCAGTGGGCGTCAACAGTGATTTTCCGCCGTTGAGCGTCCGCCATGCCAACCCGTCCAGGCTGTACATCAGGTGCAAACCATCCGTACCGTTTCCGGTAAAGTAGCAAAATAAGTATGCCGGATCGTTTTTGGAGATCATCGAAATGATGTCGGTTTCCTTTTTCTCTTTTTCTTTGTCTTTTACCTTGCCGGCGGCAAAAAGAGTCACAGGAACAAGCAGCAACGCCAGCAGCGTCAATTTGAGGTGTTTCAGAGTCATGTCGTCGATTGTTGAATTAAAGAATATTTTTCAGGGTGTGCCCCATGCGTTCTTTTTTGGTCATCATGTAGAACGCGTTGTACTTGTTGGGTTCCACTTCGATGGGTACGTTTTCGGTGATGGTCAAGCCATAGGCTTCGAGTCCGATGCGTTTGACAGGATTGTTGGTCATAAGTCTCATTTTACTTACACCAACCTGGCGAAGTATCTGTGCACCAACTCCGTAATCGCGTTCGTCGGCGTTGAATCCCAAGTGAATGTTCGCATCAACAGTGTCCATGCCTTCTTCCTGCAATTTGTAAGCCATAATCTTGTTCATCAGGCCAATGCCTCGCCCTTCCTGGTTCATGTAAACCAGTACGCCCTTGCCTTCTTTTTCGATGGCCAGCATGGCTTTGTGCAGTTGTTCACCACATTCGCAGCGCATGGAACCTAAAATGTCACCGGTCAAACAGGATGAGTGTACCCGAACCAGAATGGATTCATCCGGTTCCCAGCTGCCTTTAACCAAGGCAACGTGTTCCAAACCATTGGAAAGTTGTTTGAATGGAATGAGGTGGAACATACCGTATTTGGTAGGCATATTAACTTTCGGGCCCATTTCAACCAGCGATTCCTGTTTCAGGCGATAGGCAATTAGGTCTTGTATCGTGATGATTTTCAGGTTAAACTGTTTAGCCATGGTCATCAATTCGGGCATTCTGGCCATAGTGCCGTCTTCGTTCATCACTTCAATGAGCGCGGCAGCGGGTTTCAAACCGGCAAGGCGGCACAAATCAATGGAGGCTTCGGTATGACCGGCACGACGTAAAACGCCTTTGCTTTTGGCATACAGGGGGCTGATGTGCCCCGGACGGCCCAAGTCTTCGGGCTTGGTCTTCGGATCGGCCAGTGCGCGGATGGTCATGGCCCTATCCTGTGCAGAAACGCCGGTGGCACAGCCTTCCAGCAAATCCACCGTCACGGTGAAGGGCGTGCCGAGCAAGGATGTATTGGTGGAAACCTGCTTTTCAAGGTCCAGTTCGGCACAGCGTTCCTCCGTGATGGGTGCACACAAGACTCCACGTCCATAGGTGATCATAAAATTCACCTTCTCTGGCGTAATGAGTTCAGCCGAAGTAATGAAATCGCCTTCATTCTCACGATCCTCGTCGTCAACGGCGATGATGATGTTTCCTTTTGCAATTTCTTCAATTGCTTCTTCTATACTATTTAATTTAAATTCACTCATGGTGCTGTTGTTTATGGCGGAGCCACACTTTGGCATGCTTGTACATGCGCTTGGGGTTCAACCAGGTTTTAATAAAAATAACGTAAGCGTCTCCGTTCAGGATCTGCGAATCCTTGACGGCTTTGTAAGTAAGGAACAATCCCAACGGAAACAATACTGCTGAACTGATCCATCCACCTAAAACTGGTTCCCACAGACCGTCGCGGGCCATTTTGTAGCCGGCAACGTCAATCATGTAGTAAAATATGAAGAGCAACACTGAAATAACGGCAGGCAAACCAATTCCGCCTTTGCGGATAATGGCTCCCAAGGGTGCTCCAATGAAAAAGAAAATGAGACAGGCGATGGACAGCGTGAATTTCCGGTGAAACTCAATGCTGCTCCTGCGAAACTGATACGTTTCGTTCGATACGGCAATCTGTTTGTATTCCAGATCGTTGCGGATGTTCGCAACGCTTATTTCAGCTCTTTGGGTCAAGTTGAGCAACGATTGCTGGCTCATACTGCGTATCAAGTTATCCATTTTGGGGTAAAAGGGTTTCACCAAGGACTTTTTCCTGATTACATCCGGTGCAATCAGAATGTGTCCGTTTTCCAAATCTCTACCCATGTATCTTCGTTGTGTGAATGATTCTTCTGTCTTTTTGGCCAGACTGTCAAGTATGCCGCCCACCGAATCGATGATGACACTCAGCTCTTTCGTATTCTTGCTGAAGTGCATGGAATTGAAGTTCGATTCATCCA
>Ga0302208_10000641_pt1 | contig 15862 bp, 12 predicted proteins | sample II_Fen_E2_3_FD_194577 | JGI IMG/M metagenome (GOLD analysis project Ga0302208, IMG submission 194577) | Peat permafrost microbial communities from Stordalen Mire near Abisko, Sweden - II_Fen_E2_3 | ecosystem: Environmental > Terrestrial > Soil > Wetlands > Permafrost | place: Sweden: Abisko...
TTCAAGCCCGGGTAAGGTTCCTCGCGTATCATCGAATTAAACCACATGTTCCTCCGCTTGTGCGGGCCCCCGTCAATTCCTTTGAGTTTCACCGTTGCCGGCGTACTCCCCAGGTGGAATACTTAACGTTTTCACTGTACCACTTGCTGTGTATCGCAAACAGTTAGTATTCATCGTTTACTGTGCGGACTACCAGGGTATCTAATCCTGTTTGATCCCCGCACCTTCGTGCCTCAGCGTCAGTTGTAGCCTAGTGAGCTGCCTACGCAATTGGAGTTCTTCGTAATATCTAAGCATTTCACCGCTACACTACGAATTCCGCCCACCTCATCTACACTCAAGGCCAATAGTTTCAACGGCAATTCCCCGGTTGAGCCGGGAACTTTCACCGCTGACTTAAAGGCCCGCCTACGCACCCTTTAAACCCAATAAATCCGGATAACGCTTGGATCCTCCGTATTACCGCGGCTGCTGGCACGGAGTTAGCCGATCCTTATTCTTCAGGTACATACAAAACAGCACACGTGCTGCACTTTATTCCCTGACAAAAGAAGTTTACAATACATAATACCTTCATCCTTCACGCGATTTGGCTGGTTCAGGCTCTCGCCCATTGACCAATATTCCTCACTGCTGCCTCCCGTAGGAGTCTGGTCCGTGTCTCAGTACCAGTGTGGGGGACCTTCCTCTCAGAACCCCTATCCATCGCAGACTTGGTAGGCCGTTGCCCTACCAACTATCTAATGGAACGCATGCCCATCCGTAACCGATAAATCTTTAAACGTTTCACCATGCGGATCAACGTTGTCATGCGGTATTAGTCCGCCTTTCGACGGGTTATCCCCCAGTTACGGGCAGGTTGCATACGTGTTACTCACCCGTGCGCCGGTCGCCACCATCGTGTTGCCACTCATGTGCTGCCCCTCGACTTGCATGTGTTAAGCCTATCGCTAGCGTTCATCCTGAGCCAGGATCAAACTCTTCGTTGTAAAAGTTCTTAAATTATTCTGGCCTTCGGACAATATCCTTCAAATTAAATAAATCTAATTGACGGTTTGATTCTACCCTGTAAAATCTTGTTTCTTGTACTACTATTCAATATCTTCAAAGAACGCTTTGTCTTTCGCCTCCCTCACTGCACCGCCTCGCTGCGGTTTCGTTCTCTTGGAAAGCGGGTGCAAAAGTAGAATCTTTTACCTTACAAAACAAATTAAACGACAAGAAAAATCCATCTTTTTTTACACAAAACACCCAAACCCCTTGGCCTGCGGGGGTTAAGGGAAGAAAAAAAATACATGCAGAAAAGGAAAATCATGGAGAAATCACATGCATTGAGGAAAAAGCAGTATTTTCACAGCTTAAAACAAAAAATCAAACTTCCCATCAAACGAAGTAAACACATGAAAAAAATGCTGATGTTCGTGGCTGCAGTGACTCTGCTGACGGCTTGCGGAACTAAAAAAAACAATGAAAACATGAGTTCCATTCAGGAAAAAACCATCCAGGCAACGATTGATTCTATTCTTGCCAAGTCTTCCGATGCAGATACCGCCTTATTGAATAAAGGTGTTCGGAACGCGGCAGGCTTCTGGAAAAAGGAAGACGGTACGGCTGAAATGTTTCAGAAATACTGCATCGATCATTTCTTAAGCAGTTCTGAAGCCAAGGCCAAACTGTTTGCCACCGTCCAAAAAAATCTGGAAATCATTTATGGACATTACAATCAGATCAACTTAGGCCTTAAAAAACCCGTACAGGAAGTAGGTGAAGACTATACGCCCATCGATGAGGATTTCGGTGCGTTAGATCCATACGCACATTTTGCCGACGATATGTTTCAATCGAAAATTGCATTTTCCGTATTACTGAACTTCCCGTTCTACACCTTACAGGAAAAGAAGGCGTTGGGAAAGGACTGGAACCGTCAAGAATGGGCATACGCACGCATGGGCGACCTGTTCACATCAAGAATTCCGGCTGAACTGAATCAAAAGGTTTCAACCGAACTGGCAGAAACGGAAAATTACATCTCCAACTATAATATATGGATGAACACGCTTCGGACGGAAGACAATCGACAGCTGTTCAAAGACAGCATCGCTTTGATTGCCCATTGGGGATTGCGGGATGAACTGAAAGCCGATTATGCTGACAAGAAAGACGGTTTGGAAAAGCAACAGCTCATCTATCAGGTGATGAAGCGCATCATCGACCAAAGCATTCCTGAAACGGTAATCAACAACGGGAAAACCAGTTGGAAACCCATTTCCAACAAAGTGGATGGAACGGATGCCAAAGCAGAACCAGACACGCGTTACAAGCGTTTGTTAGCCAACTTTCATGCCATGAAGGCTTTGGACCCCTACTGCAAGAGTTACCCGACGGCGTTGGACCGCGCATTCGACCGGGATATGGAGGTTTCAGTAGCGGATATTGAAACCATTTTCACCAGTTTGGTGAGTTCACCTGAAGTGGCAGAAGTGGCAAAACTGATCAAAAAACGGTTGGGTCGGGATTTGCAACCGTTTGACATCTGGTACGACGGATTTAAAAGCAGAAGCAGCATTCCAGAACAAGAAATGACCGATAAAACGCGTAAACTTTACCCGACAACGCTGGCTTTCGAGAAAGGAATGCCTGCCATTTTGGGCAAACTCGGATTCGAGCCGAAAGACGCCAATGAAATCAGTGCTTTGGTTACAGTTGACAATTCTCGTGGCTCCGGCCATGCCTGGGGCGCACAGATGCGCGGAGACAAGTCGCACTTGCGTACACGCCTTCAACCGGGTGGAATGGAATATAAGGGCTATAATATTGCTTTACACGAATTCGGCCACAATGTGGAACAAACCCTTACCTTGAACAGGGTGGACAATTATATAATGAATGGTATTCCCAGCACAGCTTTTACTGAAGCGTTGGCATTTGTATTCCAGAAACGCGACCTTGAAGTATTGGGCTATAAGAACACTGACCCGAATAAGCAGGCCATGCAGACCCTGGATATTTTCTGGGGTTGTTATGAAATCATGGGGGTGTCCTTGGTGGAAATCAGAACTTGGAAATGGCTGTATGCAAACCCGGATGCAACGGCTGAGGGTTTAAAAGAAAACATCATCAAGAATGCCAAAGACATTTGGAATCAATATTATGAGCCCAATCTTGGTGAAAAGGACTCTCCCATTCTGGCCATTTATTCCCATATGATTGAAATCCCCTTGTATCTGAGCAATTACCCATATGGGCACCTAGTGGAATTCCAACTTGAAAAACATTTTGGAAACACGCTGCCAGGCAAGGAGATTCAGCGGATATATCCGATTGGGCGCGTTTGCCCGGATTTTTGGATGATGCACGCTGTCGGGGAACCTGTCTCGGTCAACCCAATGTTGGAAGCAACCAAAACTGCTCTTCAAACCGTAAATTAAATTCGTTTAAGCGTACAAAAAACGAGGTTGCCCATTCGGACAACCTCGTTTTTTATAGGATGACTCGATCCATTATTGTTTGTAAAACTTCTGAGCTTCCGGGATCAGTTTCTGCAGATTAGAAATGCGATTGGCATTGGAGGGATGGGTACTCATCAATTCTGGAGTAGTTGAAGAACCGGTAGCAGCCATTCTGCTCCAAAAATTAACGGATTCCTGTGGATCGTAACCTGCCATGGCCATAAAGATCAAACCCAAGCGATCTGCTTCATATTCCTGTTTACGTGAATAAGGCAATGTGAATCCGTACTCTGCTAATAGTGCGTAACCCGTGTTGGCGAGGGTTTGTGCTGTTTGGCTCTTATACTGGAAAATGGTGGCGACAGCGGAACCCACGCTTTTGGCAGCCAATTGCTGGCTCATACGTTCATTGGCGTGTTTGGCAATGGCGTGTGCAATTTCATGACCAAGTACGACTGCCAAACCGGCATCAGTCTGAGTAACAGGAAGTATGCCTTCAAAAACGACGATCTTACCGCCAGGCATGCAAAAAGCATTGACGGATGTGTCTTTGACCAGATTGAATTCCCAGTTATAACCTTTAAGTTGGTCGGACAAGCCTTGGTCTTTCATATAGGCTTCCACGGCCGCTGTAATTCTTTTACCGACGCGTAATACACGAGCGTTATCCATCGCTTTTCCAGAAACCACCGAGGTAGCCATAAAAGAATGGTAAGCGGAATCACTCAATGCCAATACTTGTTCATCCGAAACTAAGTTCAGTTGCTTTCTGCCTGTCAGCAGTACCGATGAGCAGCCGCTCAACATAAGCACGACCAGTGCTAAAGTAGCTTTCTTATACATATGTTTAATTTAAAGTTTAAAATCCTCCCTCCGATTTTTTTTGCGATTTGCGATCTGGTCTAAAAATGGCTGCCTCTTCCAGAATATCGTTGAGCATGGACAGTTCAGCGAGTTCAATGACTCCGTCGGAAGTCACAGCCAACCGCAACAACTTTCCACACTCATGGCGTTTCAGGGCAGGCATGCGACGTACAAGGGCATAGGCTTCGTCCATTGTTGTGGAAAGGTTTTGATCAAAATCCGTTCGAGTAACTTTAAGAAGTTGAAGTGTTTTTGCAAAATAATCCGCTTCTTTACGGTTCACAGCTCTGTTCCTGTTGATCAGGTCCCAAATGAGACGAGCAATTGCAATTGATTCTTCGGGTGTATATTCGTTTTCTATCATTCTAATGTATTAATTTACGCTTTAAAAACCTGAGTCATTTTATCATACAATAATTTATTACAGAAATCCATGTCCTGCTCCATACCGGTTTCAACAGACAAGGAAGTTACTCCTTTATTGGTAAAACCACAAGGGTTGATCATTTGAAAAAAGCTCAGATCCGTATTGATGTTCAGTGCCAAGCCGTGCATGGTCACAAAGTGACTGCTTTTGACGCCCATGGCGCATATCTTGCGTGTTTTTCCAGGTACATCCACATCAATCCAGACTCCAGTTGCACCTTCCAATCGTTCCCCCTTCACATCAAACGCCTTCAGAAAAAGAATGACAGCTTCTTCGATGTTGTAAAGATACTGACGAAGTCCAATTTTAAAATGTTCCAGGTCAAAAATGGGATAACCGACGATTTGTCCGGGTCCGTGATAGGTGATGTCACCACCTCGGTCTGTTTTGAAAAATGAAACGCCGCGGTCGATCAGCATTTGATTGCTGGCCAATAAATTCTCGATGACTCCGCTTTTACCTAACGTATAAACAGGAGGGTGTTCGCATAGAATTACTAAATCCGGAAGTTTGTTTTGAATTTTTTTGGCCTCGATACGGGCATTGAAAAGTTCAGTCTGTCTGTTCCAGGCTTCGGCATATTCAACCATACCCCAATTGATACATTCCATCTATACTGTTGCGTTTCGATTAACCACTGCAAAAATACACTTTATGGATAGATGAATATACTGTTTTCTATTTTTTTATTACAATTTTTTCTCAGCATAGGCTTTTGAGCATTTGCGCTGATGGTGTTGTCCATTGATGCATCATTGCGTCCAAGGATATTAGGAAAAAGGTGTATATTTGTACAAGTTAAGATTGTTAAGGGTATAATGATTGTTTTTACCAGACTACGAATTATGATACGAATTTTTTTCATTTCAATGACCGTCTTCCTTTTATCTTTTTGTACGGTTTCCTGCACCAAAAAAATAAAGGAAAAGGTCGACACAGTTTCATTTAAGACTGTTACGGTCAAGGAAGAGCACCATCTGAATGACAATGTAAAAAATCCGGTACTGAGCATCGAACTCATCTACCAATATCCTACCGCTTATTCAGATGACAGCATTCTGAAAAAAATCCGTAAAATCATGTTGGCTGATTTCCTACCTAATGTCGTCGCAGACACGGCTACTCAACCAGAAATCGCCATGAGAACATATATTAATGGTAAAATCAAGGTTTACGAGTCCTCTGAAGACATCATCAAGGATGAGGACATGCAGGACAGCGACGCACAACCAGAAGTTGCATGGAAGGACAACACCAGCCTTTTGATTCGTTTCAATGCAAGTGGTCTGCTTTCTTATACGGTGGAATCAAATCAGAATTCTGGCGGCGCTCATGGGGGCACCACGTTCCGGAATTCCATCATCGATTTGAAAACAGGTGATAAGTTGGGTGAAGGTGATCTATTTACAGAGGCTTCGCTTCCACTGATCAATGACATCATTCTCAAGAAGTTGGAATCACAGAACAAAGTTGAAACGCCCGAAGAACTGGAGCAGATCGGCTATTTTGATGTTTCCCAGATTGCGCAATACAAGAATATATACCTGACCAGTGACGGTCTTGTTTATACGTTCAACGAATATGAAATTGCGGCGTATGCCGTAGGCACGGTTGAAGTGAAACTGACTTTCAAAGATTTAGAGGGTTTTATATTTCCAGGAAGTCCTTTAGAAAAATATATCCGATAATGGATGAGATCCTTTCCTATTTTCCGGAACTGAATGCCCGACAGAAGGAGCAATTAGTGGCTTTGTTCGAATTGTACTCGAGTTGGAATGAAAAAATCAATGTCATTTCCCGAAAAGATATTGAAAATCTTTATGAACGGCATGTTCTCCATTCGTTGGGTATCGTAAAATTTCTTCATTTCAAGGCAGGATCCAGCATCATGGACGTAGGTACCGGTGGCGGTTTTCCTGGAATTCCCCTGGCCATTTATTATCCCGATGTCCAATTTCATCTCGTGGACAGCATTAATAAGAAACTGAATGTAGCTCGCGAAGTGGTTTCAGCCATCGGTCTGGAAAACGTCAGTATTCGTCACTGCCGGGTAGAGGAAGAAAAAGCAACATTTGATTTCGTGGTCAGCCGAGCGGTTATGTCGTTTTCCGATTTAGCCATCCGTTGCAGAAAAAATATTTCCAAGGAACAGAAAAATGCATTGCCCAATGGCCTTATCTGCTTAAAAGGTGGTGAATTGGGGCATGAGATGGCGGCCTTCAGAAACAAATCGGTGGAAATCAAGCTATCTGATTATTTCAAAGGTGAGTTTTTTAAAACCAAGAAGGTGGTTTATTCCCCATTGGTCTGACACTATCATTATGGAAATCAAACAATTCGTATTCAGTCCTTTTCAGGAAAACACCTATGTGGCCTTTACGGACACTTTGGAGGCGATGATTATCGATCCGGGTTGCTACAGCACCGAAGAAGAACAGCAACTTCGTCTGTTTATTGAAGCCAAGGGACTGAATGTCATTCATTTGGTCAATACGCACCTCCATTTGGACCATGCCTTCGGCAATAGTTTTGTTGAAAAAACCTGGAATGTCAAAACAGAAGCTCATGCAGGCGATGCCTTTTGGCTGAAAGGTATGGCCGGCCAGTGCCGGATGTTCGGACTAGAAATGCGCAACCCCGCTCCCGACATCAGCAAGGAATTGCAGGAGGGCGATTCGATTGAACTGGGTTCGGAAATATTTGAGGTGCTGCACGTTCCGGGTCATTCTCCTGGTAGCATCGTTCTTTACAATGCCAAAGCACATGTATTGTTTGTAGGTGATGTCCTGTTTGAAGGCAGCATCGGAAGGACAGACCTTCAGGGTGGAAATTACACGCAATTGATCAAGGGCATTCAGGATAAACTACTGGTTTTGCCGGATGAAACGGTTGTTTATTCCGGACACGGTTCAGCCACCACCATTGGAAAAGAGAAGGCTTCAAATCCGTTCCTGTAAACCCCAAAAGGGCAAAGCGGACAACATGGCAGCTTATTTCTGACAATATATGTCATTATGACAGATGGCGTGACTATTCATTGCTAATTCTATCCTTTTGTATTTTAATCAATTACGTTATTTCGGATAATTCATTTCCGAAAAAGGCATGTATTTTGTCTTGTTAAGATCGTAAGCGGAAATAATTCCGCCGCATTTAAAAAAACGACTTTAACCAATAGGAGGTAAAAATTATGCTAGGAACAATTAAAAGACAAAACCCCTTTTTCCCGGTTTTCTCAGATTCTTTTTTTCGGGAAAATTTTCTGAATGACAGTGACTGGGCAACCAGCCCTGCAGTGAACATCGCTGAAGACGGAAACGGCTTCCGCATCGAAGTGGCAGCACCAGGTCTGGGAAAAGACGACTTCAACATCCATGTGGAAAAACGCATGCTGGAGATTTCTTCCGAAAATGAAACCAGCAACGAATCCAATGACGAGAAGTACCATCGTAAAGAGTTCAGCTATACGAGCTTCAAACGTACGTTCTCATTGCCTGAATATGCTGACGTAGACAACATCAAGGCAAGCTACAACAATGGGATACTGAATGTTGCAGTTCCCAAACTGGAACAGGCTAAGGAAAAGCCGGCCAGAGCGATTTGCATCGAATAAGTTTTCAAAATTAGGTATGGTTCTAAAGAAAAAGGGCACTCCAATTGGAGGTGCCCTTTGACATAACAAGCAGTTTTACTGACAATTGGCAGCTTTCTTTTCCGTAGCGCTGGTACTACCAAGCAATTCTGCAGTTGAGAAATCCCGACAGGCATTATCTTTATCCTTCAAGCTTAAATAAACGCATCCCCTTTCGTAATAGGCATCCGATATAAGTTTATCAAGATCAATTGCTTTAGAAAATGAAACAAGGGCCTCATTGAATTTTTTCATATTGGCTTGAACTCTGCCTATTCCAACATAGGCTGACCGATATTTTTCATCTATAACAAGAGCCTTTCCAAAACAAACAAGAGCATCCTTATTTTTATTTTGAAGCATAAGGCACTGACCCTCACCACTCCAAGATTCTGGATTCGGCTCCATATTTGCATTGATATCATGGAAAACTTCATAGGCCATAGGTATATTCTGCATTAAAAGATACAGACTTCCCAATTCATCCCGAAGATCTTCGTTCATAAAATCATCATTGACGGCCGCCTTGTAATCCTCCTCGGCTCCAACAAAATCCTTGGACGCAATTTTCCGCATGGCACGAAAGCGATAGGCCTGTGCCTTTGGCCCTGGGCATTCAAGTGAGCGCGTAAAATCATCTATTGCATGAATGCCAAAAAACGATTGAATTTTAATTTTTCCCCGAAGCAACCACGCCTCCCACAACAAAGAATCCAACGAAAGCGCATTATTCAAATCATCATTGGCAGCTGAATAGTTCCCGGTAGCCATCCGAACTTTAGCTCTTAATAGGTATGCATCTGCATATTGAGGATTCACAATTAGGGCTTTATTGAGTTGATAAAAAGCGGAGATGTTATCCTTTTGCTTAAAACTTGCCAATCCCCTTTCATAACTGGCCTCAGCACGTTTGGGGAAATCTGAACCCAATGTCCTGAGCGCATCATCGACACCCTCGTAGTCTTTGTTTCGAATTTTATATTGAAGCATGCCCAATCGGGCTTCAAACAATGTAGAATCAAGTTCATATGCTTTTTTGAAAGCCCAATAAGCATTGTTCATAGGCGTATTCAACCATGCATCCGAACCGTTGGTGATGTATGTTTGCGCGATAAGATATTGTACTATAGCACTTTTTGGATACAATTCCGCACATTTCAAAAAATCCTTTCGTGCAGACTCAAATTCATGTAGTAATAAATAACACTTACCTCTATTATAGACACATCTACCATCGTTTGTTACACCCAAAGCGGAAGTATAATCCACGATGGCCCCCTTTAAATCGGCAAGGTCGAACTTCACGTCGGCACGGTTTTTAATTGCCGATGTATCCTTAGGATTTAGCTCCAACGATTTATTTATATCGAGAAGCGCTTTTGCATAATCCCCTTTGAATTTGTAGCAAAGGCCACGCTGCCCCCAAAGGCGGTAATCGGTCTGATCAATAGAAATGGCTTCGTTCAGGTTAACAATGGCATTGTCATAATCATTTTTATTGAAACTGGTGAGCATGTTTTGAATGCAGGTTTCAAGTCTTGTTTGACTCAGTGTCTTCCAAACTGGTAAGCAAAGCAAAATCAATAGCAGGGTGATTTTTTTCATCGCCATAAGGTATTAGAGTTAAGGTAGTTTGAGCATACTGTGAAAATGCAAATATGATAAAAAATGGTGGTTTTTCAAATCTTTTAAGTTGAATTATCGGCCGAAAATGCCGTTCTTTGTCCTCAATAAAAATAAACTTTCATGACACAGGAACTTTCGAAAAGACTGGCAAAAATCCGTGAACAAATGGTTCTATGCGGTGTTGATGCTTGCCTTCTTTCAACGACTGTCAATATATTATACGCCAACGGAAGCATTTTCAGTGGTTATTATTACATACCGGTCGAAGGAACCCCCATTCGTTTTGTAAAGCGGCCAGCAGGCTTGAATGGGGAAAACATCCTATACATACGAAAACCAGAGCAATTGCCAGAACAACTGCTTGAAAGTGGTTTACCCCTACCCGAAAAACTGATGCTCGAAGGCGACGAAATGAGCCACGGTGACTGGATGCGATTGCAGGCCTGTTTTGCAGGTGTGGAATTGATGAACGGAACCAATGACCTACGCAAAGTGCGCAGCATAAAAACCGACTACGAAGTTTCGTTGATACGGAGTTCTGCTGAAGCCCATGTTCGGGCATACAAGCGTATTCCGGACGTTTACCGCCCAGGAATGACAGACAATGCCTTCTCCATTGAAATCGAGCGATTGATGCGTTTGGAAGGCAATCTCGGCCTGTTCCGCACATTTGGAGACATGGAAGCCTTCATGGGCAGCATTCTGACGGGAGAAAATGCTTCTGTAGCCTCCCCGTACGATTTCGCCCTGGGTGGTGCAGGTACCGTTTCCAATCCCATCGGTGCAGCCGGTCTGGAATTGCTGCCAGGTAAAAGCATCATGATTGATATGGCTGGGAATTTTACCGGCTATTTGGACGACCTGACCCGTACGTTTTCCATCGGTAAACTGACTGAACAAGCTTATAAAGCCCATCAGGTGTCCATTGACATCCAACAACGGCTCATGGAAGAAATGAAAGAAGGTGCTGTTTGCGAGGATCTTTGGGAACTATCCCTGAAAATGGCTACTGATGCCGGATTGGCCGACTGTTACATGGGGACAACGCAACAGGCTAAATTTGTTGGACACGGCGTGGGCATCGTCATCAATGAATTACCCGTTATCGCCACCCGCTCCCGAGATCTGTTGAAAGCAAACATGACCGTTGCCATCGAACCCAAATTTGTTATTGAAGGAGTCGGGGCCGTAGGGGTTGAAGATACCTTCCTGATTGAAAAGAACGGCTGTGAACGCCTGACCAAGCTTGATTACGATATTGTTGACCTTACAAAATAAAAACAGAGCATACCATGAGTGAATTTGCATCCCGGCACATCGGCATTCAGCCGGAAGATCAAAAAGAAATGTTGGAAAAAATCGGTTTCTCCGATTTGCAAGACCTGATTCAGAGAACCATACCAGAGGATATCCATTTGACAGAAGACTTGGACCTTGCACCCGCCATGACGGAAGGCCAGTTTGCAGAGCACATCAATGAAATTGCAGCAAAAAACAAGTGTTTCACTTCCTACATAGGTTCTGGTTGGTACGATACGTTCACTCCTGCTGTCATTCAACGAAACGTCTTTGAAAACCCCTCCTGGTATACCTCCTATACGCCCTATCAGGCTGAAATTTCACAGGGTCGGCTGGAAGCTTTGTTGAATTTCCAGACGGTCATTACAGAACTCACCGGACTGCCTTTGACGAATGCTTCCATGCTGGATGACAGCACTTCAGCAGCCGAGGCGGCCAATATGTTTTTCAATCTTCGAAGTCGTGAACAGGAGGCAGCAGGTGCCAACATCCTGTTTGTGGACAACTCCGTTTTCGCTCAAACACTGGCTGTACTTTACACCCGCTGCATTCCTCAGGGCATCCGAATCGAAGTGGGCGAATACACCACTTTCAAACCAACAAAAGGGCACTTCGCAGCAATTGTGCAATTCCCAAATGCCGATGGTCAAGTTGACAACCTGGAATACTTCATCGATACGATGCACAAGGGCGGATTGAAGGTGGCCGTAGGTGCTGACCTGCTCAGCTTATGCATTTTGCAAGCTCCGGGCAACTGGGATGCAGATGTGGTTTATGGCACTTCCCAGCGTTTTGGAATTCCAATGGGCTTCGGCGGTCCTGCAGCCGGATTTCTTGCCACTAAGGATGATTTCAAGCGTTCAATTCCTGGCAGAATCATAGGTATTTCCAAAGACAAGAACGGTAAAACGGCTTTTCGCCTGGCCCTTCAAACACGTGAGCAACATATTAAGCGGGAAAAGGCCACGTCCAACATTTGTACTGCCACGGCGTTGATGGCAAACATGGCTGGATTTTATGCCGTTTATCATGGCTATGAAGGCTTGCAGAGTATTGCAAGACGCATTCACGGCATCGCTTCCTATTTGAACGACGCTCTGTCCGTTTATGGTTATAAACAACTGAATGACAGCTTCTTTGATACGTTGAAGATCAAACTTCCTGCAACAGTCAAAATCACGAAGGTGCGCGAACTGGCCCTTGATTACGACGTCAATTTCCACTATTTTGAAAGCGGAGAAATCGGCATCAGCATTGATGAAACCACCGATGCGGATGACGTTGACGTACTCTTGGATATTTTTGCCTCAGCCGCCGGTAATCAGGCCAGTTTTACGCATGGAGAAGACTTTGCCGCCATCTTGTCTTTGGACGACAGCTTGTTGCGAAAGGATAAATACTTGCAAGAAAAGGTCTTTAATGCCTATCGGAGCGAAACAGACATGATGCGTTACATTAAAAAGTTGGAACGCAAAGACATATCCCTCACCCACTCCATGATATCATTGGGTTCCTGTACCATGAAACTGAATGCTGCATCTGAAATGCTGCCTTTAAGCCAGGCTGGATTTATGAACATACACCCCTATGCTCCTACCAATCAGGTGGAAGGCTACCTGGAAATGATTTTCAATTTGGAAAAGATGCTAACCGTCATCACCGGTTTTGCTGGGTGTAGCGTTCAGCCGAACTCAGGAGCGGCAGGCGAATATGCAGGCCTGAGGGTTATTCGCGAATATTTCAGCGAGCAAGGTGAAACACATCGCAAACTGGTGCTGATTCCGTCTTCAGCCCACGGAACCAACCCGGCCAGCGCAATTCAGGCAGGTTTCGACATACTGACGGTAGCTTGCGACGACAAAGGCAATGTGGATATCAACGATTGGGAAGCAAAAGCTACTGAAAACGCAGCCATTCTAGCCGGATGCATGATCACCTACCCTTCTACCCACGGCATTTTTGAAAAGCAAATTCGCCGTATGTGCGACATCATTCATCAAAACGGGGGCCAGGTCTATATGGACGGAGCCAATATGAATGCTCAAGTTGGCATCACCTCCCCAGGATTCATCGGGGCTGACATTTGCCACCTCAACTTGCATAAGACCTTTGCCATGCCACATGGTGGAGGTGGTCCCGGTGTAGGACCAATTTGTTGCGCTGCGCATTTGGTGAAATACCTTCCTGGACATCCGCACTCAGGCAATGCTTTGAATACAGTAGCTTCAGCTCCGTTTGGCAGCGCGATGATGTTGCCCGTCAGTTACGGCTATATTTGCATGTTGGGTGCAGGAGGCATGAAAAAGGTTTCAGAAATCGCCATTTTGAGTGCCAATTACCTAGCGGAATCATTAAAAGACTTATTCCCCGTTTTGTTCCGTGGAGAAGACGGCTGCGTAGGACATGAAGTGATTTTAGACTGCAGGGGATTTAAGAATGCCGGCATCAACGAAACGGACATAGCCAAACGATTGATGGATTTCGGCTTCCATGCACCGACGCTTTCATTTCCTGTTCATGGCACATTGATGGTGGAACCAACCGAGAGTGAGAGCCTGTGTGAACTTAAACGTTTCATTGAAACAATGGAGTGTATTTATAAGGAAATCAAAGAGATAGAAAATGGAGAATTTAGTCAGACAGACAATGTTCTGGTGCAAGCTCCTCATGCGGAATACGAACTTACCGCCGACGAATGGAACCATTCCTACCCGAGAAGCAAGGCTGGTTTCCCCCTGCCCTGGATCAATGAAAATAAATTCCAGTTGGCGGTCGCACGGGTAGACAATGCTTGGGGTGACCGGAATCTGGTTTGCAGTTGCCAGAAATAATGTGACATGAAAATCCATAATCGTCCTGTCAAAGTCTGACATGCAGTCTTTATACCTGCAGAAATCCTGCCAAATCGTCCGAAGGGTCTTTTAAGGCAGGATTTTTGCTGTCTCTTAATCGCGAATTAATAGAATTAGAAAATGAAGCATACGAAATCAGAGTCCAGCACCAGACATACTGTAAAAGTCGAAGGTGATGAAGCTGTAAAACAGCCGGTTGAGGGTAAGGAAGCAGAAATACCCGCCATTGAAGATCAACCTGCCGAAAGCGAACTTGAAAGCACTCAAGAAGCCTTGGAAGAACTGCAGGCCAAGTACAATCAACTCAATGACACCTACTTGCGCAGTCTTGCAGAATTTGACAATTACAGAAAACGTAGTTTGCGAGAAAAAGCCGACCTGATAAAAAGTGGTGGCGAAAGCGTATTGGTAAATGTCCTGACCGTGGTCGATGATATGGAGCGTGGCCTGGCTGCGATGAAAGAAACGCAGGATGTCGTTGCTGTCAAGGAAGGTATGGACCTCATATACGGTAAGTTGCAAAACTTTCTGAAGCAAAGCGGCGTAACGGCCATCGATACTAAGGGAAAAAACTTCGATACTGACCAACACGAAGCCATCACCACCTTCCCTGCTCCGACTCCTGACTTGAAGGGCAAAGTGATCGAATGTGTCCAAAAAGGGTATATTTTGAATGAAAAAGTGATCCGATTCGCCAAAGTTGTGGTTGGAGAATAAAACAAGCAAACATGTCAACGAAACGCGATTATTACGAAATTCTGGGCGTTGCCAAATCGGCAACCGATGAGGAAATAAAGAAAGCTTACCGAAAAAAAGCCATTCAGTTTCACCCTGATAAAAATCCGGGAAATAAGGAAGCCGAAGAGCATTTCAAAGAAGCTGCAGAAGCTTATGAGGTCTTGAGTCACAACGAAAAACGTCAGCGTTACGACCAATATGGTCATGCAGGCGTAGGAAGCTCTGCCAGTAGTGGTGGCGGATTCGGCGGTGGGTTCGGTGGAGATTTCTCCATGGAAGATATTTTCTCTCAATTCGGAGACATTTTCGGTGGTCATTTCGGTGGCGGGTTTGGAGGTGGTTCCAGAGGAGGTCAGCGTGTCAACCGTGGCTCCAACCTTCGGGTAAAAGTCAAACTCAACCTACATGAAATCGCCAAAGGCGCAGAGAAAAAAATCAAAGTTCGCAAAGCAGTCAGTTGCACCCATTGCAGCGGAACTGGTGCAGAAAGCGGCAGTTCTTATTCCACGTGTTCGACTTGTAGGGGAACAGGTGCTGTCACTCGTGTCACAAACACTATTCTGGGACGCATGCAGACTCAATCTGTTTGTCCCGATTGTCAGGGAGAGGGCAAAATCATAACCAAAAAATGTACGTATTGCAATGGTGAAGGCATTTCCACACAGGAAGAAGTCATCAACATCAACATTCCTGCAGGTGTTGCAGAAGGCATGCAATTGTCCATGAGTGGAAAGGGCAACGCTGCCAGACGTGGCGGAATGCCAGGCGATTTGCTCATCGTCATTGAAGAAGAAGCACATCCGGAATTGCTACGTGACGAAAACGACCTCGTTTACAATTTATTGCTCAGTTTCCCGACAGCAGCACTTGGTGGTACGGTCGAAATCCCAACCATTGACGGACGCGTGAAAGTTAAGATTGATGCCGGAACCCAACCTGGTAAGGTATTGCGGTTGCGCGGCAAAGGTTTACCAAC
>Ga0302208_10000642_pt1 | contig 15859 bp, 13 predicted proteins | sample II_Fen_E2_3_FD_194577 | JGI IMG/M metagenome (GOLD analysis project Ga0302208, IMG submission 194577) | Peat permafrost microbial communities from Stordalen Mire near Abisko, Sweden - II_Fen_E2_3 | ecosystem: Environmental > Terrestrial > Soil > Wetlands > Permafrost | place: Sweden: Abisko...
ATCACTATCTACCAACCGCTACATCAAATGGTATGAACGAGATGCCCACACGAACTTTGATGTTTGTGCCGATGATCATTGCCAGCGCTACCAAGGCATTACCCGGGCCAGTACCCTTGCAGTTGAAAGAGCAATTGAAGCAACCCGGGGTGAGACTTTGATGTACGAAGAAGAGATCTGTGACGCCCGTTTTTCCAAATCATGCGGTGGGATAACAGAAACATTTGAGAATTGCTGGGCACCGGAGCATTATCCTTATCTGACCGCCCTGGTTGACAATGCAGATGCACCTGCGGGTTTCGACCTGGATTTAAGCAACGAAGACAATGCAGAAAAGTGGATCCGTAATACGCCTCCGGCATTTTGCAATACGACTGACAAAAAAGTGCTTTCACAGGTATTGAATAATTACGATCAGGAAACAACTGATTTTTACCGTTGGAAAGTAGAATACACACAAGCTGAAATTTCTGAGCTTTTAACCCGTCGCTCGGGGATAGACTTCGGCGATATTATTGATTTAATACCGATAGTACGGGGAGAATCGGGCCGGTTGATAGAACTTAAAATTATCGGATCCAAACAATCCATTATTGTAGGCAAAGAACTTGAAATCCGCAAATGGCTTTCGAACTCCCACCTGTACAGTTCAGCCTTTGTGGTAGACAAATCAGAAATTAAGAATCAGATACCGCAACACTTCACCTTAACCGGTGCCGGTTGGGGACATGGTGTGGGATTATGCCAGATTGGTGCCGCCGTTATGGGTGAAAAAGGGTATAAATATAACGAAATCTTACTGCATTATTTCAGGGGTGCGGAATTAAAGAGAATTTATTAACTTCCTTGATATTAGACTTTTTCAGAGTTTGGAACTTTAGAAAAGTTGGTTGATTGAATGAGAAGTATTAGTTAGAATAGTTGCAATAAATAGACTAATATTGAGTTTAAGAGAGAGATTAAACAAAGTTGATCATCGTAGTTTTTGCGGTGAAGAATAGAACCAATTGCCGCAATATAGGCGGAGAATAATCACAAAAATAAATTATAATGGAAAATAATCCAACAAAAAAACAATCTTCTCCCTGGTCGTGGATACCCACCCTGTATTTTGCAGAAGGAATGCCTTATGTGGTAGCCATGACGGTAGCAGTGATCATGTACAAACGGCTTGGGATATCCAATACCGACATTGCACTTTATACCAGTTGGTTGTACCTTCCCTGGGTGATTAAACCTTTCTGGAGTCCGTTTGTTGATATTATTAAAACCAAACGCTGGTGGATTATCACCATGCAATTGCTGATTGGAGCAGGATTGGCGGGTGTAGCATTCCTGATACCCATGCCGTTTTTCTTTCAGGCAACACTGGCCGTACTTTGGCTAATCGCATTCAGTTCGGCGACACATGACATTGCAGCAGATGGGTTTTATATGCTGGCGTTGGATAGTTCCGAACAATCCTTCTTTGTAGGTATCCGGAGTACTTTTTACCGCCTGGCTATGATTACAGGACAAGGTATCCTGATCATCATAGCAGGTTCACTGGAGAGTTTCACAGGCCTGGAACCAATGCAATTCAGCGTTCAATCCTCGAATACTGTCCAATCTGCTTTAGTTTTACAACCCGGGGATTACAAAGTGCCGGCAAGTGATAAAATGACTTTTACGACCTTCCCTTCAACCCTGGAACTTAATACAAATAATATATCAGTTGATTCGGTAGCTAAAATCAAAGCGTTTGCCCTGGAGGAAAACCAGAAAAACGGATTTGTACTAGAAGAAGGGGATGCTTCAAAACTAACCTATACCCATAATGAATCCTGGTGGACAATGAATATCTCTTCACCATTGGGATCCTTTATTAAAAGCACTTTCGGTCAAAAGCACATTTCAACAGTCAGCGGAAACGGGAAAACAGGTAATGCAGGCATAGTTGCTGTCAGGCTGAGCAAACAACCTGAACCGGGTAAATCTGTTGTACTAAATTCGAGTTTCTCGAAAGGGGATAGAAGTATCGTACTGGCTGGGGGCGACAGATTTGTATTTACCTCCGAGAATTGGAATAAGCCTGCCTATATGGTGGTGCAACTTGATTATAAATTGAAAGATCAGGTAAAAAGTGAATTCAAAGGAATATCCGGAAATATCCGGTTAGCCTGGAGTATAACTTTCTTTATCCTGGCCGGTTTTTTTATACTGATTTTTATATACCACCGCTTTGTACTTCCATATCCCGATTCAGATCACCCAACAGCCACCCAAACACCGGGAGATATCCTGCGGGAATTTGGCCGTACGTTTGCTTCATTCTTCCAAAAACCGGGAGTTGGCCTTGCTATAACCTTCATGCTTATCTATCGGTTAGGAGAAGCCATGCTCGTAAAAATGGCATCACCCTTCCTGCTTGACCCACGTGAAATTGGTGGAATGGGACTTACAACCGGGCAGGTTGGTCTGGTCTATGGTACAGTAGGAGTTATTTCACTGACCTTAGGGGGCATAGTCGGTGGGATTGCAGCTTCGCGCAACGGTCTGAAATACTGGATCTGGCCAATGGCACTGTGTATTACTTTTCCTCACCTGGCCTATCTGTATTTGTCCTGGTTTACTCCGGAGAGTATGCTTCTGGTAAATATTGCAGTTGGCGTAGAGCAATTCGGTTACGGATTCGGGTTTACTGCCTACATGCTTTACATGATCTATTTTGCGGATGGGGAACATAAGACTGCCCATTATGCTATCTGTACCGGGTTTATGGCCCTGGGAATGATGATGCCTGGTATGATTGCAGGTTGGTTGCAGGACTTATTAGGTTATAATCATTTCTTTATCTGGGTCATGATTTGTGCTATCCCTACCCTACTGATAATACCGTTCCTGAAAATTGATAAAACCTACGGAATCAAGAAGAAAGAAGCGAAAGTCTAAATCGTTCCGTGTTCCGCGTTTGAAGAGTTTGAAAGGTTTGAGGTTTAGGACTACGGGTCGTTTAAGTTCCATGGGCATGATTGAATTATTTTTTTTACCTTTGCAGTCAAATTAGATTTAGTAATGAAAATACTTGTTCTTGGTGCCGGGAAAATGGGCACATTCCTTACCGACGTTTTATGCATACAGCATGAAGTGGCTTTGTTTGATACTGATCCGAAACGATTGCGTTTTGTATTCAACACCTATCGTATGACCGAATACGAAGAGATTCGTGAATTTGAACCGGAGCTGGTGATCAATTGCGTCACCCTAAAATTTACCATTGATGCTTTTCAGGGAGTGTTACCGTATTTGCCAAAGAATTGTATCATTTCGGACATAGCCTCAGTTAAAACAGGGTTACAGGATTATTACGAAGCATCAGGTATGCGCTATGTGTCAACCCACCCGATGTTTGGTCCTACATTCGCCACACTCGATAACCTGAGTACACAAAGCGCCATCATCATCTCTGAATCCGATCATATGGGTAAGGCATTCTTCAAAGATCTGTATGGTTCACTCAGGTTAAGAATCTTTGAATACACTTTTGATGAGCATGATGTAACCATTGCCTATTCCTTGTCTATTCCTTTTGCTTCTACCCTGGTTTTTGCCTCGGTCATGAAACATCAGGAAGCCCCGGGTACAACCTTTAAACGTCATATGGATATTGCAAAAGGATTATTATCTGAAGACGACTATTTATTGACAGAGATATTATTCAATCCCAATACAACTCAACAAGTGGAAAATATCCGGGCAGAACTAAAAATCCTGCTTGATATAATTGAAACCAAAGATTCAGACCGCATGCAGGAATACCTGAAGAAAGTAAGGAAAAACATAGAATGACCCCCAGCCCCAACAGGGGAGCTAAGAATGTAGTTCGAAACAGTTTAAATTAAAAATAAATGTCTTTGGCCCTTTAAGGGTTTAAGGATTAAAATCAAAATTTATGGAAGCAGCAGAAAAAGTATTGGAAGCAATGAAACAAGCCGGTGTACCTTTAAATGCAGGTAAAATAGTAGAACTGACCGGGCTCGACCGCAAAGAAGTGGATAAGGCAATGAAAAAGTTGAAGACTGACGAGGCTATTGTATCGCCTAAGAATTGTTTTTGGCAACCTAAATGATAAAGACATCATTAAAAAGAAATAGTCGTCCTGCTTTGCATGACGACTATTTCTTTTTAATGATTTAATGGACAGATAAAGGTTTCCCTTTTTCACCCATAAAGAAAGCAATCAAAATCACATCCTCCTTCCCATTATTTACACCATTGTGCAACGTATTTAGGACTTCTGAAAACGACGTGTTTGCAGGGAATTGCAGAGCTTTCGTATGTTCAATTTCAACCGTTAATACTCCTTGAAGTACATAAGCAAACACCGGGAAAACGTGTTTGTGCCAGCCTGTTGATTTACCGGGAGGAAGTATTACTTTAATAATTGACACTTCATCGTTGGCAAAATCAGGATAAACGAGTTTCTGACCAATTGAGGTAGTATCGGTCTTCAATATTGTTTCTAAAACAACTCCTTTATTATATTGTGCATTCACTCCAAAGCAGAGAAACAGAATCAGAAATGTAAACTCAAGTCTTTTCATACAACTATATTTTTAGTATTAGTATTTGAAATCCCGTTGCCGGAATACGCACAAATTTAATAAATTAATACAGATAAATTTCCTTTCTATCGACAAAACCCGCCTATTCGTCTAAATTTATTGTAGCAGAACATAGTCTGACGTACTTTTGACTCCGAATCAACACATTACGTACAGATGAAAATACAAATCTTTCTTATTAGCCTTCTGGTACTGATCGGCACAAGCCTTTCGGCACAAGAAATGCAAAGTCAGTGGAATCTGACTCATTGCATAGAATATGCGCTTAAAAATAATATCCAGATTCAGAAGAGTAAAATTACCCTTGAACAAAGCGCAGTCAATACAAAACTAGCCAAAGCGCAACTGTTTCCAAATCTTTCTGCTTCAGTCAATCAGAATTTTGCGAACTACCCCTTTTTAGTGGGAGGTGGAACAGCCAGTTCCTATAATGGGAATTACGGAATCAGCAGTTCCTTATTGTTGTTTGATGGTGGTAAAACACAAAAGAATATCCGGCAACAGAAATTGTTGGAAGAAGTGGGTCAATTCAATGTACAGTATTCAGAGAAACTGATTCAATTCTCGATTTTACAATCCTACCTGCAGATTTTGTATGCTGCCGAATCGGTAAATATAGACAGTGCAACTGTTGAGGTATCAAAATATCAACTGGAACGGGGAGGAAGCTTGCTGAAAGCGGGAAGCATATCACAGGTAGATTTAGCAAAGCTGGAATCACAATACAGTTCAGATAAATATCTCCTGGTCGTTGCTATGAACACGCTGGAAACCCAGAAACTGAATTTAAAACAATTGCTGGAACTGTCCGTGAAGGATCAGCTCAACATTACTATCCCCACGTTGAACGATTTAGATATTTTAAAACCATTGCCTCAGTTACAAAGCGTTTACGAGACTTCGCTGAGTGTTATGCCACAATTGAAGAGCGGCAAACTTAACATTCAGGTTGCCGGGTTGGAGATTGAAAAGTCAAAGGCAGGTTATTTGCCTAAAATAAACATGAACGCAAGTATCGGGACAAATCATTCGACCCTGTCCTCTTATAACTTCGGGCAACAATTGCAGGATGGGTATAATAATGGAATTGGCCTTACGGTGAGTATCCCTATTTTCACAAACCGGACTACAAAATCAGCAGTTGAAAGCAGCATACTGAGCGAAAAGACAACCCGGTTAAACCTGCTGGATACTGAAAAAAGCCTGCTAACAGAAATAGAATCTATTTATCAGGATGCCATATCGGCGCAGAGCCAGTACGTTTCTGCAACCGAAAAAGTAAAAGCACTGCAAACCAGTTACGATCTGATAGAACAGCAATTTAACCTGGGATTGAAAAATACCCTGGAGCTATTGACAGAAAGAAACAACCTATTATCCGCAAAACAGAGTTTAATTCAGGCTAAATACCTAAGCATAATGAACGTGCAGTTGTTGAACATATATCAGGATTTACCATTGGAAATAAAATAAAACACAGAATATGAAAAAGAAAAAAATTATTATCATCTCAGTGATAGGTGTTGCTGTTATTGCAATTGGATTCTACTTTTCCCTAAAAGGTTCTCCAAAAGATGCTTACCGGTTAGAAACATCTAAATTATCAATCAATAAAATCACAACAACCGTTACAGCAACCGGCACCATTGATCCAATCATTGAAATTGCAGTGGGTACACAGGTTTCAGGGATTATTTCCAAAATATATGTTGACTTCAATTCGGTTGTAAAAAAGGGACAAATCCTTGCTGAATTGGATAAAACAACTTTGCAAACAGATTACAATTCACAACTGCTGAATCTGAATTCAAGCAAAACACAATATGATTTTCAGAAAAAGAACTTTCAACGGTCAAAGGAACTTCACGATAAAAGCCTGATCAGTGACATTGATTTTGAAACTGCAAAATATAATTACGAATTAGCCCTGTCAACCTACAAATTGAATCAGTCTAATTTAAAGAAAGCGCAAACCAATTTGAATTATGCCACCATTCATTCGCCTATCGATGGCGTTATTCTCTCGCGTGCAGTTGAACAAGGACAAACCGTTGCAGCATCATTTAGTACGCCAACGCTGTTCACCATTGCACAGGACCTTACCAAAATGCAGGTAGTGGCCAATGTGGACGAGGCTGATATAGGAACTGTCAGGAAGGGTCAACGCGTCTCATTTTCGGTGGATGCCTATCCGAATGATCAATTTACTGGTGACGTAACCCAGGTGCGCTTAAAATCAACAGTAACCTCCAACGTGGTGACGTACGAAGTAATTGTAAATGCCCCGAATGAAAATCTGAAACTTAAACCGGGCTTAACTGCCAACATAACGATCTACACAGTTGAAAAGAGTGGCACACTCACATTACCCAATAAGGTATTTAGTTATAAGCCGGATGCCACAACTCTTAAAACAAGTGATTTCACAATTTCAGAAGATACAAAGCTGGGTAAAAGCCTGAAAGAAAATGAACGTGTTCTTTGGGTACGGGAAGGGAAAACAATTCGCAACAAAAGGGTTATAATCGGAGATGCTGATGCAACAAATACTGAAATCATTTCAGGATTAACCAATAGTGAATTGATTGTCCTGGATCAAAAAGCTATGGCTGATGCAGCCGGAGTTTCAGGCGGATCAACAGAGAAAAGCCCTTTCATGCCTCAACGTCCGGGAGGAAACAAGCAAAACGGACCTAAATAAAGCAATTATCGATTCAGTAAACCGTGGGTTCGGTTATTCAACTTCGGGTTTACACAAACATATTCAGAGACATAACATAATGAGTAAATCCATAATACGATTAGAAAATATTAAACGCAACTTTCTGGTGGGGGATGAAATAGTACATGCCTTGCGTGGAGTTTCATTTACCATTTACGAAGGTGAGTTTGTCAGTATCATGGGATCGAGTGGTTCGGGGAAATCTACCCTGTTAAACTTGCTTGGTTGCCTGGATACACCTTCAGAAGGAGAGTATTATCTTGACGATGTAGCCGTGAGCAGCATGAATAAAAATGACCGGTCCACCTTGCGCAACCGTAAAATAGGCTTTGTGTTCCAGTCATACAATCTGCTGCCTAAAACCACAGCTGTTGAAAATGTAGAACTGCCATTGCAATACAATCCGGATTACACCGGGAAAGAAAGACGTGAGAAAGCCATCAAGGCACTGGATGCAGTAGGACTTAGCGATCGGTTGTATCACAAATCAAACCAAATGTCCGGTGGTCAAATGCAACGGGTAGCCATTGCCCGAGCTTTAGTCAACGACCCTGTCCTGGTATTGGCCGATGAAGCTACAGGAAACCTGGATACACGTACAGCATTCGAAATCATGGTTTTATTTCAGGAATTACATGCTATGGGCAGAACAATTATTTTTGTAACCCACAATCCTGAGTTAGCTGCTTTTACCAGCCGCAACATTGTTTTACGCGATGGCAAGGTAATTAAAGATATTCCAAACAAAAAAATAGAATCAGCAAAAAAAATGTTGGATTCACTTCCTGTACAAGAAGATTAGAAACAGAGAACAACCATCCCAAAACTCTAAACGTTGGAAAGGTTGATAAAACAAGAAAACCATGAACATAAAAAATTTAATCATCATCTCACTCCGGGCACTCAACAATAACAAAATGAGAGCTTTTCTCACCATGTTGGGTATCATTATCGGAGTGGCATCGGTTATTACTATGTTAGCCATTGGCCAGGGGTCCAAAAAGAGCATCCAATCCCAGATTTCAGAGATGGGTTCCAATATGATTATGATCCAGCCCGGTGCAGGAATGATGGGTGGAGTTCGCCAAAGCAGCAGTGACATGCAGTCGCTGAAACTGGAAGATTATTATGCGCTTCGTGATAAAACGTCCTATATTACTTCCTGTTCGCCATCGGTGAGCAGCAGCGGACAATTTATTTATGGTGGTAATAATTATCCGGCTTCCATATCCGGAGTAACCCCCGAGTATCTTGACATTCGCAAACTTACGGTTGATGATGGGAATATCTTCTCCAGGCAACAGGTGGCCAGTGCTGCTAAAGTTTGTTTAGTAGGAAAGACTATTACCAAAAATCTGTTTCCTAATGGCGATAATCCAATTGGGAAGGTAATCCGCTTTAATAAAATCCCTTTTACCATTATCGGGACACTGAAAGAAAAAGGGTATAATTCCATGGGAATGGATCAGGACAATATTGTACTTTCGCCTTATACTACTATTCAGAAACGGGTGTTGGCCATCACCTACATCCAGGGTGTTTTTATCTCTGCTCTTTCGGAAGATGTGACTGATAAAGCTACCGCAGAAGTTGAGACCATTTTGCGTACTAATCATAAACTGAAAGCAAGTGATCAGGATGATTTCAACGTCCGCTCCCAAAAGGAACTTAGCACCATGCTTACTTCGACCACCGACATTCTTACGATCCTATTGGCTTGTATCGCCGGAATTTCATTATTAGTAGGAGGAATCGGGATTATGAACATTATGTACGTCTCGGTTACCGAACGAACCCGCGAAATAGGGCTCCGTATGTCCATTGGAGCAAAAGGGAAAGACATCCTGTCTCAATTCCTTATTGAAGCGATACTTATCAGTTTTACCGGTGGAATTATCGGCATACTGGTTGGAGTTGGAGCATCATTCATCGTAAAATATGGCTTCTCATGGCCAATTTCCATACAACCCACTTCGGTCATTATCTCCTTTGTGGTGTGTACTATAACGGGTGTGTTTTTTGGTTGGTATCCTGCCAAAAAAGCTTCCCAGTTGGATCCGATTGAAGCCTTACGATATGAATAATAACGAAAACAATAATCGTATAAATCACCTGTAAATAACCGAAATAGTGATGTGGTGACTTTTAAATTCAGGAAACCAGTCGGCAGTCAACAGGTACCGACATTAAAGGACTAAGTCATCCGGAAATTATTGTTGGTTTGGAAGAATTAATCTCGATATTCATACCAGAAATTTACAAAAATGATTGAATATTACAACCGATCCTTACTTGTGCCTGTCAGCCACCGAATGACCGCTCCGACTACTTTCAGTCGTGAAGATATCAACAGGATATCGCCGTGATATTGGATGTATTACAGTAATATTACAGTGATGACACAGTGATGTTACAGTGATATTACACCATTATAAAAGGAGTGTAACATCACTGTATCATCTCATTAATATGTCATTAAAACCAGTGACATCCTTTCGATATTACAGTGACAACGTGAAAACATCACAACGGAGAAATTCCTTCAACAGGTATCTTTTCAGTCTAGTAACGGAATGAGCAAAAAGAGTGGAAGTATTTTGATCATCCAAAATTCAGCATTATATTCTTTCCATGACTCAACTATTTCTTATCTTTGCTAAACATACACCCGACATGACACAAACACGAAATAAAAATACACTTCAGTTCTTCATCCATTTTACCGGTTGGGGGATGTTTTTCGGATTACCATTTTTGATTTTCTGGAAATATCCCGATCAGAACATAATGGATAAAGTGTTACATCACACGGTCACGGTGGTATCACTCATGACTGTTTTCTACCTGAATTATTTTGTATTGACCGAGAAGTACCTGTTCCACCGGAAAACAAGCAAGTTCTTATGGTCTAACGTTTTTCTTATTTTAGTAATTGGAACTGCATTTCATTTGTGGCAGACAAGCAATATGCTCCCGTTGCCGCCAAATGCAAAATTCCAACCTGAAATGGTACCCCATGGTATGTTATTTTTATTGAGGGACATCATATCGTTGCTTATTGTTGCTGCGTTAAGCGTTACTATTAAAATGACAGGAAAGTGGTATGAAACTGAAGTTGACCGGCAGGAAGAACAAAAAGTGCGTACGGAAGCTGAATTAAAAAACCTACGGCAACAACTGAATCCTCATTTTCTGTTCAATACACTCAATAATATCTATGCTCAGATTGCCATAAATCCAGACAAAGCTCAGAACTCCATGCTTGAGCTCAGCAAATTGCTTCGGTATGTATTGTATGAGAATAATGAAAATTTTGTAACCTTGGAAAGGGAACTGAATTTTATACACAATTATATTGAATTAATGCGCATCCGGCTTAACCCGGACGTAGATATGAGAATGAACATAGACATAGCCGAAAAAGAAAAAATGGTGGCCCCACTCCTGTTTATCACTCTTATTGAAAATGCATTTAAACATGGCATTAGTCCAACGAAGCCATCGTTTATTGATATTGACATACATCTGAACAACGACAAACAACTAAACTGCACCATAAAAAACAGTTATTTTCCCAAAGATGAATCCGATCAAAGTGGTTCAGGCATTGGGCTGGAGAATTTACGTCGTAGGCTGGAAATTCTTTACCCTCATAAACATATTTTACGTACGGAGAAAGAAGGCGATACTTTTATTGCCGAACTGATTATTCCACTTAAAAACAGCTTCTAAGTATGACATTAACTTGTTTTATAATAGATGATGAGCCATTAGCACTGGGTTTACTTGAAATCTATGCAAGCAAAACTCCTTTTTTAAATCTTACAGGGAAATTTTCATCAGCTGTTGCTGCAATGGAATCGGTGCGGTTGACACCTCCGGATATTATTTTTCTGGATATTCAGATGCCCGAACTCAATGGGTTGGAATTTGCCCGGTTAGTCCCTGAAAAAACGAGGATTATTTTTACAACTGCATTTGAGAAGTATGCATTGGAAAGCTACAAAGTAAATGCACTCGAATACCTGTTGAAACCATTCAGTTATTCTGATTTTTTAGTAGCCGCCACGAAGGCATTTCAATGGCATTTGTTGAATGAAAAGGCTACTTCGGAGATGAGTAAAGTCTCCACAAACTGCATTTATGTCAAATCGGACTATCGATTGATTCAAATACAACTTGGGAGTATTTTATATATAGAAAGTCTGAAAGATTATCTGAAAATTTATATGGAAGGAGAGAGCCAGCCTATTGTGGCGCACATAACCATGAAAGCAATGGAAGAAATGCTTCCTGCAGATTTGTTCATGCGTGTACACAGGTCATTTATCGTACGAAAAGATAAAATAAAAGTGGTGGAGCATAACCGGATTGTTTTTGATAAAACGCATATTCCAATTTCAGATTCGTACAAAGAGATATTCCAGGATTTTCTGGATAAACAGACATTGATTTAAACCGCAGTATATTCAGGCTAATTGTATTTAGGAGTTGGAACAATATAATGTCTTTTTTTCTTCTTAAAACAGGACCTCTCCCCTGCCCTCTGCAGACCTCTATCCCCTTCGGGTACTTTCTCCGAAAGGAGAAAAAAATAGGAAAAGAGTATTTGAGAGGGTGATAGAGCCGAGGGTTGATTAAGAATCAACAGGGTCGTTGTTTATCCGACAGCAATATGTTCTGCCTGGATTTCTTCGTTCAGGAAAATAGATGCTGAAGAGGAGAATTTTTCAACTGATTCTGTTGTAAAATACTTACACGTAGCATTTTTAGTACACAGGGTTTCCATTTCTGGATGTCTAAAAAGATAATCTACCAGGCTCCGTGCAACAATATCGCCCTGCGAGACCACCTTGATTCCCTCTGGGAGGTAGGATTTGATTTTATCTTCCAACAAGGGATAATGCGTGCACCCCAACATGATGGTATCGATTAAAGGATCTGCATCTATTAAATTCTTCACATTCTTCCATACAAAATAATCGGCACCTTTCGACAGGTGTTCGTTATTCTCAATCAGGGGAACCCACATGGGACAGGCTTCGGAAGTAACCACAATATTACTGTTAATCTTGTGTATTTCGAGGGGATAGGAATCCGACAGAACAGTTCCTGATGTTGCCAGCAAACCAATATGATTCGTAAGGGTCATTGTTCCCACCGCTTCAACGGTTGGACGAATGACTCCCAATACCCTGCGGTGTGGATCCAACCCAGGCAGGTCATGCTGCTGGATTGTACGCAATGCCTTTGCCGAAGCAGTATTACAGGCCAACACCACTAACTGGCAGCCCATTTCGAACATGCGGATAACACATTCCAGCGTATATTTATAAACCACATCAAACGACCTGGTTCCATAAGGTGTACGGGCATTATCCCCCAGGTAAATATAATCATATCCCGGCAATTCAGTCCGTATCTTTTCAAGGATTGTCAGTCCACCATACCCGGAATCGAAAATACCGATTGGACCGGGCTCAGTAGATAAACCCCCAATCCTTGAATTGGAGTTGAAAGCATTTACTGAGTGAGTATTTTTATCTTGTTCTGGCATATCAATGGATTCTAAACTTTATATTACCTTTAAAGGGTATTAATCAAACATTTGACCGGCGTTATTACTCATTTGAACCATACGATCGTAATCAGCAGGTGACAAATCCAGGAAGTAATAGTTTTGGGGATTCATAATTTCGCCTTTATAATGGACTTCATAATGCACATGTGGACCTGTTGATTTACCGGTACTACCGACTAACCCGATGACATCGCCACGTTTGATCGATTGACCGATCCGTACTTTGATGGCACTCATGTGTCCATACAATGTAATATAACCATATCCATGATTTATCTGCACACAATTGCCATAACCCTGCTCCCACCCTGCCCCTATAATCGTACCGTTACCTGTTGCATAGATATCGGTTCCGGTAGGTGCTGTAAAGTCCATTCCTGCATGGAAGCGGCGGGTATGATAGATCGGGTCTATACGCCAGCCATACCCTGATGCCATCCGGGTCAGGTTCTTATTCAAGACAGGTTGTATGGCAGGTAGATTAGCCAGCATGGTTTCTTTGTTTTTGGCCAGCAATACCAATTCATCATACGATTTTGATTGTATATACAATTCTTTTTTTAATTCGTTTAGTTTTTTGGTGGTGGAAACCACAACTTCCGAATTGGTCATATCCAGTAATTGCTCGTAATACTCTGTATTCGCGGAAGAACCTCTACGTACGGAAAGGGGAATGGGGTCTGCCTGGAAAACGACACGATAGAGATTATCATCCCGTTGTTGCAAATCGGTCATTACAAACTGAACTTCCTTCAACTGGCGTTCCAACACCCGGTATTGGGCCTCCATGTGGCTTTTATCCTGGCCTAGTTGTTTTTCGGAAGGGGATTGGATAGTAGATACAAAAATGAAGAAAAAGATGATGCCTGAAAAAACACCCGAAAGCGCATGAATCAAAAATCTTTTGAGCTTATGAGCTAAAGTGTGCTCAATTTGCTCATAGCTTAATGTCTCGTGATTAAAGTGGAATTTCTTCTTAGCCATAAAAAACTTTTTTGTATCAGCATGTTAAATTAGCACATGCCAATCGAACATAAGTGGATAAAGGTAGTCATTAATTCAATTTTGAATCAAAATCAACAGCTCTTTTCATCTTTTATACCCACAATTGCTGCAAAAATAATAAATTTGAAGTATTTTTGCAGTCTTTATTTCGGATTATTAACCAAGAAGATAGAATCGTCGAGAGCCAACAGTCAACGGACAAAAGTCGAAAGTCGCAAGACACAGATTTTTCATCCATAGATTTATGACCTGAGACATTTGACTTCAGACTCCATATTTATTGTATGACTTCACAAGAAATTCGCCAATCATTCCTTGATTTTTTTGCTTCAAAAGGGCATAAAATTGTTCCTTCCGCTCCCATGGTTATTAAGGATGATCCAACATTGATGTTTACCAATGCGGGCATGAACCAATTTAAAAACATCATTTTAGGCAATGACCCGATAAAATACTCCCGTGTAGCGGACTCACAAAAGTGTTTGCGCGTGAGCGGAAAGCATAATGACCTGGAAGAAGTGGGACACGATACGTATCACCACACCATGTTCGAAATGCTTGGCAACTGGTCGTTTGGCGATTATTTCAAGAAAGAAGCCATTGAATGGGCCTGGGAATACCTGGTGGACGTATTAAAACTGGATACCGAAAGGCTATATGTTACCGTCTTTGAAGGATATGCCCCCGAAGGCCTGGAGCGCGATGATGAAGCCGCAGCAATCTGGGAGCAGTTCCTGCCAAAAAGCCGCATTATCAACGGGAATAAAAAAGATAATTTCTGGGAAATGGGAGATACAGGTCCCTGCGGTCCCTGTTCTGAAATACATATTGATATCCGGAACAACGAAGACCGGGCTAAAATAGATGGTCTGACACTTGTAAACGGAAGCCATCCACAGGTCATTGAAATCTGGAACAATGTGTTCATGCAGTATAACCGTAAGGCAGACGGCTCACTGGAAGGACTTCCCGCCAAAGTGATTGATACAGGCATGGGCTTCGAAAGACTTTGCATGGCCTTACAAGGCGTTCAATCGAACTATGACACCGATGTATTCACACCCATTATCAAAGAAATCGGCCTGATCTGTCATTCGGAATATGGGTCTAACGAACAGACCGACATTGCCATGCGCGTTATTGCCGATCACGTACGCACCATTGCATTTTCTATCACCGATGGACAATTGCCCTCGAACGCCAAGGCAGGATACGTGATACGCCGTATATTGCGTCGAGCGGTGCGTTATGGGTATACTTTCCTGAACCAACGTTCTGCTTTCATGTTCAAACTCATCCCCGTGTTGTGCGAGAACATGGGAAAAGCATACCCCGAGCTCCTTTCTCAGAAGACACTGATTGAAAAGGTGATTAAGGAAGAAGAAGAATCTTTCCTGCGTACCCTTGAAACCGGCATCCGGTTATTGGATAAAGTCATGGAAGACTCTAAGAAAGAAGGCAAAACTGAGGTTACCGGCAAAGTGGCATTCACCTTGTACGATACTTTCGGCTTCCCGTTAGACCTGACAGAACTGATCCTGCGCGAAAACAAGTTTACAGTAAACATTGAAGACTTTACTGCCGAAATGCTCAAACAAAAGGAACGTGCCCGTCATGCTGCTGCTACAGAAACCGGTGACTGGATAACAGTGCGTGAGGGAGACAGTCATTTTGTGGGATACGACTACACTTCTTGTGAAACCACTATCCTTCGGTATCGGAAAATAAAGCAAAAGAATCAGGAATTCTTCCAGTTGGTATTATCCAACACCCCTTTCTATGCTGAAATGGGCGGACAGGTAGGCGATAGCGGAATATTGGCTTCTGAGAAAGGAAACATTGACATTCTGGATACAAAAAGAGAAAATAACCTGGCAGTTCATTTTGCAACCCAACTTCCGCAAGACGTAACCGAAACATTTACAGCCACCATCAATACTGAGAAGC